>Ga0068855_100002080_pt1 | contig 24787 bp, 23 predicted proteins | sample KBSCornC52_FD_66592 | JGI IMG/M metagenome (GOLD analysis project Ga0068855, IMG submission 66592) | Corn rhizosphere microbial communities from Kellogg Biological Station, Michigan, USA - KBS Corn C5-2 | ecosystem: Host-associated > Plants > Roots > Rhizosphere > Soil ...
TCGCTGAAGAGGATGCCGTTGTTCGCGATGATGCCGACCGGATAACCGAAGAGCCTCGCGAAGCCGCATACGAGCGTCGAGCCATACAACGGCTTGAATTCATCGAGACGGCTGCCGTCGACGACGCGCGCAATCACTTCGTGCACGTCGAAAGGCTTGCGTGCGTCGAGCGGAATGATTCCGTACAGCTCTTCGGGGTCATAGAGCGGATCTTCGGGCGGTGCAATTTGCAGCGAGACGTGCTTCGAGCGATTGAGATTGCTCACGATGCGCCGCGTAATAGCGAGCGCATGTGCGTCGTCCGTCGCATAGTGATCCGTAACACCGGATATACGCGAGTGAACATCGGCACCGCCCAAGTCTTCGGCGGAAACGACCTCGCCCGTGGCTGCTTTTACGAGCGGCGGACCGCCCAAGAAAATCGTGCCTTGATTGCGCACGATCACTGCTTCGTCCGACATCGCAGGGACGTACGCACCGCCCGCGGTGCAGCTTCCCATGACGACCGCAATCTGCGGAATGCCGGCGGCAGACATCGTGGCCTGATTGAAAAAGATGCGGCCGAAATGCTCGCGATCTGGAAACACTTCGTCCTGCGCCGGCAGAAAAGCGCCGCCGCTGTCGACGAGATAAATACACGGCAGGTGATTCTGCGCGGCGATTTCCTGTGCGCGCAGATGTTTCTTGACCGTCAAGGGATAGTACGTGCCGCCTTTGACGGTCGCATCGTTGACGACGATCACACACTCTTGTCCTGCAACTCGCCCGATACCGGTGATGACACCGGCAGCCGGCACTACGTCTTCATATACGCGATACGCCGCGAGCTGCGATAACTCGAGAAACGGCGAACCGGCGTCGAGAAGTTGGCGAATGCGCTCCCGCGGTAAAAGCTTTCCCCGTGCCGTATGTTTGGCACGCGCCGCCTCCCCACCTCCCAACATCACCTCGGCTACTCTAGCCCGCAGGTCTGCAACTAATTCGCGCATGGCTGCGGCGTTCGCACCGAACTCCGCGCTACGCGACTCTAGCTGGGACGGAATAGTGGACACTCTCGGGAAGCTCCTTTGTTAGGCGCTGGGCACCCAAGTCCAGCGCCCAGAGCCCTTGTTAATTCGACTGCGAGAATTTGAACTCGCCGAGGTCAAAAGGCAACCGGCGCACGACGCAAAGCTCTCAGCGCTTGGACGCCTGCAGGCTCGCTCGCCCGATTTCTTGCAACTCGTTGAGGTGTCGCTCGATCGCGGAGGCATCCGTTTGCAGGAAGGCTGCGCTCAGCTTGACGACGCAATCCTCACGCGCCTGGGAAATGCGCTGCGCATCGGCAGCCGAGATTGCATGAGACTGAGTCGGCGCACTCAATGCCAGCATGATGGTGGCAAATAATTCTATGGGGCGATTGTTCAATCGTGAGAAGAGTTGGCGACACAGGGAATCGATTTGATCCACGAGTTCAGCCGCAGAAGTCGGCGATGCAAGTACAGCCACTGCACTGCGCAGATTCATCACATCGTCGAGCGTTAGACGCGAGCTGAGTTCCCGTGCCGTTCGAGCTTGCAGGTAGCGTCGTAAATCCACTATTTGTTCGGAGGTGATTTTCGCGTAGCTGAGATACGTCACGACCGAGTCGATGGTGTAACTCGGATTCGCAGCCGACACCAACAATCCGCCCTGAGAGCCCAGGCGAACTTCCACCACGCCGAAGAATTCGAGCAGTCTAGACGCTTCTCGCAGCACCGCGCGGCTGCTTTGATGTTCATCGAGCAACGTTTTCTGCGAGCCGATGAGCGCGCCGGCCGGCAGCTGCTCGCGGCGGATCTTCGCCGCGATGGCATATGCGAGCGCTACCGCAGCTCTCTGCTCGTCTTGGGCTTCGTCGAACGCTTGCCGATACTCGCCGCTCAGGAAGGACTGAAGATTCCAAATCGCTTGATTGCGTTTCTGCAGATCGGCCAGGCTGCTTGCCGAATTCCGCAGCATTTCCTCGCGCGCCGCGAGCACTCCGGCTGCATCGCGTTTCGACAAGGCGTCGGCGAGCTGCTCGAAAAGGTCCAGGATGTGAGAATGCGATCGAATGCTGTCGGTAGGCTGGCCCGAGGGACTCGCATACGCCATGACGGTGGTCAGTAGCGTATCCGAGAACATCGTCGCGGCTGGATTGGCAGCGACTTCGGAAATAATCGCACTGATCTCGTCGTAGACATGCACCGACTGGGGCGCGCGGACCACGCTTTCTCGAGCTCTGCCGATGGCGCTGCGCAGGTCGCCGAATTGCCGAGAATTGATCTGCAGCGCGGCGCGTTCGCTGATGAAGCCGTGCATGACCCGCATCGCTGAAAGAATCTCGCCGGCGCTGAAGTCATGCAGCTGTAAATATGTGCGCAGGACGCCGGAGGTCGCCCGAATCGCCGGGGCTTGCACGATCAATCCGCCGCGCGCGCCTCGTTCGACTTTCAGTAGCCCTTGGAATTCGAGGATGCGCACGCCTTCGCGAAGCGGCTCGCGGCTCACGCGATAGCGGCGCATGAGCTCGGCTTCGGTCCCCAATCCTTGGCCGACCGGCCAACCCGCTGCAATGATTTGTTTGGTGATTTCGGCGGCAACGACCGATGCCAGTCGTCCGGTCTCGGCGACGGTTACATCCGGAACAGTAGCGGCGCGTTTGCTGGACCCGGTACGCGATTTTTTTGCAGTGCTACCTTTGCGCTTCGCGTTCATACGGGAACTACACCCGCACGCGCCCGACGGCGGAAGGAGACCTCAACTGCGAGTGGGCCGGCGATTGAACGGACAATGAAGGCGCGATTCCTTTGCTGATATTGCTTTCCCGGCTCGAGGTCGGCATAAGCTACTGCTCACTCAGGCCGGCGCCGCATCGTAGCAAAAATAGTTTTCGGCTGCCTCGCCTCTTGTAAACTGCCGCTTCGGCACGCGCCGAGACGCTTCCGCGAGTCGAAAGACGCAGTGTTCGCTCGCGAGAAACCTATGAACATTCCCAGCAACCCATTCAAGTCCAGCTTGCAGCGGCGGCCCTCGATCGGCATTTGGAGCATGTTGTCGAGCGCACCTACGATCGAACTACTGAGTCACTCGGGTTTCGATTGGATGCTGCTCGACATGGAACATGGTCCGACCGACGTCAGCACACTGCGCCAAGAGCTGATGGCGCTGAACGGCTCGCGCACGGCACCCGTCGTGCGGGTGAAGTGGAATGACATGGTGGAACTCAAACGCGTGCTCGATCTGGGCGTGCAGACGGTCATGATTCCGCAGGTGCACTCCGTCGCAGAAGCGCGCAATGCGGTTGCATACACGCGTTATCCGCCCGCAGGTGTTCGCGGCGTCGCCGGCGGTACGCGCGCCACTCGCTACGGACGCATCAAGGATTACTACCGCTATGCCGAGCAAGAACTCTGCGTCTTGATCCAAGTGGAAAGTCGCGCCGCGATGGATGACCTGTCCGCCATCGCCGCGATCGACGGCGTGGATGGCATCTTCATCGGCCCCAGCGACTTCGCCGCGAGCATAGGACACCTCGGCAATCCCGCGCATGCAGACGTGCAGACTGCGATCTGTGACGCGCTGAAGATCATCCACGCAGCAGGTAAAGCAGCCGGAACGATTGCAACACAGGAAGCCAGTGCGCAACGCATGATCGAACTAGGCTTCGACTTCGTCGCAGTGGGTATCGACGTCGGCCTGCTCGCTCAGGCAGCCGACGCGCTGTTAGCGAAATTCGTCGAGGGCGGCCATGAGAAAGGCGGCGGGACGAATTATTAGTCCTATTTCAACAACTGCCTCGCGATCAACATCCGCTGAATCTCGCTCGCGCCGCCGCCGATCTGAGTGTGACGCAGATGTCGATAAAACAACGTCAGGGGTAGATCGAGCGACTCGCCCATGGCACCGTGGATTTGAATCGCATGATCTACGCAGCGTGTACCCCACTCCGTCGCGCATAACTTCACCAATCCCGCCTCCGCACGCACGTCCTCGCCGCGATCCGCTCGTGCGGCCATCTCGTATGTCATCGAACGCAGTGCCTGGATATCGATGTGCATATCGACGAGATGCCACTGTACGGCTTGACGCTCCGAGAGTGGCTTGCCGAACGTGATGCGTTGCTTCGCCCAGTCGATGGACATATCGAGTGCGCGCTGCATTTTGCCGAGCGCGAGCGGCCCGCGCAGCAATCGATCATGAATCGTGAGCCAGCGTTGTCCGAGGTTGAAACCCTTGCCGACCTCGCCGAGCACATTGGCCTGACTCACACGACAATTCTCGAAGCGCACGACATACTGCGACGCGCGCGAGCCGAGCCAAGTCGCAAGCCCCGGTTCTTCGACGATGACACCTGGCGTATTGCGATCCACTAGAAACATCGTGATGCCGCCGCGTTGGCGCTTGGTCGCATCCGTCACTGCTTGTAACAGGATAAAGTCGCATTCGGCGGCATTGGAAATCCACATCTTCGTGCCGTTGATGAGCCACTCATCGCCGTCGCGCACCGCTTGCGTCGTCATCATCCCGCCGGGATCCGATCCGGCATTGGGCTCGGTTTGCGCGAAGCACGTGGTCTTCTCGCCTTCGATCACGGGCTTCAGATACCGCTCGATTTGCTCGCCGCGGCACTCGTACAGAATGTTGGCGACGCTCGCGAACGGGAACGGAATCGGCGAGTAATAGAACTCCTCCAGCGCGACCACTTGCGCCAGGAGACCGAGACCGCTGCCGCCGTACTCTTCCGGCACCATCAAATACCACAAGCCCGTTTCGCGCGAGAGGCCGATCAGACGCTCCACGATCTGTTTCGAGAACACCGCACGCAGATTCGTGATGGGCGGGAGCCCGTACGCATGGTTGGAACTAGAGAGATACTCGCGTTCGAGCGGCACCAACTCCTGCCGAACGATGCGTCTGGCTAGATCGCGCAGCTCCACGATTTCGGGCGCGAGTGTGTAGCTGACTGCTTGCGGATTGGCGGAATGCTCCATATCGTCAAATACTCATTCAAGTGTTGTCGAACCCGACGGCGCCTTGCGCACCGAACTGCTCGATCTCTATCTTCGAGAAGCCGAGTTGCAACAAGACTTCTTCGCTGTGTTGACCGAGCCGCGGCGGCGGTCGAGTGATCGCTGCGCGACTGGCGGAGAGCTGAATCGGCGGACTCGCCATGCGAATGGGACCGAGTTGCGGCACGTCGATCTCTGCAATCATGTTGCCGGCGCGCACTTGTTCCTCGGCGACGATCTGATCGATGCGATTGATGGGCGTGCACGGCACGCCATGAACCCGCAGCTTTTCGATCCAATGCCGGGCAGGTTGAGTCAGCAAGCGTTCGTTCAGCAGTGCGATCAGCTCGTCGCGATGTGCGATGCGTTGGTCCGCCGAACGAAAGCGTGGATCTTCCGACCATTCGAGTCGTTCGAGCGCTCTGCAAACACCACGCCACATGTCTTCTGTGAAAGCCGCGATCACGATCCAATCATCCGCAGTACGGAATGCCTGGTAAGGCACGTTCACTTGTCCGGAAGCGCCGCGCCGTTGCGGCACGTTGCCGCTCGCGAAGTAGTACGTGAGGTGGTACGAAAGCATCGCGAGTTGCCCTTGCAACAACGACGTGTCCACGCGCTGCCCGCGACCTGTGCGATGGCGCTGCTCGACCGCCATCAAGATGCCTATCGCAGCGAACATCCCCGCGCCTAGATCGGCGGCCGACAGACCCATTTTCACCGGGCCGCCGTCCGCTTCGCCCGTGATACTCATCCCGCCCGAATAGGCTTGCATGAAGATGTCGTTCGCCGGATCGCTTGCACGTGGACCCGTTCGCCCGAAGCCGCTGATGGAACAGTAGATCAAGCGTGGATTGTCGGATGCGAGTGCATCGTAGCCGAGACCCGCTCGCTCCAACGCGCCGACTCGATAGTTCTCCACGACAATGTCGGCCTCTTGCATCAGCCGCTTTGCGATCGCGACACCCTGCGGCGACTTGAGATCGAGCGCGACACTGCGCTTGTTACGATTCGCCGCTGCAAAGTAATACGGCATCGTGCCGTGAAAATAAGGCGGCCAATGGCGGCTGTCGTCTCCCTTGCCGACGCGCTCGATTTTGATGACCTCCGCACCGTAATCGGCGAGGATCATCGAGCAATACGGTCCAGCCATGGCCACGCCGACCTCGACCACTTTCAAGCCGTCGAGAGGGCCGCTCACTGCCGCTCCTTACTCGCGTACTGCGTGCGCAGCGCCACTTTGTTCACCTTGCCGCTGGCGAGCCGCGGCAGTTCGCCGACGAACTCGACGTGCTTCGGTCGTTTGTAACGAGCAATCAACGTGCTGCAAAACTCGATCAACTCTTCAGCCGCGAGCGTCGTGCCCGGCTTGCGAACGACGATGGCCATCACCGCTTCACCCCAGCGGTCATCGTGCACACCGATGACGGCCACATCGCTCACCGCTTGATGTTGCATCAGCGCCTGTTCGACTTCTTGGCAATAGATGTTCTCGCCCCCCGAAATGATCATGTCCTTCTTGCGATCGACGAGAAAGACGAACCCTTGCTCATCGACGTAAGCCATGTCACCGGTATGCAGCCAACCATTGCGCAACGTCTCGAGCGTCGCGGCGGAATCGTTCCAATAACAGGTCATCTGCGTCGGCGATTGCACCACCAACTCACCGATCTGGCCCGGTGCAAGCTCACGATCTTCGTCATCGACGATGCGCAGCTTTATATCGGGGAGCGCCTGCCCTACCGAGGCCAGGCGTTTCACTTCAGCCGGCGTTCCGTCCAGCTTGTGCTGATGCTTGTGCATCACCGTGCCGTTGCCTTCGGTCATGCCCCACGAGTTCACGAACACTGGACCGAGGACTCTCAACGCGCGCTTGAGCAACGGCACTGGCATGGGCGCAGCTGTATAACAAAGCGTTTCCAAACTCGACAGATCGTACTGCCCGCGTTCGGCAGCTTCGATCACGGCTTCCACCATGGAGGGCGCCATGTGCGTGATCGTGATGCGTTCTGCCTCGATCGTCTCGAGAATACGAACAGGGTCGAATTGTCGATGCAGGTACACGGTACCTGCGGTCCACTGCTGCGCCATATACATCGAGCCGGAGCCGCAATGAAACATCGGCATCATGAGCAGCATGCGCCCGTTGGGACGCACGTCGAGCATCATGAACATGCGCGCTCGCGCAAACTCTGCACTCTGCGTTTTGATGACTCCCTTGGGGCGGCCCGTCGTGCCGCTCGTATAAATCAGATCGGCATAATCATCGGGCTGAGCCTGGAGCGGCGCGCCGCTCTCCTCGCCTCCGTGCAAAACATCGTTATATGCCAACGCCCACGCAGGGGCAGAGCCGATACATATGAAATGTTGAATGCCGGGTAGGCGCTCGCGCAATCCATCGACGAGCGACGCGTATAGCGCCTCGAAGATCAGAATCTTCGGTGCGCTGTCGCGCAGGATGTATTCGACTTCCGTCGCACTGAGACGAAAATTGACTGTAGCCGTGACGAAGCCCGCGATTTGGCACGCCGCATAAACGTCGAAGTACTCGGCGCAATTCATCGCCAGGATCGATACGCGATCACGATGCCTCGCACCGAGCGTATACAACGCGCTGCTTAGCTTGCACCCACGCCGATAAAGATCAGCGTATGTGAAACGCTGACCTTCACAAACCACCGCTAACTGGTCCGGAAAGCAAGCGGCGTTGCGCTCTAGCAGCTCGCGCATGGTGTTCATGAGTTCACCGCCACGGCGATATCGAGGTACTGCACTATCACGCGGCGGCAGCGATCTTGTGTCGCAGCCCTTTCAAGCTGCCGCCCTTCATCACCGAACCAGGGAGTGCTTTGCCGAAGATATCTTCAGCGAGACGTGCGCAGCCAATCAGTGCATCGAGATCGACGCCGGTATCGATCCCCATCTCCTCGCACATGAGGACGAGATCTTCCGTGCAAACGTTACCCGCTGCACCGCTGTGGCCTGCAAAAGGACATCCGCCCAGTCCCGCGACTGCGGCATCGAAGATCGCAACACCCATCTCCAATCCGGCATATGCATTAGCGATGCCCATACCGCGCGTGTCGTGCAAGTGCAGCGACAGCTCCAGCTCGGGATACCGCTCGCGCACCGCGCCAACTACGCGGCGAATCGAGAGCGGTGTCGCCCACGCCATGGTGTCGGCGAGCGATAACGTTTTGATCTTGAGCTCGTGCTGGGCGGCGAGGTCCATCAACTGCGCGAGCAGATCGAGAATTCGCGCGACCGCAATGTCGCCTTCGAAATTGCAGCCGAACGCAGCCATGATGCCGGCACGGTCCACGGCAATACCGTGCTGCTTGTACATCGCAATCGTGCCGTGCTGGGCGTCGAGATTTTCCGCGAGCGTGCGATTCTGATTGCGCAGCAGAAACTTTTCCGAGGCCGTCAAAGAGATCGAGCCGCGAATATCCAGGCGACCGGAGGCGATGGCCCGCTGCAATCCCTTATCGTTCAACCAAAGCGCGGTGTAACGCACACCGGACACTCGCTCGAAGCCGGCGACGATGTCATCGATATCCGCCATGCCCGGCACGGCCTTGGGATTCACGTACGAGCCCACTTGGATCTGTTGCAACCCAGTCCGCGAAAGCGCATCGATCAGCTCGATTTTGCGCGCCGTGGCAATCGGCGACTTCTCGATCTGAAATCCCTCGCGAGGGCCCTCTTCGTTGATGCGGACCGTTTTCGGCATGTCGGACATCGCAAGCTCCGCTAGTGCTCGGGTGGAACGAATGGATACGGTAACGAGGGACCGCTGCGAAAAGGCAAGGCAACCACCGCGGTGCCCGGCGTCGATTCTGTGCCTTCAGCGTTGACGATGCCGATCTCTAAATCGATCAGCCCATAATTTGCCGTCGGCTGCTTGCCGGTCACACGTGCCCAGGCTTGAACGATCTCGCCGACCCGATTCATCGCACGGAATTGAAATGCAGCTTTCCACAGCCAACCTGTCGTGCCGGCCCAGTCTTTGAGTAACTGCATGAGAAACTGCTGCTTGAAAGAGCCGTGAATCAGCAGATCAGGAAGCTTTTCATGTTCGAGCGTGAACGGACGGTCGTAGTGGATTTTGTGCCAGTTCTCCATCGCGGCGGACCAGCGCATTAGGTGCGTCGTGGTCAACGGCCCCTTGGCGAGACGCGGCAGCTCGTCGCCGACATGTACATCTTCGAAATAACGTGGCTGATCCATCGCTATCTCCGCAGCTGCGTGCGACGCACGCGAAGTAATAGCTCGTCTGCGCCGTTGCGATATTCGGTCTCGATGACAACGATCACCATCGACCCCTTGCTCGTTTCCTTTTCGCTGATATCTAGATAGCGCGACTTGAGCTTCACGCGCTCGCCGTGCCGTGCGTAACGAAACAACTCCACTTCGAGCCCGCCGTTCAGTAATCCTAAATGCTTCAGCGGCTCGATTTCCGGCAATCCTTGCGCGGCGGCAGCGCCGATCCCGTCGAAGTTCGGATCGTGCGCGTGCGCTTGAATGTCATCCGGCGTGCCGAATGGGCGACGGAACATGTGCGTCGGAAAAAGTGCCGGCGCAATCGGTCCACCGTACTTCGCGTTGGCGGGACCAGGCGCACTGTAGGCTGCATCGTCATCCATGATGGCTTGGGCATATCGACGTACTGCGCCCTGCTCTACCGGATCGCACGCCAGCTCACTTTCGGATTCCAAGCCGACGTATTTCAAAACTGCGTCGTTCAGATGTTTCACACCAATTCCCGTCGTAAATAACTCACCACAGCGTGAATCCGCCATCTACCGAGAGAGATTGTCCGGTCACATACGATGCGTCGGGTCCTGCGAGATATACGATGGTGCCTCGCAAATCATCATCGCCGCCCGTTCGGCCCATCGGAATCGCTGCTCGCAACCGTTCTGCTGTAAGCGCTCCTGGTACGACACCATCAGCGCGCTGTTGTGCGCTTTGTCTTGCAAAGATGCCCGGGCTCAACGCATTGACGGTGACACCCGTGCGCGCCAGACGGACTGCAAGGTGTTTCGTGAGTCCGATCAAGCCGTGCTTCGCGACCGAATAGGTACAGTTATCGGACTTCATGTCCGGATAGTGATCCGGATTCGACGCGACCCCTCCATAGATCGATGAGAGATTGATGATTCGCCCCCATCCGCGTTCGACCATGCCCGGCGCGAACGCCTGGGCCATCATGAACGGTGCATGCAAGTTCACTCCCAGCACCTCGTGCCACTCCGCGGGCGTGATCTCGAGCCATGAATCGCGGCGAATGGAATAACCGGCGTTGTTGATGAGGATGTCGATCGCGCCCGCCTCGTGCTTCACGCGCTTCACATCTTCAGGACGAGCGACATCCGCTGCAATGCAATCGATGACTCGACCATGGCGGCGCAACTCTTCCGCCGTTTTTGCGAGTACATCCGCTCGTCGACCGACCAGCACGAGCGCTGCGCCGGCTTCAGCAAGCGCATCGGCGAAAATCTTGCCGAGTCCTGCGCCTCCGCCAGTCACCAGTGCCCGCCGTCCTAGCAGGGGGGTCGTGCGTGTGGCTTCAGTCGTAGTGTGCGTATTCATCAATGCCACGCAGGCACATCGACTTCGGCCATCTGGATGATCGCCGTTGAAATACCCCGGATGGCGCGATTCAAATCCGTGTTGGAGACGGCCCAATAGAGAGTGCGTCCATTCGGTCCCCCCAGCGCACACGAAGGGACCCATGCGCCGCTCGTCGAGGCGACGATTTCCTCGGTGATTTCACCATTCTGTGCGACGCGCACGAGCACGCCGTCTTTCCAACAAGCGACCCAGACGCCGCCTTCCACATCGATGCTTAGTCCATCGGGTGAGCGATTCGCGCCCAGTTCGGCGAATACTCTTTGACCCGATAGCGCGCCCTCGGGCGACACATCGAACTGAGTGAGGCGGTTCTTAGGTGTTTCCGAAACGATCAGACGCTTGCCGTCGGGCGTGAACACGATGCCGTTCGGCATGTAGAGATCTCCGCCTTGCAGAGACACGCTGCCGTCCAGGTCGACTCTTGCGATGCGCGTCGTGCGGCTTTCGTCGTAGCCTTCGTAGAACGCCTCGTAGCCGAAGCCCGTAACATAGGCACGTCCCTCACGGTCCACTGCCATATCGTTGGTCGGGCCGACGACGACTTTGCCGGGACTTCCGATGAGCTGCAGATGATGTGAGGTAATCGCAAGGACATTCCGGTCGTACACCGACGCAACGAGCGGTGTGCCGTCGGGGCGAAAGCCTAGACCCGAGGGCTGGCCGCCGACATAGGCCCGCACCGCGAGTTGCCGCGCCCGGTCGATCGACAAAACTTCGCGGCGATAAAAATCGGACAACCAAAGCTCGCCCCGATGCCAGCGCAAGCCTTCAGGAAAGCGCAAGCCTTGGTCGAAAAATGTTTCGATGCGACGCTTCGGCATCGTCTCCCCCAAAATCGAATTTGCGAATTATCAATTCGCTGGAGGTGATACTCTTACTTCACCACCGCTCTGTCAAACCAAACATGCCCTCTCCTTCACGCAAACGCGCCGGCAACGAATCCTTGGAAACGGACCGTCAGTTCGTCACGGCACTCGCGCGCGGTCTACAGATACTTGCGTGTTTCGATAGCGGCCACGTGGAACTGGGAACCGCGGAGCTCGCCGCGCTCACGAATCTGCCGCAGCCGACTGTGTGGCGACTCTGTTACACACTCATCAAGTGCGGTTATCTCGTGCAGAACACGAGCAATGAAAAACTGCGTGTCGGCTTGGGAATTCTGCGCCTCGGGCACTCGGCATTGTGGTCTGTGAATCGGCGCGAGCTCGTGCTACAGCAAATGCAACAGTTGGCGCACGAGGCCGAATGCGCCATTTCGCTCGCCGTGCCGGATCGCAACGACATGCTCATCATCGAGCGCTGCACGCCCGAGACCATGCTCATTTTGAATCTGAACGTCGGCTCGCGCCTGCCGATTGCGACGACGGCCATGGGCTGGGCCTATCTTGCAGCATTGACCGACGACAAACGGGCGCCGGCCGTCAAAACATTACGTCTGCCGCGGAATCAGCATCTGCGCGAGGACATCGATGCCGCTGTCGCACAGTATCGCAAGCGCGGCTACGTCTCGAACGCGAGTCGCTTCCATCCCAACATCAACGCGATCGCAGTGCCCATCGTGACACCGGGTTCGGATCAGGTGCTTGCGATCAATTGCGGCGGTCCTGCATCGGTCGTGCGCATGGACAGGCTCGAACGTGAAATCGCACCCCAACTCATCGCGCTCGCAGCCGCAGCGGCTCAAGCCATCAGTGGGTCGGATTCGCCTCGCGACAAACGACGCAAAGAGAGTGGACGCATGCGCTCGAATTCAGCCTTTCTGCCTTGAGGAGCGCTCATGCCGGATATCGAGTGCGTCGTGCTCGCAAACAATCTCATCGGCGAGAACCCCCTTTGGAACGGGGCGGAGCAAACGCTTTACTGGCTCGACACGAAGACACCGATCGTAAGGCGCTTTCATCCGGGCTCGGGCCAAGTCGATGAGTGGCAAGTGCCTCCGCCCTACCATCGAGACGACCAGCTCGTCTCGTTCGCTTTTCGCCGCAGCGGCGGCATGGTCGCAGCATTTCGGCGCGGCTTTTGTGCTCTCGACATCCTCGGTGGAGAAGTGCAGCCGCTCGTAAATGCCGAAGCCGTACCCGACGTGCCGGAAAGCAATCGCATGAACGACGGCAAGTGCGACGCACGCGGACGCTATTGGTGCGGTTCGATGAATACCAATTACGTCGACCCTACCGGCTCGCTCTATCGGCTCGATACCGATCTGAGCTGCGCGCGCATAGACACGGGAATCATTTGCTCCAACGGCATCGCATTCAGTCCGGATCAAAAGACCTTGTATTACGCCGATACGCGCGCCTTTGTTATCTGGGCGTACGACTTCGATCTCGACGCAGGCGTCGCGCGCAACCGGCGTGAGTTCGTATCCACGCGTCATTTCGCCGGACGTCCTGACGGCGCAACCGTCGATACGGACGGCAACTATTGGGTTGTAATGATCGCAATGGGTGCGATTGCAAAGTTCAATCCACGGGGCAAACTAGAACGACTCATCGAGCTGCCGGTAACGCATCCAACGATGTGCGCATTCGGCGGCAGCCGCATGGATACTCTGTTCGTCACGAGTGCATCTTTCAGTTTGACGCCCGAGCAACGGCGTAAGCAGCCGCTTGCGGGTGCACTCTTTGCGATCACCGGCATCGGCGCGCAAGGCACACCCGAACCTCTGTTCGCAGGCTGAGTATTCTTTTGGAGGCAGAATGGATGAAGGTTCTGCAAACCAGGACCCCGAGCTTTTGCGACGTCTGCTGCGTGCGAAAGACCGGATGGACAGAGCGTCACACGAGCATTGGCCCGTCCGACGCCTAGCACGCGTGAGCGACGTCTCTGAAGCTCACTTCGTGCCGCGCCGCCTACGGCCAGATGCGCGCGCGAGGTGTGGAGTTCACGCAGGAACCCATCGACCGCTTCGGTACGGTAGACGCGGGCTTTCGCGATCCCTCAGGAAACGGATGGAAGATGATTCAAGCGCGCCGCTGATGCGAAATCATCCAGATGACATAGCAGGGACGATTGCCTCGATTGCATGTGCGCCGTAGGCCACGAGTCGCCAGCCTTCCTTTCCCTTGTGAACGAGATAGGTCCCGCCGAGCGAAGCGAGTTCGCTGTCATCACTGCGCAACCGAGCGACCACTACACCAGCCAATGCAACGTGGTCGCTCAGCAGTCGTACAGTCGTGCTACGAAGCACGCTACGCGCTAGTCCCTTGGCGCGGAGCTCGCTGGAGCTTCGACGCATCATCGAGAGGAACTCCTCCGGCGTCGCAGCCGTGGCAGCCGGCTCGCCGAACAGCCACGTGAATGGCAGTCGATAGCAAGAGAGCGCAGCTTCGAATTCCTGAGCATTGAAATGCCCGATGTAACGTTCTATGAGCGAGCGAATCTCACGCTCTTGTTCGGTACGCAGATCTGCGCGCATAGGCTTCGACTCTCATCGGTTGAGGGTGGCGCGCAATTCGGCTTTGCGCACTTTGCCGCTGGGCGTGCGTGGAAATTCGCTCAGAATGACGAGCTTCTCCGGCGTCTTCTGCTTCGCAATGCCCGAAGCTGCGAAGTGCGCAACGACCTCCGCGAGGGTTAGCGAAACACCAGGCTTAGGGACCACACACGCACAAACCTTCTCGCCGTATTTCGCGTCGGGCGTTGCAATGACTGTCGCTTCGAGCACCGCCGGGTGACGCAACAAAATACCTTCGACTTCCATCGAAGAGATGTTTTCGCCGCCGCGAATGATCAAATCTTTCTTGCGGTCGGTGATGCTGAGATATCCCTGCGCATCGAGCCGGCCGATGTCGCCGCTGCGGAACCAACCGTCCTGCGTGAAAGCTTCGGCGTTGTGGCTTGGATCGATGTAGCCGACGAACTGTTCGGGACCTTGCAGCAGAATCTCACCGTCCATTCCCACGGACACATCGCTGTCATTTTCATCGACGATTCGCACCGCCGTACCGGGAAGTAATCGCCCATCGGTCGTGGACCGTATCTCGATCGAATCTTCGGGATTGTAGTTCGAGACAGTGGAATGTTCGGTCGAGCCATATGCGCGCCCGGAGGTGATGCCATGGCGCGCCGCGAGACGCACGTGCTCGGGAGTCACGGTGGCACCGCCCAGACCGAATAACTTGATCGATGAAATATCACAACCGCCGCGTTCCGCCGCTTCCAACAGGCTCATCAAAAAGAACGGCGGTCCACCGGACTGCTCGATGCGCAAGCTCTGCACGAGTTTCGCGGCGGAGTCTGCATCCCATCGTTCCATCATCACCATGGGCACGCCCCAGAACATCGGCCGCGTAAGAAAGTTGAATCCTTGAATGTGACCCGCAGGTGTGGGGTTCAGAAACGGCCCGCGCCGCTGAAAGAAAGGAATCGACCACTCGCACACGATGGTGTTATGCGATTGCCGCACGCCTTTGGGCTCGCCCGTCGTTCCCGACGTAAATAACAACAGCGCGACGTCATCTGGCGACTGACTTGGTAATGGCAATGTCTGCGTCGCGAGCTGTTGAAACTCGGAATACGCACGGGTGCCGCTCGTAGTGCGCTCACCGAGAACGATCACGTGCTCTAGATCCGGCGTCGAACCGAATGCAGAAAGCCGTTCGAGATAGTCGATGTTTCGCCAGCGATCTGCGATGACGAGCGCGCGTGCACGCGCCTTGCGCAGAATGAAACCTGTTTCCTGCGGTCCGTAGATGTGCACGATCGGCAGCAGAGTCGCACCGGCGTGTAACGCAGCGACGTACAGAATCGCCGTTTCAAAGCGCGTCGGTAGTTGGAACGCCACGACATCACCCGGTCCGATGCCGAGCGCTGCGAATGCCGCCGCAAGGCGTTGACCTTCAGCGACGATCTCACCGGTATTGCTCGTACGTACGCCTGTTTCAGTATGAAACCAGAATGGTGTATCGGGTGCAGTGCGCGCGGCGCGATCGAGGGCCTGCGCAATCGTCTCTTCTTTATACCAACCCTCTTTACACCAGCGTTCCCGCAGTAACGCACGCGCGGATGGAATTCCATCGGAAGCATTGGACGTGAGCGGCAAGATCGGCGTCCTCATTGATATCCCCTGCTGATTCGCGTGCTGCTTCAAATTACTTTTGCAGCACGCAGAACGTCGAGTTGCTCGCGACTCTTACCAAGCACTTCGCCGAGGACTTTTTCGGTGTATTCACCCAACATCGGCGGGCTGCCGTGACGCACCGGCGTCTCAGAAAATCGCAATGGACTGCGCAACACCGGAACGGTGGTGCCATCACCGTAAGGCACATCGACGCGTACACCGCGATGGAGGATCTGAGGATCGTCGAATACCATGTCCATGCGATTGATCGCACCGCAGGGTGCGCCTGCTCGTTCGAGTATATCGGACCATTCGGCAGTGCTGCGTGTGATCAGCGCGCTCTCGATGGCCTCTCGCATCGCCGCGCGATTTACGAGGCGTGCAGCGTTATTTTCAAAGCGCGGGTCCTCGATCATCTCGGGTCGCCCGAGCGCGCGGCACAAGTTGTGGAACTGCGCATTGGTGCTGCAGATCACGAGCAGATAACTATCCTTGGTACGCAACACATCTGAAGGCGCGGTCGACGGATTGCTGTTGCCGCTCCGCTGCGGCACGATGCCGTTCATAAGATAACTGATCGCGAACAGACCGCAGACGCTGACCGAGGTTTCGAGCATGCCGAGGTCGATATATTGACCGACGCCGGTCTCGCGCCGGTGATAGAGCGCCCCCATCACTGCAATGGCCGCATAAAGACCCGCGGCGGTATCGGCGATCAGCACTTGGCTGCGCATGGGCTCACCTCCGGGTGCGCCATCGGCCTGACCGCACACACTCATCAGTCCCGACATCGCCTGGATCACCGAATCGAACGCAGGCCGTGCCGCATACGGACCGTCCTGTCCGAATCCCGTGACCGAGCAATAGACAATGTCGGGTTTGATAGCGCGAATGGATTCGTAATCCAACCCATATTTCTTGAGACCGCCGGCCTTGTGGTTCTCGATGACGACGTCGCATTGGGCAGCTAGTTCACGCACTAGCTGTGCGCCTTCGGGATGCGCGATGTCTATCGTGATCGATTGCTTGCCGCGATTCCCTGCCATGAAGGCTGCGGACAATTCGGTGTCGCGTCCTGCGGCGTCCTTGCGGAAAGGACCGAGGTGTCGGTTGTCGTCGCCGACCCCGGGGCGCTCGATTTTATAAACCGTCGCGCCCATGTCACCGAGAATGGACGCGCACAAAGGGGCCGCAAGATACCGTGATAGATCGAGAACTTTGATCGACGCAAGAATCTGTGCCATGTGGATCGTTGTTATCAGAGACCCCAAAGTTTAGCGGCAGTGCCGCCCAGGACTTTCTTGGCGCGATCGTGGCCCAACGTTTCATAGATCTCTTGCGCGACTTCGCCCGCATATCCGTGGCAACCCTCGGCGTGCGGGAAATCGAGCGACCACATGATGTTGTCTTCGCCGATGCGATCGATGCACTGGAGTGCGACCGGATCGCTCATGAAGGTGGCGTAGCATTGACGATGCCAGTAGAAGCTCGGCAAGCGTGCGAGCTTTGGGTTGAGCTCCGAGTAGTACTCACGGCAAATCATATCCATGTCCCATAACGTCTGCGCCACCCAACCGGCGCCGCCTTCGGTGAAGACGACTTTCAATTCGGGATGCCGCTCGAAGATGCCAGCAAACATCAGTTGGCCGAGGAGCGGGCGGAAAGGCGATAGATTGCGCGTGAGATTGGCGCCCAAAGAACCATGTCCGCCAAATTCGATGATGGCGCCGACGTGAAAGGACAACGGAATTCCGGCTTCTTCGATCGCGCTCCACAACGGCTCCATGCTCATGCTGTTGTAACGAACGCCGCGCGGATAAGACGGCATCTGCAGGGCTTTGAAGCCGAGCCCTTTCAACTTCTGCATGTAGTCGCGACTGGCTTCGGGTCTGTGAAACGTCGGCAGCACCGCGACACCGATCAATCGTTTCGGATTGGCGCGACAGTATTCGGCCAGCCACTCGTTATAGACGTCGATACATGCAGTGTAGAGCTCTTTGTCCTGCAGCATGTTGAGAGACTGCAAACGGCCGTGAAACAGCACCGTGGCGTCGATGCCCTCCGCGTCCATCAAACGCAATCGTTCGTTGACGTCGGAAAAACCGGGATGGCCTTCGGAGATGCTTTGACGAATGCCGGGCACATCCAGGGATTTGCCGTCGATTTCCATGTGCCAAGCGCCGTCCGCATCGCGCCAGTGTTTGGGCGCACGGTCGCGAAATTTGGCCGGCAGACGATCTTCCCACAAGTGCGGGATTTCCATGTTGTGGTCGTCCGCCGAAATCATCCGCACATCGGACGGTGGACGCCAACTCGGGCTCGGCACCTTGCGCTCGGTCGGAATGGGGATCACATCGTAGTTCATGTCACTTTCTCACAGGCAAATAAAAGCTTACCGAGACCGCAACCTTATACGCGTACTAGTTCATGTGTATGAACATCTCGACATGGATTTATCTGGGCGGCAAGCGCAGCGCGCCGTCGAGACGAACGCTTGCACCGTTGAAATATCCGTTGACGATCAACTGCTCGGCGAGCAGCGCATATTCTTGCGGCTTGCCCGTTCGTTTCGGAAACGGCACTGCCGCACCCAATGCCTGCTGAACTTTCTCGGGCGCAGTCTGCATCAACGGCGTCAGAAACAGTCCCGGCATGATCGTGTTGATGCGAATGCCCTCGCCCATCAGATCGCGCGCCGCTGTCAGCGTAAGGCCGACGACGCCGGCCTTCGATGCGGAATAAGCAGCTTGACCCATTTGACCATCCTCGGCCGCAATCGAGGACGTGTTGATTACCACGCCGCGCTCGCCGTCTTCAAGCGGCGGCAATGTCATCATGCCGGCAGCCGATTTCGCGAGACAGCGAAACGTCCCCACCAAGTTGATTTGAATGATGCGATCGAACTGATCGAGCGGGAAATGCGAGATCGCGCCGGTCTCCTTGTCGCGGCTCGCCGTTTTGATGGCGTTACCCGTTCCGGCGCAGTTCACCAAAACACGCTCCTGACCGATGGCGGCACGCGACTTGGCGAACGCTGTATCGACCTCCGCATCCTTGGTCACGTCGACTTTGCAAAAGATGCCGCCCAGTTCTCTTGCGATCCCCTCGCCTCGAGCGGCATTCAAATCGAAAATCGCGACTTTGACGCCGTGCGATGCGAGCAGACGCGCCGTCGACTCACCCAAGCCCGACGCTCCACCCGTAATGACGGCTGCAATCGATGCATCCAGCTTCATGTTCGCTTCTTTTCTCTTAGTGGGTGCTCATCCTGCTTCGACGAAACGATGCTGCACTTCCGGCCGACCGTCCATGAACGCGCCCATGCGACGCCCGATCTCCTTGAAGTGCGGCGTCCCGCGATGCGCCTCGATCGCAGCTTCGTCCGTATAACGCTCAACGAATACGATACTGTCGGGATCGGCACCCTCGCCGACGGTGAACAACTGATTGCCGGGCTCGTTCGCGCCCACAGCTTGCGCCATTTCGAGCGCGACTGCGAGCAATTGACTACGCTGGCCGGTCTTCGCTTTCACTTTTACGATCACGCAAATCATTAACATTCTCCAGAAGCAGCAGAAGCTTTAGTGTAATGGCAGAAGATGTGTCATCACCCATCTTACGGCCTTCGCTACACGAACTTTCGAGTGCCGCCGTTTGACTCCAAGGCACACCCTTGGGTGCACCTGTCGTGCCGCTGGTGTAGAACAAATATGCAATGTCCTCGGGCCGCGCACGAATAGGCGCACTCGATGGATTGCCACGCTGTATCAGCGCTTCATATGCAAGCGCCCACGACGGCACGTCATTGCCGATGCAAATCCAATGCTGGATGTCTTTGAAACGCTCGCGCAATCCATCGATCAGACCGGCGAACGCACTTTCGAAAATCACGACACTCGGCGCCGAATCTTTGAGGAGATGTGCCAACTCGGGCGCTGCGCAACGGAAGTTGAAGACGGCTGCGATGTAGCCTGACAATTCGCAGGCACTGTAGGCTTCGAAGTACTCGATGTTGTTGGTGGAGAGAATGCCCAAGCGATCTTGCTGTCGCAGCCCCAGCGCATATAGCGAGGCGGCTAACCGGCGCGAACGATCGGCATATTGACCATAGCTCAGCCGGCGATCTTCCAGCACGAATGCATCTGCGCCCGGGAAGTAAGCGGCGTTGCGATCGATGAGATCGGCCATCGTTTTCATCATTCCCCCGAACTGCAGCTCCCCCTAGATTACCGCTGCAAAGCCACAGTACTGGCGTCGCCAGTGTTGGGCGTACCGGCCCGCTCAATAAGGAGTACGTGAGCGTCCTCCCGTGCTGCCGGGCAATGCTAGCATCCTAGCAAGAGGCATATGTGGCTCGCCAAGCTCGAGGGTGGACAGATTGCTGTGGAAGCGCTGCCCGCGACGAATAGCGACGCGCAAAACGTTCTGAACCGCGAGAAAGCACCATGGATAATAAGCAAACTGTATTGCCTGACAGCACCGCCGTGCGGGTCGCGTTATGGCGAGCGCTACATGTGGAGATCGATTCGCTGCCGCATGTATTCGAAGATACAGTCGGCTTGAAGATCGTGAGCCCAGACGAGGAGTGGCGCAGCCGTCCGGATATGAGTCCGTTCACGCGTCCCTTCCGTGCCTCTATCGTAGGACGCGCGCGCTTCATCGAAGATCTCGTGGAGGAACGAGCTGCGCAGGGCGTGGAGCAGTACGTCATTCTCGGAGCGGGTCTGGACACCTTCGCTCAGCGCCGTCCCGAACTTGCTCGTCGTCTGCGCGTCTTCGAAATCGATCAGCCCGGCCCTCAGACCTGGAAACGTCAACGCCTCGTCGAGCTCGGCTTCGGCATCCCGTCGTATCTGCGATTCGTCCCAGTCGACTTTGAGACGGGCGATATATGGTGGGAGCAACTGGCAACATCGGGCTTCGAGTTTGATCAACCGGCAGTCGTTGCGTCCACTGGTGTGAGCATGTATCTCACTACTGACGCGATCATGACGACGCTGCGACACATTGCGACACTCGCGCCCGGCTCTACGCTCGCCATGTCCTTTATGCTTCCAATAGAGTTGGCCGATCCTGAGCTGCGCCCCGCCTTCGAGCGCGCGGCAGCAGGGGCGCGAGCGAATGGCACGCCCTTCATCAGCTTCTTCACCCCTCCCGAGATGTTGGCATTAGCGCGCGAGGCGGGGTTCAAGGAAGTCAGGCATATCGCAGCCGCCGATCTCGCTCAGCGCTACTTTGCGAACAGGACGGACGGTCTTCGTCCACCCGACAACGCGGAAGAATTACTGGTGGCAACGACCTGATCGTAACGACTAACCCTTGGCATCTTGTTCGAGCGGAAAACGCGTTGCGATCAAAGACATCAATACGTTTGGATCCACCGGCTTGGTCAAGTGCTCATCGAAGCCTGCGTCCGCCGCTCGCCGTTTGTCGCTGGCTTGTCCCCAGCCGGTGAGCGCAATCAGTAACGGTGCTTGCCCCTGCTGCATCGTGCGAATACGACGTGCCACTTCGTAACCGCTCATGGATGGCATGCCGATGTCGAGCACCACGACGTCGGGTGCAAATACTTCCAGAACATCCAACGCCTGCATCCCCGAATACACTGCTTTGACTTCATGTCCTTCGCTCAGCAACAGCATGGCGAGCGAATTTGCAGCATCCACATTGTCATCGACGACCAAGATCCGATTCGATCGTGAAGTCACCCTATCTTGCACCGGCGGCGCGATTGTCGGTGCCCTCGGATGTGCGATCGGCAACTGGAGGATGAATTCGCTGCCCTGCCCCACTCCGCCGCTCACCACGCGCAGCTCGCCATCGTGCAATCGCGTCATCGTCCGCGCGAGCGTAAGTCCGATGCCGAGGCCGCCACGCGCATGCACCTGCTCACGATCCGACTGGTAGAACAGTTCGAAGATCTGCTCCTCCTGCTCCGGTGCGATGCCGATACCGTTGTCGCGCACGTGGATTTCGACGATGTTCTCTTTGACCTCGGCCCACAACTCGATGTGTCCCCCCGGTGGCGTGAACTTCGCTGCGTTGTTGAGAAGATTCAGCAGCACTTGGGAAATCCGCGTGATGTCCGCATAGACTTCGATACTGCGACTCTGGATCGCGACGGACAATTTATGGTGGGCCGCGTTGATCAAAGGCTGCGCAGCTTCAGTCGCGTGGGCGAAGATGGCTTCGAGCTCGATGTGCTCTTTGTGCAAACTAATCTTGCCGCGCGTGATGCGCGACACCTCGAGCAGATCGTCCACCAATCTCACCATGTGACGCACTTGCCGCTCGATGATCTCGCGAGCGCTTTGCAGAGCTGTATCCGAACTCCCTTTGATTCGCAGGAACTGCACAGCCGTGCGAATGGGCGCGAGCGGGTTGCGAAGCTCGTGCGCCAATACTGCTAGAAATTCATCTTTACGGCGGTCCGCTTCGCGTAACGCCTCCTCGGCGCGCTTACGCTCGGAAATATCGCGCGCCACGGTCGAACATCCGACGACCACACCATTCTGGTCGCACACCGGCGAAACCGTTACCGATATGGTGATGCGTTGTCCGTCTTTGCGCATCGCCGTCGACTCGAAATGACTGTGTTCCGCGTCGGAATCGGCGCGATCGAAAGCACTGAGGTGTGCCGCGATTCCCGTCGGCAAAACTGCTTGCAGCGATTGTCCCTTCATTTCATCGGCTGTATAGCCGAATAGCTTGGTTGCGCCGCCGTTCCAAGAATTGACGACACCCGGCAGCGTCGCGCCGATGATTGCATCGTTCGAGGATTCGACGATGGCGGCAAGCCGCGAGCGTTCGTGGTCTGCCGCCAGACGCTCGCCGATATCTTCGATGAGTGCGATAAAACCCACGACCTTGCCGCCGTCGCGACGCGGTATGAGTTGCATATCCACATCCGAGGTGCGATGGGGAAAGTGGATGCGCCTCACCGCTCTGACGGATTCACCCCGTAAGGCACATTCGAAATCTGCTTTGAGCTCCTCGAATACGCGTTCGCCCAATACATCGCGTATGTGAAGCCCTGTGACATCTTGCGACGTTCCTTGGATCCAATCGCGTTGCACGGCATTGCGAAAGCGATACCGTAAATCCGTGTCGATGTAAGCGATGACGACAGGGAGCGCGTCCGTGATCAGCCTCAGTTGTTCGTCGCTTCTGCGCAGCGCCAATTCGCTTTGTTCGCGAGCGCGCACCTCGGCAAGCAATTTTGCGTTGGCGGAGGCAAGCTCGGACGTACGTAAATCGACTTCGGCCTGTAACTCGGCCGGTGTCTTCAAGGACAATAACTGCGGCGTGATCCAGAACAACGCGAGAGAGGTCGCGGCCGATACGACACCGGTGGCGAGTTTAACGACGCCGTCGAACACATATTCCGGATGCCACACGGTCCAAATACTCACAATGTGAGTCGTGCCACACAGCAGAATGAATGTTGCAAACAGCGTCGTAATCCACGGATACGGGAACAAGCGCGCGCTACGTCGCTGCACGATCACCAAAATCATCGGAATGGCGAAATACGAGGCTGCGATCAGCGCATCCGACCCCACCTGCAGCAGCAGTACATCCGGCCGCCACAAATAGCAGTGGCCGTGCGGCATGAAATTACGCGAGTCGAACAACCAGTTGAAAAGATCGCTCACGGATCACGCTCCTTGAAAGGGTCACAAGCGATGCGCTAGCAGGCTAGCTAGGAAATGATGCATGGGGTCGCCGGCAATCTAGGGGGACTGGTTCGCAATTAGATTATTTTTGCAGGCGTGAGTGTATGCGTCGTTCACTGAATTGTGCCAGATCGCATTAGTACGGGCTGACTCCGTCAGTCGCACCCGATCCAAGTCAGTGGAATCCGACTACGGCCTGCTATCGACGAGATGCGCCGCGGACAGCCACGCCTGACGCGCAAGCGCTTCGAGGTGACGAACAATCTCGACGCGAGCAATCGCCTCGTCTGCACTCACTGCCCCACCGGCTACCGAACCGAGTGTGCTTTTCCTATGGACTCTCTGCAGCTCGCGAAGTGCTTTTGCACAGTGTTCGAGTTGGATCATTGTCTGCTCGATTGACGCGCCATTTGCAGCTGGCAGAGCGTCTACTTCATCGGCTATCAGAATCGTGTCCCGCATTGCATCCGCGCATAGCGTTGCGGCGCGCACATCTTCAGACCCGCCGGACCCCGATCCAACCTCTTCTTTCTCACCCGCAATCTCGGCCAAACGAGACGCATCGTCGAGCGCATACAGCGTCCTCGTGAGCCGTTCTTGTTCTTCCTCCGATTCGGGTGGGCCGCTGGCTTCCGATATGAATTCCCGCGCCTGGCGCAACGCGTCACCGGCCTCTGTAACTGCGACAGCCTCTCTCTTGGCACCGACCGATGTTTCGCGATTCGTAACTGTCAATGCTGCACCGATCGATCCGCACATCGCTCCAAGCGATCGAGCAATCGTTCGCCGCACTGCTTCCTCTGCCGCGAGCGGGGAAAGAGCACCAACGCGATGAAGGCCGCGATTAGTTTGAACAAGATATAGGCCAAAGCCAATCGCTTGGCGGTGCTGCTCGCGCCGATCGCAGCCATCGCGGAACTCGTCGCCGTGCCGATGTTCTGCCCGATGACGAGCGCGCATGCTTGATCCAATCCAACGGCTCCCGCAAAATGCGCCGACAGCGTTACTGCGATGGCCGCGGTCGATGATTGCATCACTGCCGTCATCGCTACTCCAAGCGTGATCAATGCGAGTACACCGACCAAGCTCGACCACCAGCCGACGCCTGGCCCGGAAACGGCAGGAAGATTGGCCGGGTGCAGCTGTTCAGCCAGGCCGCCCATCCCTTGCTGTAGTGTCGTCAATCCAAAGAGCACCAGTGCAAACCCTGCAAGCGCTCCTCCTGCTGCAGACAGACGGCCGCGACCTAAGAGCTTGATCAAGGCGCCGCTGAAGATCATCGGTAAGGCGGCGGCCGTGAGCGAGACGCGAACGCCGATGAGTGCAATGAGCCAACCTGTTCCCGTTGTACCGACGTTCGCTCCGAACACGAGTCCCAGGCCCTGAGAGAACGTGAGCAA
>Ga0068855_100002081_pt1 | contig 24786 bp, 18 predicted proteins | sample KBSCornC52_FD_66592 | JGI IMG/M metagenome (GOLD analysis project Ga0068855, IMG submission 66592) | Corn rhizosphere microbial communities from Kellogg Biological Station, Michigan, USA - KBS Corn C5-2 | ecosystem: Host-associated > Plants > Roots > Rhizosphere > Soil ...
GGTTTCAAGGACAGCCTGTGGGCGCTGATCGTTCCGTCCGCGATCAACGTCTTCAACTTGGTCGTCGTGCGCTCGTTCTTCATGAGCATTCCCGGTGAGCTCTTCGACAGCGCGCGCATCGACGGCGCGAGCGAGTGGCGAGTGCTCACGTCGATCGTCCTGCCGCTGTCCAAGGCGGTGGTGGCAGTGGTCGGCCTTTTTTACGCGGTCGGCTATTGGAATGCCTACTTCAACTCAGTGCTGTTCATCGACGACAACGACAAGTGGCCGATCCAGCGCGTGCTGCAGAGCTATATTCTGGCGGGCCAATCGCCGCACGTCGCTGGCGTCGCGGTCAATATTCCCGGCATCACGACCTATCCGCCCACGCTCGCGATCAAGATGGCAGTGGTGGTCGTGACGGTGCTGCCGGCCTTGGTGATCTACCCGTTCGTGCAACGGAATTTCACGAAGGGCGTGATCGTCGGTGCAGTAAAGGGCTGAGCGGCGCGAGCGCTCGGGCTCGTCCCCGACGCCGAAGGCTTTGCCGCGCTAGGGCGGGCTCGGTGACCATCAAAAAAGCAGGAAGGACCCAGGACTGGCTGGGCGAATCGCGAGCCCTAAGCCTTGCGCGAGCGAGCCGCGTCCTTTATGCTTGCGATTGTCCGTATGCGCTCGCCCCGTTTTCACTTTTGGTTTGGCTATTGGCCCGCGGTAAACGCGGCGTCAGGGCCGAGCCTTCTCTTCTGAAAACAGAGTCGAGAACGCAAAAAACCCCTGGTCGCCGCGGCGCCCGGGGGTTTTTCGCTTTGTGCCTCAGAAAACCCCGCAGCCCCCACCAAGCCCATGCTCGAAACCAAAGACCTCCGAATCGTGGATACGACCTTGCTGAAAAGCCCAAACGACGTGACCTGCGAGCTTCCGCTCTCCGAACGCGCCGCGCACGTGGTTTTCAGCGCTCGGCAAGAAATCCAAGCCGTGCTGCACGGCGAAGACCGCCGGCCGCTCGCCATCGTCGGACCGTGCTCGATCCACGATCCGGAAGCGGCCATCGACTATGCCGGCCGACTGCTCGAGCTGAAGCAGCGCTTTTCGCAGGAGCTCTTGTTGGTCATGCGGGTGTACTTCGAAAAGCCGCGCACCACCGTGGGCTGGAAGGGGCTGATCAATGATCCGCATCTGGACGGCAGCTACGATATCCCGACCGGAATTCGGCGCGCGCGCCGGCTGCTTCTGAATCTCGCCGAGCTCGGCATGCCAGCCGCCACCGAAATGCTCGACCCGATCATCCCGCAATACATCGCGGATCTCGTGAGTTGGACCGCGATCGGCGCGCGCACTACCGAAAGCCAAACTCACCGCGAAATGGCGAGCGGTCTGTCGATGCCGGTCGGATTCAAAAACGGCACCGACGGCGGCCTGACCGTGGCCATCAATGCGATGATCGCAGCCTCGCGACCGCACAGTTTTCTGGGTGTCGATCCGGGCGGCCATGTGGGCGTGGTGCGAACGCGCGGCAACCCGCATACGCATTTGGTCCTGCGCGGCGGCAGTCTCGGTCCCAATTACGCGCCCGCTCAGGTCGCCGCGGCCGCGCGCGCGCTGGAAAAAGCGCAGGTGAACGCGCGCGTATTGGTCGATTGCAGCCACGACAACAGCGGCAAAAATCACCTCAAGCAACCCGACGTGCTGGCTGATGTCGGCGCACAAATCCGCGCGGGCTCGCTCGATGTTCTCGGCGTAATGGTCGAGAGCAACATCGCTGGCGGCAAGCAGGAACTCACTGACAAATCGCAGCTGATCTACGGCCAGAGCATCACCGACGCCTGCGTCGATTTCGCAACCACCGAGCGCATGCTCGAAAAGTTCGCCGAGGACGCCGCGTGCCGCAATCCGCGGCGCGCGACGGCGTAGAGCGCAGCGTGTGGCGCGCGTCCGCTCGAGCTCAGCGCGCTCAGTTCGAAAACGCGGCCGCTCCCGGTTGCCGCGGGGACGAGCCCTTCGCACTCCGCACCGTGTCCGGCAGAATGCGGCAGAGCGGGTCGGCGCCGATCGTGCCCTGCAGCTCCGCGAGGTAGCCGGGCGCGCTGACGCGTTCGAGCTCGGCCCGCGCGCGACCGAGGCGCGCGGCGATGCCCAGCCGTTCCGCTTCGTCGCGGTGGCTCGCCAGAGCCAAAAACTCGCTCAGGCTGTGGACGTGGCGCTGCCAGAGGGCCACGTCGCGCGCCTGTTTGGTGAGCAGGCGTTGCTTGTACCAATCGCTCGCCAATAGCGCCTCCCGGGTGAAGAGCGCGCGCAGCTCGGGGTGGCTGATGTCTTTGCCCTCGAACTGTCCGTAGGCCATCACGTGGAGCAGCGCCCGTAATGGCGGGCAGGCATCGTCGATGCTGCCGTCTTTGAAATAGGCCTCGGCCGCGTACTGCTGCGCCTCGATGATGTTGTTCACGCCGTCAGCGAACACCGCCGCGTCCTGAATTTCCGGCTTCAGAATTTCTTCCGTAAACACCGCCGCGGGATTGTCGAACACGCGCGCGAAGAACGTGTGCACGAACTTGGCGGTGATGCGATAGCCGAGGCGGCTTGCCAAAACCTGCTTGCCTTCGAACGAGTAGTCCTCGAGCTTTTCGAGGTGGCCGGCCTCGATCAGGTTCTTCGGGTCGCGCTCGGACGGGAACAGTCGGCACCAAATTTCCGGGATCAGCAGGCTGATGTCGTGATCGACGCGGTAGTTCGGCCCGATGTAGCCCGCGGCCGAGCTGAACCCGGCATAGCCGCAGAGCAACATCGAAACCAAGGCATTGTTCAGATCCGCCGTGGCCGACAGCGCGTTGAACGGCCCTTTGGTGAGCGCGCCCTCGGAGCCAGCGCCGGTCGTGCTCGGCGATTTGCCGGTGACCGAGCACACGTAGTCCATGAACAACTCGGGCAGCTCTTGGTAATGGATCGGCCCGTACACGCACAGCGCGCGCACGCCGTCTTCGGGCGGATTGTTGCGGCGACCGGAGAGCACACTGATGACCGGAAAGATCACCGGTTCGGCCAGTGGTAACCGGCGATAGAGCCGCGCCCCCATCTCCGCCACGTAGCGATCGCGCGGCCGTGACAAATCGGGGCGCACCTGCAAGTAGCGCGGATTTTTGCTCGGCTTACCGCCGACCAGGCGCGGCTTTGCCGAACAGATCGAATACCCGTCGTCGCTGCGCGCGGCGTTCTTCGACACGTGGCTGCGCATCGGCTCGGTGAACGCGACGTGCACCGCAACTTCTTCGACGATCTTGCGCGAATCGGCCGCGGTCAGCGGCTGAAAGTTCGACACGAACAGACCCGGGCGCGACATATCGTTTTCGGTTTGGCGATCGAACCCGGGGTGAATCGCCTCGTCGGGCCGCTGAAACAGCCTAAATTCGCAGTTCTGCGACAGCTTGAGGCTCGGGTGCCCGTCGTACTCCGGCGGCAAGCCGAACAGTTTGGCGGCCGGCACGACCACGGAGGCCGTGATGTCGTCCTCCATTTGCACCTTGTCCGCCGCCAGAAAATCTTGCCGGAGCTTGTACGTGCGCCAGGCGCCGTCCGCTTGCAGGCCCACGCGCAAGTAGCTGCCGACCAGGCGACGCTCGCCGTATTTCAGCTCGTGCCCCGGCGCGCCGTTGATGATGTCGACGTGGAAATGCCGCCGCCAATCGTCGCCCCAGTCGAGCCGATAAAAGCGTTTGATCACGAACACCAGCGCGCGCACATAGTTCGGGATGCTCTCGAGCCAGGCGTTGTACTCCGCGCGGAACTCGGACGGGTTCGGCGTGAGCAGCTTGATCACCGAGCCGAGCGAGCGATCGGCGGACAAGATCCGGCGCGACGGATCGCGCTCGGCCACGGCGCGCAGCTCCGGCAAGAGCGCGTCCCGAAAATCGCGCTGGAAGATGCTCTCGACTAGGTCGAGATCCTCTTCGAAGCTGCGCACGTAAATCGGGCCGTACAACACGGCGTCGACCAGGCTCTTACTGATTTCGGACTTGCCGCCGCCCGAAACGGTGCACGGTTTGTGGCAAAACGTGCCTTCGGCCACGGTGCCGATCAGCCGCCAGCTGGGCGCTTCCGGGTGCTTTTCCATGCGCAGCTTGTAGCCGCTCGGGTGGATGTAAATCCGGCCCGGCAAGAGTTTGAGGTGCTGCTCCTCGCCCTTGCTCGTCCATTTGATGTCTTGCCGTTTGACGTCGATCTGAATGTCCTCCGGCATGTAGTGGATCTCTGGGTACACGGTGTCGCTGGCGTAGCCCGAGTCGTGCAGAGTGGCGCGTTCCGCGAGTAGCTCGAGCACTTCGGAAAAGCGGTGCTCGGAGCTGCTGAGCCGCGCGTCGTATTGATCGCCGAGGCTCACCGTCGAAAACGCGAGCGCGCCGCCAGCGTGCTCTTCTTCCGCGAGCCCGAACAGGTTCGCGCTGTAGCCGATTTGGGTTTTGACCTCTTTCTTGCAATACCCGAAATAGTTATCGGCCAAGATCGTGACCATCACGCCGTCCACGCTGCGCGCGGTCACCTTGAAAGCGCTACCGCCGTTGTAGAGCTCGTTCTCGTTCGCCCAGCACATGCCGGCGGCGCGCTGCGCTTCGCTGGCTTGGCTCACGTGTGGCAGCCCGAGATCCTTCTTTTTCAAGCGCGTCAGGTGCGGCGCCAAAATCACGCACCCGGTATGTCCGGTCCAGTGATCCACGTCGAGCGCCGCGTCGTTCTCGGACAGGAACGGATCGCCCGCGTTGCCGAAGATGCTCTCCACGAAATCGAGGTTCGAGACCAGCCCGCCCGGCGCAAAAAACCGCACCTCCATCCGCTTTTCCGGCGACACCTTGGGCACCTCCGGACAGACCAGCGGCCGCAAGAGCAAGGACACCATCGCCTGACACGGCTCTTGCCAACTCGCAGTGAACGGCAGCTTGAGCAAATGGGTCGGCGGGGTCAGCGCCTCGCGCAACAAGTTCGCATACGCGATCAACGGCACGCGCACTTTGTCAGCAGGGATCGGCAGCCCGCCCTCGGCCACGTGGAACACGCCCTGCGTCGTACGCCGATCGTTCATTGGGTTATGCAGCACGCCGTTGTCGAGCCGGTAACTCGACACCACCTCGTTGTGCCAAACCTCGGCGTCCATGGGCAACGACAGCTCGCGCGCCAGACCGTAGCGGTCGACGATGAACGTCTCGCTCGGCAAGCGAATCGGCGCACCCAAATTCAAGCTCAAGAATAGGCCATCCAAATAGTTTTGAATGCGCTGATCCGCCGGACACAAATGGTCGCTGAGCAGCCGACTCTGTTCGCGATAGCGCGCGAACAAATCACGCCCGAGGTGCAGCACTTCCTGATCGCCGACCGCGTCGGGCACATCCACGCCCATCGCCGCGAGCTTGAGCAAAATCGAACGAATCGTCGTTCGTCGCTCGGGCACCGCCACGCTGCCGTCCGCTTTCAACCCTACGCTGCGTTCGAGCTCCATTTGAACCTCCGGGAGCGTGAGTGTCGCTCTGCTCGCGGCTTTGGGACAGCGCAAGCGACCGCGCGCGGCGCGCAGCGCCCCGATTTCTCGCGACCGCGCCGGTGCATCCGTCCAGGTGTGCGACCGTGTGCCGGAAAAATCCGGTGTCTTGGTTTTGATGGTCACGCGGAGCGGGCGCGTTGCGGCGCAGCCTTCGGCGGCGCATGGCGGCTGCAGCCCGAACGCGGGCCTTCACTCAACGTCGATCGAGGATCAAATCATCGCCGGACGCGTGCGCCGGCGGCGCCGCTTTCGGGCGCACGGCAGGTTTGCGCTTGGTCGCGGCATTCGGTGCGGGCGAGCCGCCCGTGCTTGCGCTCGGCGCTGCGATACTCGGCGAAGCCAGCGGCTCGACTCGCGGCAGCGAGAAATCGGCGTGCGGTTTCGCGCTCGCGCTCGCGCTCGGGCTCGCGGTGTCGCTCAGCACCGCGGCGCTGCCGGCGCTCTCTGGCACGCTTGCAGCGCGCCAATGCAAGAGCGCGAACACACTCAGCGCGATCACTGAAAATCCGGCGAGCAGCAGGAAAACCATGCGCGACCACGGGCGCACGGGCACCGCTTCCGAAGACACGCTGCGCGTGGAGGTCGCCAGACTGCGACCGGTCACGCCGATACCGAACACCGCGGGCCGCGAGATCGCCGCCATGCCCGGCGCGGGCGTAGGCCCGCTGAGCTGCGTCGCGTCGCTCGTCGGCATCAATTCGATCGGCGTTGGCAGCGTGTCGTCGGCGAGCTCTGCTGGTGGTCGGACGGGCACGGGGGCCAACGACAGCGTCGGTGCGCCGCCGCCGACCGCTGTCACCGGCCCGATCGCGCGGCGCACGGCATCAATGCGGTATTCGGTGGCGCGACTGGCAAACGGGCGCAAGGCTTCCGCGAGCTCGGCCACGTCGCGGTAGCGCCCGGCCGGATCCTTCGACAAACAACGCAGCACGACGTCCGACAGCGCCGTCGGCAAATCCGGGCGCCGCTGGTTCGGGGGCACCGGGTTGCGAAACAGGATGATCCCGAACAGCTCGCCGACGCTCACGCCCTCGCTCGGAAAGGGCAGCCTTTGTGTCAGCAGTTCGGCCAAAATGACGCCCAAAGACCAGATGTCGGAGCGCGCATCGACGTCTTTGGCGGTCTTGATCTGCTCGGGCGACATGTAGCTCGGAGTACCGATCGCCGCGTCGGTTCCGGTCAGCACGCCCACCTGTCCGGGGGCCTCCTTGGAAATCCCAAAATCCAAGACCTTGATCGTGCGCTCGCCGTCGGCGTTCGAAATGAACAAATTCGACGGCTTCAGATCGCGGTGCACGACGCCCTGCGTGTGCAGCTCGGCCAGCCCGAGCGCGGCTTGCACGATGTAGTCGACCGCTTCCTCGACTGGTAACGGGCCGCGCTGCGCGACTTCGGCGTCCAGATCGTTGCCGGACAAAAGCTCCATCACCAAGTACGGCATGCCGGACGCGAGACGGCCCACGTCGAACACGCGCACCAAGTGGCGGCCCGTGACGCGCGCGGCAAGCTTGGCTTCGCGCATGAAGCGCGCGGCGACCACGTTGTTGGCCGAAAATTCCGGCAAGATGACCTTGATCGCCACCTTCTGCTCGAGCTCGCGATGACGCGCCTCGAGCACCAACCCCATGCCACCGCGCCCGATCAGCCGCTCGATCACGTAGCGCTCGCCGACCGTCGCCCCGATCAATGAGCGCACGAGCTCCGCGTGCGGATCGAGCGGCTGCTGTGGCTCGTTCACGGGCAGGCCTCCATGCACTTGGCGAGCGGGGCGCAGCTGGTATTGCCTGCACATTGGCTGAGCGCGTCGCAGGTCGGAGCCTTCACCAAGTTGATCAGGCAGTCGATGCAGCTGCTCTCGGGCATGTTCGGCGTGCAGTAACTCGGACACATGCTCTGACAGGTGCTGGCCTGACAGGCGCACGTGCGCAAATATTGGTCGAGCGTGCCGTTTGCCGCCATGTGGGCCGTGTGGCAGCACATCTGGCAGGGGCCGCGATCGCCACCGCATTCGGGCGGAGCTCCGCCAACGCCGGATCCGCCAGCCTGCGCTTTGCCGCCCGCGCCCGCGGTGGGGCTTTGACCGGCAACGCCAGCTTGGCCGAGCGTGCCACCCGCGCCCGCGCGACCCGCAGCGCCAGCTAGCTCGCCACCGCCCGCGTGCCCGCCTGCGCTCGTCGATCCTCCGCTTGCGCTGTCCGCACCGCCCGTCGCGTCCGCGCCGGCGCTGCCTGCGCTTTCCACCACCGATAAGTCCTCGATGCCCACGAGAGCGCGACAACCGAAAGCGCTCAGCGCTACGCTCAACGCGAGCGCTGCGTGACGGCGCTGACGCCGACGCCGAGCGTTCATAGTGCGCCGCTCACGCCGAGCCCGGCGCTCTCGCGGCTCAACCAAGGGCTCACTTTCAGCGCGGAGACCGGCTCGCTTTGGGCGTCGCCGTGCGGCGCAGTCAGAAACAGCACCACACTGCTGGCGAGCGCGGCGCCACCGACGACGAACAAAACCGTGGAAACGTCAGCAGCATGTCCCGCTTGCACGCCCTGATCGCGATCGGCGGTCGAGCGGCAGGTGCCGCCGGGGCAGGCTTTGTCGGCCGCGCGCCACTTGGATAGCGCGCTGGCGCCGAAGATCGAGCCAACCGCGACCGCTCCAACTCCGACGCCGCCCGCCACCCACGCCCACGTGGTCTGACTCGAGCGCGCTGGCGGCGCACCTTCGGGCGCAGCGCTCGGTGCGGTTGACGCCGGCGGTGTGGTCGGCTGCGCCGCGACGGGTGCGGACGCCGGGCTCGGCGTGGCTGGGGCGGTGGCCGGCGGCGGACTCGGCTCGAGCTCCGGAATGACCACGTCCACCGTTTGACCTTCCTTATCGAGCACAATCTCGGTGCTGTACGGGCGACGATTGCTGGCGTGGGCGGCGAAGGTGTGCGCGCCAGGCTCGACGGCGATCGGTGTCGACCACACCGCGCGGCCGACGGGCGTGCCGTCGCGCTCGACGCCGAGATCGGCGGGCGCATCGCCGGGGACGACCACGCGCACGCGAATCAAGCGCTTCTCCAAGGCCGCGATGTGGGCCAGCGCGGCGCGTTCGCGATCGGCGCGTCCGTCGAGTCGCGCCTGCGTCAGTGCATCGTTGAACTCCGCCCAAGCGCTGGCGGTTTTCCCCCATGCCTCGTGGCATAGACCGAGCGCAATCAGCGTGCCGCCCGCGGGATCCAAACGCTGACTTTCGGCAAATTTCGGGCAGGCCTGCGCGTAGTCCTTTTCGGCCATCAGCCGCTTGGCGTCGTCGAACAACGACTGGGCCGCGACGGGATCACGCGCTTGGGCTTGCGCCGCACAGGGCGCGGCATACGCCGCGCTCAGGATCACGCCCCAGCACGAGAGTGACGAGCGAAAGCGCAGTGTGTTCGAGGTGCGGACCAACCGATTCGTCTCCGGAGTTTCCGACCACGATAAATGAACTTCAGCCACGAGTCACGACCCGCGCCCAAGGCGCGCTCGACCTGACGGCCGCGCGGCCGTGCAAATTAAGGGGCGCCGCCGACGAATTGACGAGCTGCCGCGACGCGCCGCCGAAGGCTGGGACGGCCCGAAGCGCACTCCGTGACCATCAAACCAGCTCTCGAACGGGGCTGCGCGAACCGCGCGTGAATGCGCGCGCTCAGCCGCGGGCGACTGCGCGAGTGGCGCGCGCTTTGGGCGAGGTGATCCGGCGCGTTTGCCGGCGCTGCAAGTTCGACGCGGACTTCACGCGGCCGGCGGCGCTGCGCGTCGACTTTCGTGAGGGCGTGCCGCCGTTCGAGATTTCGAGCGCAGGGCCGCCCTTGTTGTTCGAGCGCTTGGAGAGATTGTGGGTCGCCATGCCCGTGCCGCTCACGCCTGCCGTCGCTGCACTCACCGCGCGATCGATCGCGTGAGGCTTCGGCTTCTTCGGTTTGGATTGGCTGCGGCTTACCTGTTCTTCTGCACGAAAACGTTCAGCTCTGGTCGCCATGATGCACAGACTATGCGTCCTCGCGCGCGATTGCACGCACAGAGCTCACTCGAAGAGTGTGGAAAATTTGCGCGGGCAACGCGCGCTCCGGCACACGACCTCGAGCGAAGCGCCGAATTGCGGCGCAATCGACGCTCGAGGCTCGCAGTGACTCACCGTCACGCGCCGACGAGCTGCTCGGAGAGCGCACGCAACTTTGCCCGCGCGCCCGGGTCATCGGCTTGTGCATCGGCCTGTCGCTGCTCGGTACCGTCGAAATACTTGCCGGAAACGTGCGCCAGCGCAGGATCGGCGATCAAGCGCACCGTCGCGTCGACACCTTCATCCAGTGTGCTGATGGGATTTGGCACGATTTTGGTCGGCATGAACGTTGCCGGGTGGAGCGCGTTGACCGTTACCCCGCTGCCGTCGAGCTCGCCGGCCAGATCCACCGTATGCAGGATCTGCGCGAGCTTGCTCTGACAATAGGCGCGCACGCCGGTATAGCCACGCTCGAGCAGCGGATCGGAAAAATCAATCTTGGCTTGCCCCGCCGAGCTGACGTTCACGATCCGCGCCGGACGAGATCGCTTCAAGAGCGGTAAGAGCTCGCGCGTGAGCAAGTAGTGCGACAAGTAGTTCACCGCGAAGCGCAGCTCGATGCCGTCTCGGCTCTGCGCGCGTTCGGCGGTGGGCACGGTGCTGCCAATGCCGGCGTTGTTCACGAGCACGTGCAGGCGCGCCTCGTTCGCCAGCACTTCGCCCGCCAAATGACGGACCTCTGCCAGCGATGCCAAATCCGCCAAATAGACGCGAACGGTGGCGCCCATGCTGCGCAGATCGAGCGCGACGGCCTCGGCCCGCTTCGCGCTGCGGCCATGCACGAGAAGCGTCGCGCCACGCTTGGCCAGCGCGTGCGCGATGCCTCGGCCGAGACCATCCGTGGCGCCCGTGATGAGGATTACTTTCGAGTCGAGATCGCCCATGTTACCGCCTCTCGCGCGAGAGAGCGCGAGACCCGAGACATAGGCTCGCAGAACGGCCCGTCAACCGCCGGGCAGCTTCTGATACTGCGGCAGGTCGTCCGTGATTGCCGACCAAGCCGGCTTTTCGCTGACGAACATGTGCGCGGCCGGTCCCGCTGTCAGCTCGCTGTCGAGGCAACCGAGGCGCAAACGCACCTCATCAGGTCGGCCCGCGCTCTCTTTGAACAAAGGGGAGCCACAATTGCCACAGAAGACGCGGAATTCACCGGGCGAAGATTGATAGCGGCGCAGCAGCTCTTGGCCCGAAAGCAGCTCGAAGTGCGCGGCGAGCACCGAACCATTGCTGGCGAACTCGGAGCCCGAAGCCTTGCGGCACTGTACGCAGTGACAGCGCGCCAGCGCCGTTACCGGCTCGGCCGCCTGATACTTCACTCCGCCACACAAACAACTGCCGCTGAGCATCGCGAACCTCCCTGGCCATCTTGCCGGTATCTCTCGCAGCCAAGCATAGGCCGCGACGAGGTTCACGCCAGCGCTGCATCGTCAAACCCTTGAACGGGCGCGTGGCGATTCCGCGGGCGTTGATCGCCGAAGGCGCTGACGGCAGGCGCTAAAGCGCGGAGCCCTCATGCCTTCGGCGACTTGTCCGCTCGCGCAGGTTACAGCTTGGTGATGTCCGGCAGTGAGCCGTCGGCGTTGCGCTTCGCGGCGGCGGCTTTGGCCGGCGTGGCGTTGGCGCTCACGTCGCCGGTGTGGGCGATGTTTTGAAAGGCGCCGCCCGTGTTGTTCCACGCGCCGCAACCGGTGCACGTCATGCTCGCGGGGTTGCTGTTGTTGGTGAAGCCCCAATCGGCTTTGTGTCCGCCGTTGCCGTTGTTGTAGAAACCGAACAGGTTCGACATCACGTGCTTGGCGGAGACCTTGTTCCCGCCCATCTTGAAACCGTTGCCATTGCTTTCCGAGCCGGAGTAGGTCGCGCCCTGATTGAAGGCCCAAGAGTTTTTGATCGTGACCGGTGACTCCCAAGCGTACAGATCGTAGCCGTCGTCGGCGTTGTCCCACGCGCGACAGCCGTCGAACACGTTACCGACACCGACGCCCTTCTTCACGCCGAAACCGTCGGCGTTCGCGCCATTACAGCGCTTGTCGATGTTCTGGTAGGAATCGACGTTCTTGATCGTCGCGTACGTGCCGCTGCCCGTGAATCCGGAGCTGCTGTTCACGAGCACGCCGGTGTCCTCCGAGCCGTGCACCACGCAATCTTCGACGAAATCATGCGCGCCTTGGACGAGGATCCCGCTGTCATTGGCGTTCTCCACTTCGAGGCCCTTCACTCGGTACCAATCGGCGCCGATGTCGATGCCGTAAATGTTCTTGTCCGCCGGGTTTTCACCGCAGGCGAGCCGCGGCTGGCCGGCAAAATTCAAGATCGGCTTCGTGCTGGCCGCGGGGTCGGCCATCATCGTGATGATGCGAGACTCCGTGCCCATGCGCGTCTTCTTGAACTCGATGCGCGTGCTGAGATTGTAGGTGCCCGCTTTGAGGCACAGCGTGCTGCGTGTGCCACTGCAGAGGTTCCCGTTCACCGAACCGGCAACGCCCGGGCACACCAAATCATACGCATGCTGTGGGGTCAGCACCGGCGCCGCGTAGCTGCCCGGGTTCGCGTCATTGCCGTCCGGCGCGACCCAAACGTCACACGGCCCGCCACCGCCACCGTTACCGCCCGCGCTCGTCCCGCCGGCGTTCGTGCCCGCGGCACCGCCCGCTGCCGAGCCGCCCATCGCGGCGCCGCCCATGCCGAGCCCGGCTGCGCCCGGGCTGCCGCCACTGCTCGTCGCGCCACCACCGCCTAGGCCGCCCGGCAGCGAACCGGCCGCGCCGGCCGTGGGCAGGCCGTTCGAACCTGCCGCGGGCAAACCGTTCGTGCCGGCGACCGCGGGCACGCCGCCCGTGCCCGTGGGGCTCGCGCCGCCAGTGCCCGACGGGTGCGAACCGCTCGCTCCGGCAGTCGGTTGATCGCCGGTGCCATCACCGGACGAGGCGCTACTGCCGCAATTGACGATCCCAAGCAACGTGACCCCGAACAACGTCGGGGTGAAATACTTCTTCGGCATTTCGAGGCTCCTAATTCCTGGTCTCGCGCGTCCACGATGAGATCGCGCACGTCGATCACTCAGTCATCGACGACCGGTTGAACGGCTCATCTACGGGTGATGTACCGAGCTCGTTTTTACGCCGAGCAACTGACATTGTCCTGTGCTTCTCGACGTCACAGCGCATTTTCTATGTAGCTCGCGCGTCAGTTTCTATGTCGCGAGCGAGTGAGCATGGAACTAGTTTCCACGGCTGGAATGCGCGCAAAAGCGCGCGCTCTCATGGCTCTGGCTTATGTACGAGTCGCGTTATTTGATGTCGCGATCGCGCGCAGCCGAAACTAGCTAGTACCGATTCGATGCGGTATGCATGGGGAGTCTCGGGGCGTTTTCGTTACGCGTCTGCACGACCCGTCCGCGTTATCCGCGCTCAGTTCGTGATTGTTTTCCAGATCGCGAGCATCTCTGCGAACGCCGCGCGCGTTTAGGAATGAACATGATCCAGCACACCACAGGCATGAAGAGTTGGTTTTTCGCGACGCCAGCGTTGGCGCTGTTCGCCGCGTGCACGATCGCCGGCTGCGGCGCGAGCAGCGACGCGCCGGGCACTGGCACGAGCACGGCTGCCACGGGGAACTCGCCGGCAAGCGGCGGCTCCGGTGGAAGCACGACGGGCCCCGCCGGCGGCACGACCAGCACCGCGGGCGGCACCAGCGGCAGCGCCAGCGGCAGCGCCAGCGTCACCGGCGGCGCAAACGCCACGGGCGGCACGAGCGGCAACGTCGCGGGTGGCGCAGGCAGCCCGGCTGGCGGCAGTAATCCAGGCGCGGGCGCAGGCGGCATGCTCGGCGGCTCGGGCGCAGGCGGTCACGCCGCGGGCGGCGCGAGCTCGGGCGGTGCCGGCGGTTCGGCCGGCGGCGTTACGGTGTCCGCGAGTTGCAAAGTCCCCACCTGGCCGACGCCGGTCGGCTCACCGGTGACCATCTCCGGAACCAAATCGGTGAGCGGCGTGTACGACGGCAAGATGGCGCTCCACGACGGCGACCTCAACGATTGCACGAACGGCGATCAGAGCAGCACCAAAGCCATCATCGAGGTCGCCGACGGCGGCACCGTGAAGAACATCGTCTTCGGCGCCAAGGTCGGTGACGGCATTCATTGCTTGGGCAGCTGCACGATCGACAACGTTTGGTTCCCGCACGTTTGCGACGACGCGATCACGGTGCTCGGCGGCTCGGGCAAGACCGCGACCATCTCCAACAGCGGCTTCAAGAACGCGCGCGACAAGACCATTCAACACAATGGCAATGGCAGCACGGTGGTGCTGAACAACATTTACGTGGAGACCGCGGGCAAGCTCTATCGTTCGTGCGGTCAAGGTTGCAGCAGCTCGGACAAGCGCACCGCTACGATCAGTAACGTCGTGGCCATCGGCGCGAGCCAAGTCGCCGGCGTGAGCACGAACGACAAAGTGACGCTGACGAACATCTGCACCTATCGCACGCCGAGCATCTGTCGGACGTACAAGCCCGGAAGCGAAACCGAAACCACGGTCGGCGCCAACGGCACGGACGAGGGGCCCACCGCGAACTGCATTTACAAGGCGAGCGACACGCACGCGCTCGTCAACGACGTGACCGGCGCCTTCCAAACCGACGTGCTCTGCCCGGGACCGAATTCGGTCAAGGTGGGGAGCACCGCTACGGCCTGCGTGGCGGGCTTCGAATCTTGCCTCAAAGGCTGCGCGCCCGGCAGCTTCGGTTTCCGTCAAACGGCCTGCGTCAACAACCTGTACACCAACAGCGGCGGTTGCGCCTTCCCATCGGATGCCTCGATCGCCGCGCATTTTGCGGGCAGCAACGCTACCGGCGCCACTCAGACCGTGACCAACAACAACGCTTGCACGAGCGAGTGGTCCTGGGCGACCGATGGCGCGGGCAAGTATTGCATGTGCGTGCCCAAGCCCGGCTACTATCAAGCCTCGAGCGGCTGGTGGGTCTGGGATTGCCAATCGCAGTGGTGGTGACCGCAAGCGCCGCGCGCGTGGTGAGAACCCAGCGTGCGGCCGAGCCGGCCAACAATTCCGCCGCGGCGCGGCTGCGCAGCTGCGGCGCGGCCTGGTCGTAGCAGATTGTCGTGCGCGACTCTTTTCGCCCCAGGCACGGCGTGGCGCGCGCGCAACGCTGCGCTCGCGAGCACGCGCCGAGCGCAGATTGCCGCAATTTCACGCGGGTTCCCCGTGTTCACTCGGGCACGAGAATTGCGACGTATCGAATCGCACGCGGCGTGCCGGCTCACCGATTGGTGGCGCGGTGCGCCCCAAGTTGGAGATTCGATCATGAAACGCGAACCTGATCCCCAGACCACGAAACAAGCCCAAGACAGCAGGGACCAGCTGCTCAAGGAGGCAGGCGGAGGAGTACTCGGCGCCATCGGTGGGGCGGGCCTGGGCGTGCTCGCCGGCCCACCCGGTATTGCGGCGGGCGCGGTCATCGGTGCGGTCGCCGGAACCCTGACCTCTTGGGCGATGGATTCTGGCAACTCTGCGGAAGCAGCGGCGGAGGAAGAGCTCGACAAGGAAATTGGCGTCGACGGCGGTGATATCGGCGTGGCGCGGCTGAAGCACCCGCAAACAAAGCGGGGCGCGATTTCCGCCGAAGCCGCGGGCAGTGCCGGCGTTTCCGCGGAGAGCCAAGTTACGGCCGAGGGCCCGATCGCCTCGCCGCCGAACGAAGAATAGCGGCCACGCCCGCGCGCTCGCGGCTCGACTTTCGCTGAGCGGAGCTCGGCAGAGCTCGTGTGCGGCATGACGAAAATGTTCGCCGCGTTGGCGCGCGCGGCCGAGCTGGCTTGCGTTCGAGCCCAAACCCGGCGAATCGTCGGCGCTCGTCATGCCGCACACGACCCCTTCTGCCTCGCGTTCTTTGAGCAGCAGCGACTATCGGACTTTGGGCTTGGCCGCACTGGGAGGCGCGCTCGAATTCTACGACTTCGTGGTGTTCGTCTTCTTCACCAAAGTCTTGAGCCTTGTCTTCTTTCCGCCGCAGATCTCGGAGTGGCTGCGGCAGCTGCAAACATTCGGCATCTTCGCGGCCGGTTACTTGGCGCGGCCACTCGGCGGCATCGTGATCGCGCATTTTGGCGATTTGCTGGGCCGGAAGAAAATGTTCACGCTCAGCATTTTCTTGATGGCGGTGCCCACGTTGGGCATGGGTCTCTTGCCGACCTACGCGCAGTTCGGCGCGCTCGCGCCGTTGCTCTTGTTGCTGCTCCGCATCTTGCAGGGCGCGGCCATTGGCGGCGAGGTGCCAGGCGCGTGGGTGTTCGTGTCCGAGCACGTGCCCGAGCGGCACACCGGCTTCGCCGTAGGCACGCTCACCGCGGGGCTTACCGCGGGCATCTTGCTCGGCTCACTCGTCGCGACCGGCATCAACACCGCGTTGACCCCGGCCGAGGTCAGCCAATACGGCTGGCGTATTCCCTTTTTGCTCGGCGGCGGCTTCGGGCTATTTGCCGTGTATTTGCGGCGTTTTCTGGAAGAGACCCCGGTTTTTCAGGAACTACGCGCGACGCGCGCGCTCAGCCGAGAGCTGCCGCTCAAGGTGATCGTGCGCGAACATTTTCCGGCGCTGCTCTTGGCCATGCTGCTCACTTGGGTGCTCTCGGCTGCGATCGTCGTCGTGATTCTGTTCACACCGACCTATCTGCAAACCGTGTTCAAGCTCGCGCCGCGCATCGCGCTGCAAGCCAACAGCGCGGCCATCGTCGGGCTCACCCTCGGCTGCTTGTTCTTCGGTTGGCTCACCGATCGCGTGGGCAGCAAGTGGGCCTTGTTCGCGGGCTGCTTGGCGCTGCTCGGCGCAAGCTCGTATTTTTACCGCTCGCTGCCGCTCGAAGGCTCCGCGTTATTCATCGCGTACGGAATCGCCGGGCTCTCGGTCGGTAGCATCGGCGTGATTCCGTACCTGCTCGTGCGTGGGTTTCCGGCGCACATTCGCTTTTCCGGGCTCTCGTTCTCGTACAACCTCGCCTACGCGGTCTTCGGCGGCCTCACGCCGGTGGTGCTCACGCTTTGGCTGAAGACCGACAAGCTCGCGCCGGCCCACTATGTCGCTGCGCTCGCTGTGCTCGGCTGCGCGCTCGCGTTCGTGCCCATTCCGGGCACTCGACCGGCGCCGGTGAGCAATCCTCGTTCGACCTAAGTTCTACGGCGCTGCATGCGGGAACGCTTGCGGCACTTGCGCGCGCTTCAATCCGCTGCGTAGCTCGGCGGGTGCCGGCTCTTGACCGCATTGATGGTCGCGCTGAGCTCGTCCTTCGCCGCACGCAGGCAGGCAAAGCAATCTTCGTTCTTCTTCGGGCCGCAACCGCGCTTGACGTTCAGCTTGGTCAAGAGGTGCACCGCGCGGCGATCGCCCAGCTTGAGCGCCTCGGGCAAGATCGCGCGATATTGCTCGCAGCTTTCCGCGGCTCGTAATGCGAGCGCCACGGCCAGTGCCGGCGACGTCTTGGGCCGCAAATCAGCGCTGTACAAAAGCGCACGGGCGAGCTCGGTCGTATCCGAGCGCTCAGGCGTGCGCGTCCACACTTCGTACAACAAGTCGGCGCCAACGGGCGGCTCGAGCGCAGCCATGGCGGCCAGCGCATCGCGCGCGGTGCGGTCGTCGTTGGCGAAGCGGAGCAGCTCATTTTGCACGTTACTGTCGCTGGCGAGCGCTGGATTTGCTTCGACCTTCTGGCGCAGCGCGCTGGCCGCTCCACGCTCGCGTTCCGAGCGCGCGTCGGCCAAGAGCACGAGCTCACGCGCGCTGAGCGAGCCGGGCGGTTTTGCCTCGAGCTCCGTAATCGAGACTGCCGGCGGCATTGCGGGCGCCGAAGCGACCGGCTCGGCGACCCGGTTGCGGCTGCCGACGGCTGCCGTGCGGTGCGCAGCGCCGTGGTGTCCTAGCCAAACCGCGAGCAGCGCCGTGAGCACCGGCGCCACCACCATCCACAACACCGGGCGCGTCCGCGCCAGCTCGAGCCAGCGGTCGCGTGTGGCAAAGCCCCGCTCTTTACCGGCCCGAAGCGACGGCACAGCGACCGGGACCTCCGAGGCTCGGCGCGAAGAACTGCCGTGCGGTGCTGACGCCAGTGCGGGCTCCACGTCGGCCACCGAGGTGCCCGAGCGGACGTACACCGGCGCTCGGTGTAACGCCTCCACCGAGCTTTCGATCCGCGGCGGCGGCACGCCGATCAAGGTTTGATCGGCTTCACTTTTCCGACGCGGCTCATCGTTTTCGGCCATCCGCGCGCAGATTACCACGCCCGCATCGCTCGAGCCCCGTCAAGCTTTGCCGTTGCATTCTTACTCCTCCACCGCAATTGCAGCCCGAAAACCGTGTGGCGACGATGCAAAGCTGCAGCCACCCGCGCGAGCGACGGGTTCACCGAGCTCGCCCACCCAGCCGCACGCGCGCGTACAGCAGCCCATGAATCCGTCACTCGGCACGGATGCCAATCCTATTGTTCGGCGCTGCGAGGCCGTACCAGTGGCGCGGGCGATGGCGCCTGACGTTCAACGAGGCACCAGCAAAATGAGCTGCGAAATTGTAGCCACCAAGGGCGCTGTCTTTTCCGTTTGGGGCAAACCGACCCGAAGCGACGTCGATCGAGTCGAAGCCCAGCTGCGCGCGAGCGCCCTCGAGTTCAACGGCCCGGTCACTTACATCACGCGCGTGCCAGCAGAGGCACCCGCCCCCGATGCCGACGTCCGAAAGTACCTGAATGCCGCCATCCCGCGGATCATGGAATCGTGTTCGACGTACCACGTCGTGCTGGAAGGGGTGGGCTTCGTTGCGGCGATGAAGCGCGGCATTCTGACCAGCCTATTTCAGCTGGGTTTCCGCAAGGGCTCCTTCTTCGTGCACTCTTCGGTCGAAGAGGTCCGGCTCCGGGTCGAAAAAGCCGTTCGCGCGAACGTCGACGAGCTGCTCAAAACCGCCGCCAAAAAGGAGTTGCTCACGCGCTCGAAGTTTGCGTCGGTTCCCGCGCCGCCGCTGCACCGTTCGCAGCCGATGCGTTGAGCCGCGCGCGCCGCTCGGCGACCCGACACACGTCAGGTGCGCTGACCAGCGCGCGCGATCGCCCTCAATTGCACTTCGGGAACTGCACGCCGGTGTCGACGTTCTGACCCTGCGAGTTGCCGACGGTGATGTTGATGGTGCGATTGGCAACGTCGGTCACGGAGCAGCTCTGGCCGTTCACGTTGTTCTGGAAGTGCCACGCGCCGTAGCTCTGGCGACTGCCCATTTGGCCGCCACAGTTGACCGATGCGATCGGCAAAATCTCGTTCTCGACGTAAAATTCGTTGTTGTTCCCTTGCTTGAGCCGAACCACGACATTGCCGTTGATCGGGCAGGGCACGAACTTCCACTGATTCTGATTGTGCAGGTTCGGATCGCCCTGGACGTTGCCGGAGCTGGCCGCGTTCGTGCTCAGATCCAGGTGCCCGCCCGGGTTGTTCTGGCACGGCGTATTGCCCGAGAACGGACATTCGTCGACGATGGTCACGATCGCGTTGCCGATCTGCACGCACGCGCCGCAGCGATCCTTGGTATTGAAATCGCTCGAGCTGTTGCCTGGAATCGCCGCGTAATTGCCAGCGACTGCGATGTTCTTGATGTTGTTGTTGCTGCCTTCGTAACCGCACGCGGTTTGCGGATTGGGCAGCGAGTACGTCGTGTACGTGGCGTTGCCCGGGTTCCACCCCGAGGGGAAGGAGCAACTCGTGCTGCCTGCGTTGCCACCGCCGCTCATGCCGCCGCCACCGCTCGTACCGCCGTGCCCGCCGTTGCCGCCGCCACCGGCGCTGTTGCCGGCACTGCCGCTCGCGCCGCCCGCGGGCGCACCGCCGTTGCTCGCGCCGCCGTTGCTTGCGCCGCCACTGACGTTGCCGCCTGAGCCAGCGCTGCCGCCCTGCCCGCTCCCGCCGTTGCTGAAAGCGCCGCCGCCACCAGTGGTCGTACCGGCGTGTCCGCCGTTGGCGTTGCCCGATCCGCCGCCACCCTGCCCGCCCTTGGCCGCGCCGCCGCTGCCACCGGCATTGCTCACGCCGCCCGCGCCGCCGCCGCCCGTTTGATCGGAAGAACACGCTGCGAACAGCGCAACCAAAGCCAATGCCGGAAGGTGCGATTTACGAAGTCTCATCTAAGCGTCCCATTTCCTCGTAGAGCGAACAGTCGATGCCGGCGTTCAACGCGCGGCGAACCCAGAAATATCTACGCGCCCGCGCCGGCCATTTCCAGCGATTTGCGGAACGCCGAGCCCCGCACCAGAAAGTAATCATCCCTGACATACGTCGCCCAGCGAGCGCGCGAGCAACGCGAGCGCGACGTTCTTACACTAGGTGGGTGATTGATGGTCACGAGTCGCCGCGCGGATCGTCGCAGCCTTCGGCGTCACAGGTCGAAACGAGCGCACGCGGAGCCCGCAAGACGGCATGGCTTGCTCAGCTGTGCGCGCGGAATTTCCAACTACTGATTTCGGCGCTCAGCCGCGCGCCGGCGCCGCAGCAGATACTGATGGCCGACCACCAGCAGACAGCACACGAGCGTGCTCAGCAGTAGCCGCGTGGTGAAAAAATCCACCACGCTTTGGGTTTGCTCAGCGAAATGCGTGCCGAGCCAAAACGAGATCCCGGTCCAGAGGCAATGCCCGAGCACGAGCGCCGGCAGCACCACCATCCAGCGCACGCGCGCAGCGCCCGCCAAAACGCACACCGCCAAGAGCGGAAGCACGAGCAGCAACACTGCGCCGACTCGCTCGAATAGCCGCTCCAACGCGCGCAATGCCCGGCCCAAGCGCCGCGCGCGCGCCTCCACCCAACGCACCGCCAGATCGCCGTAAATGGCGCCGAGCCCGTACACGCCGAGGCCATACAAAGTTTGCCGCGCCACGCCGACGCTGAGTAAAAGCAGCGGGTTGACTCGGCCGGCAGCGAGCGCCACGTGGCGACCATCCGGCGCGAGCGCGACCAACAGCAGCGGCGCCTTCACGAGCAGCTGCGGCGACGCCGCAGTGCCGGCCACGCTCGCGACCGTCAGCACGCCGACCAATGCCCAGGTTGCGCGAGCCAGACGCGCCGGCACGGGCGGCGGTGAGGTCTGCTCGGCCATTGTCGGCAGAGCTTACCCCGCCAGGCGCCGCTTTCGGCCATTCACGCGCGGAATCATCACACCGCTTCATCAAGGTAGGCGGCCGGCCCAGATACGCCAGCGGCTGTCTGCGTCCAATTGGGACCAGACGACGATCGCCACGCCGCTGTCATTCACCGCCACGTCAGGCGCGTCGGAGGTCGTGAACTCCGTTTGCACGCTGAGCGCCGCGCCCCAATCGGAACCCGCTTTGGCATCCACGCGACTAGCCAGAACGCGCAGGCTGCTCAAGGCGGCGACCACCGCGTGTCCATTGGGGCTCACCGAGAGCGCAGGCGCGCTGCCGGCCCAGGCCAGACTCTTTTCCCCCTGCCACGTATTTGGCTTCAAATTCGCGTCGGCCCAAATGCCGCCGACGGTCGGCGAATTTTGAGCCCAGAGCGCGAGCGCATTGCCCGCCGCATCGCAGCCAATTTGCGATTGCCCAGTGGTCGGCAGGGCGGTCGACTGAATCGCGACGGGCGTTTGCCAACCGCTGCCGAGCGCGTAGCGCGCGCCCCATTCGCGATAGTTCGCCGCTTCGGGCTGGGCCCAGATGGCAATCGCATTGCCGGCTGAGTCGAGCGCAAGGTGTGGCGTGGTCACCCCCGCAGTGGCGCTCTCCACCGCAACGGGCGCAGTCCAGGCCGAACCCGGCACCCAGCGGCTGCTATACGCGAGCAAGCCGGCGCCTGCGTTCATCGTCCAGATCGCCAGCGCATCGCCCGCGGTATCGAGACCGAGATCGAATTGTGAGCCATTGCCCACGTGCGGTGTTTCGACTTGCGAGCGCGCGCCCCAGCCCGTGCCTACCGCGTAGCGGTTCGACCACAGCTGATAGAAACCAGTGCCGCCGTTCTTCTGGTTCCACAGCGCGACGGCATTGCCCGAGCCGTCTACTGCAACCAGCGGCGACAGCGTATCCCCCGTGTCGTCGACTTCGAGCAAGGTCGCGCTGCTCCAGCTCGCGCCGCTGGCCGCATAGCGCGCCGCCCACGTGCTGCTCGGCAAAGCAGCGCCCGAGGCTTGCGACCAAACCACGAACGCATTGCCGTTCTTGTCCATCGCGACATTCGGCGGCGAGGCGCTGCTCACGTCCGCCTTGTCGAGCCGCTTCGGCGTGCCCCACGTTTGGCTGGCCGCGTCCAAGCGATTGGCCCAAATCGTCGCCTTGCTGCCGTCTGACTGCAGCCAGGCGGCGACCGCATTGCCATTCGGATCGACCGCGACTTGCGGGTTGGATCCATCGCTGCCGCTCGCGAGATCGATGGTCAACACGACCGGCGGCAACTCGGTGGCGCCCGCCTCGCCGCCCGCGCCGGCAACGGTATCGCTCGAGCCCGCGGCGCCCGCAGCCGAGTCGCTCGGCGCGCCGCCATCGCCGCTGCCAGCTTCGGCGGCGCCAGCGGAGTCGGAGTGGGTCTTGCCCGCTGACGCGCCCGCGCCGCCTGAGCTCGAGCCGGTACCGCCGTGACCGGCTGCACCGCTGCTGCCGCTCACGCCGCCGGTCCCGCCATCGCTACTGCTCGAGCCGCACGCGCTCGCGCAAATCAGCGCGGCGCAGGTCGCAACACCCGCAAACCGCAAGCCAACCAATTCCCGCATGCGAAAACGAGACCACACCGTGCCGACTCAACGCAAGGCGCGAGATTGCCCCGCCCAGAACGCGGCGATCCCGAGCTCACAGCCGGGCAGCGCACGTGGTCCGCGCCACAGCGCGGCGCGCATGACGGCGAGAACACCGTGTAGCTCACTCAGCGCGAGCTCCGTGCTGACGCGCACGATGCGAAGGACGCGCGGCGCCGCTTCAGATGATGTCGCGCAGCAAGACTAGCCACTAAATGGGTCATTCCTAGATTCCGCTAAGGCAAATTGCGGAGTTGGCGTAAGACGGCAAGGATGACCTCCTCTTCGATTCGGTGGGGCACTGCCCTTTCGTCCCTGGTTTTGCTGCTGGCGCAAGTTGCGGCATGCGGTGGCGACAGCCCCGCAAAGAAGGCCGCGTCGCCGCAAGCCGGCGCTGGCGGTACGAACGAAGGGGGCTCGGCATCGGGCGGCTCGCCGAGCGCAGGGTCGGCGGGGCACGCGCCCACGGCTGGTTCAGCAAGTCTTGGCGGAAGCACTGCAGAGGCAGGCGCGCCGAGCACTGGCGACGGCGGCAGCGAACAGGCAGGCGCGGCGAACGACGGAGGAGCGAGCAGCACCGCAGGGACCGCGGGAGCGCTCGGCGGCGCGGGAGGCAGTGGCGGCACGGCAACTAGCGGCGGCGCGGCCGGGGCTGGCACGGCAGGCAGCGGAGACAGCGGAGGCAGCGCGTGCTCGGCACCATCATCCACGATCACGACTGCCGCTACCGCGGTCCACAAAGATACCCTGGTCGCGGCGAGTGTACCGTCACAAGCCGGCGTCAGCTACGCCTGGTCCGTGCTGAGCGGCGGCACTGCCAACGGGGTAACGAACAAGAATACGTTCGCGTTCGACGTCGGGACCACGGGCGGCGAGGTCGTGCTGCAGGCCGTCGTGACCAGCGCCGGCACCAGCTGCGCGTCGACCAGCGTTCTCCACATTCCGATTCCGTGTCAGGTACCCGTGGTGGTGAGTGCTGACGGGCAGCCCGCTGTTCCGCACTACGTCATCGACAACATCGACACCGGCCAGTTCGATATGACGAGCTCGAGCAACATTTGGGCGGCCTATTTGGTCGGTAAAAACGGCACCGCCAGCCCGGACGGCGAGTTCAATCACTTCAGCGGCAGCGCCTGGGCGCAGCCCGCCGGCTCGCCGCAAAACGTGAACGCCAGCGCGGCCTATCTGCTGTTCCATCGAGTCGTCACGGACACGGCGGGCGACGCGGTCTTCGTGTGGACGCAAACCGTCGACAACAACAACTATACGGTGATGGTTTCCGCCTATCGCGTGAGCGACAAGTCGTGGTCCACCCCGCAGCAAGTCGGCGCGGTGTGGACCCCGGGAACCCCCGTGGACGTGAAAATCGACCGCGCCACCGGTACGGCACTCATCGCGTGGTCGGGCGGAGGATACAACACCACCATCCCGCATTTGCGCAGCTTCACCGTCAGCAGTGGGGCCTTGGGTCCCGATCTTCCCCTGCGTCCCTCGACGACGAACACGGACAGCGGGGACATGATGCAGCTGTATTTGGAAACCAACGATGCCCTGACCGGCTTTGCCACCTGGTTCGAACGCGACGCCACCTCGAAGCTTGACGCCATTTACGCCCTGCACATCACGAATGGCGTGCCCGATAGCGTCGCCAGCGCCTACGACATCAAGCAGCTCGTGCTCGGCACGAATAACTACATGACCGACGTGTTGAACCAATACACCCTGCACAACACCTCCTTCACCAGTGCCGAACCACGCCGGGTCGCGGTCTCCGCCAACGGAAAGGCGGCGATCGTTTGGAGCGCGTACAACGGGCTCTCCACGGAGACCAACAAGGCTCAGCTCTACCTGCGCCGATACATTGCCGGCGCGTGGAGCGCGACAGAGCTCGTCACCGCGCAACCCACCAGCATTTCGACCTACGATTGGGGCATCGACAACGCCGGCAACGTGATCATCGAGACCTGGACCGGCGGCGCCGGGCTCGGCTACGATTTCTACACTGGCGTGTTGGGCAGCCCCTGGGCCACTCAACACCTCAATGCAGCCACTGGCCCCGTCACGCGCGTCAGCGTCGATTCGGTTTCAGGCAAAGGCATGATCAGCTTCCGCGACCAGACCCTCGGTGCGCGCGCGCCGCTGCGCGGACAATTCTACGATCCGACATCGCACTCGCTCTCGCCCGCGTTCACGATGGATGACCCCACCGACAGCGGCGGCGAAGTGGCGCACTTGCACGTCGACGGCAGCGGGCTCGGCACCGTGCTGTTCACGCAGATCCTCTTGCCCCTACAGCAAGGGGCCAATTCGACGAACAGCGCGCTCCTTTTCAGCACGACCTGCAAGTAAGCGAGCACATCACGTCATCACGCCCAGCCGAACCGCACACCGAAAATTCGATCCTGGGTTGATGGTCACGCGCT
>Ga0068855_100002083_pt1 | contig 24775 bp, 25 predicted proteins | sample KBSCornC52_FD_66592 | JGI IMG/M metagenome (GOLD analysis project Ga0068855, IMG submission 66592) | Corn rhizosphere microbial communities from Kellogg Biological Station, Michigan, USA - KBS Corn C5-2 | ecosystem: Host-associated > Plants > Roots > Rhizosphere > Soil ...
GGAGCATGGTGCTTATGAACATGGGCGGGGCCTATCCTAACCAGTTGTTTACCGTAGTTCTGAGGGGCGACGCAAAAGGATTGGATCTGGATGGAAAATTAATTTGCGTGAATGGGAAGGTAGTTGATTATAGGGGGTAAGCCGGAGATTGTAGTGACGGCCCATGGACAAATTGAGCAATAAACCGGAGTTACATCCCATAACTCCAATTAAGTGGACGATTGTTTTCAAGTGTAAATGCATTCGCCATTTGTTCTTGTTCGTTCCGGGGAATATTTAATTCGCCGGCAAGTTTTTGCCAATTAGATGTTCCAATTTTTACTTCTTCGATAATTTGGTTCATTTCTTTTAGATTCAACTGGAAATACTCACCTACGCTTTTCGCAAGGTCCATGTCAAGATCGTTGCTATCCAAGTCAACATTTAAACCCAAGCCGGTTTTATCCACTGATGGATTTAAGTCGTAAGCAGGTGATAACCGCCATCCTTTATCACTTAACAAAAAACCGTGATTTCTTAAATGGTCGTCTGTATTTGATATTGCCATATTAAAGACAATTCTGCGCCAGAGTTGTTGTAAATCCTCTTTACTCGCTGTGGCGTTATGCTGAACGAATTCTGCAATTTCCAAATAGCTGGGGTTATAATCCTTTATTAATTCCTCGTGATATCCGGTCATCGTCATAGCAGATGAAAAATGTATCCGGTCGTTAAATGACCTGTCAAATCGTTTGGTAAAAAATGTATTATGACGACCATACACATATTCGAGTTTGCTTTCGGACATTGGTATTCCACATTGAAAAGCTAGTAAGTAGGCAAGATACTCCCAGTTCGCCTTATCAATATGATCATTTCGTGAAGGAAACTTTGCGATCCATAATTCACCTTTATCATCGACAATGTTTGCTTTTGGGCGAGCGCCTCCTAATGATGACCCCGGCACCATAAGCAATTCAAGCCATTTTTCTTCTTCATCCGTAATGTCCTCTTCAAAGTTACGCGCACTAAATTGCAGTTCGCGGAGCGACGTCCATGGCGGAGCAGGCTTGTGCGGATCGTTATCTAAAAATGGCCCCAGGGGATCTGTCTTAAATCGTAATGCCCCCATTCTTGTAAAATCATGAACGCCGAGCAGGTAATCAACTTCATAGAGTGCCGGTACCTTTTTGCCTTCTTCCCTGGCAATATGTGCGGCTTTACGTTGCATCAATTTCCGCCCCCAGGTGTCGGGCATGGAGTCTGTAAAGACACCGAAATTTTCTTTCTTATCGGGGAACTGCGGGCCTCTGTACCAGCCGATGTCGGGGTCCAGCAATAGCTGTTCACGTGAATTGATCCATTCATTATTATATTGAAAACTAAAGGATTTTCTCCCTTTTGCTTGTTGAGCCCCCAGAATGCCGATTAGCTTTGGCTCTTCCATCCCCTTCCAGTGAGCGTATACCCAAATATCGGTTGTATTTACAGTTGCCATAAATGTTATTTTAAGATAGATAGATCTTGCAGTTTTTTTCCATATATGTCATCCGAAGCTACTTTTAAGATATCATCCTGCAGATTCAACACTCTGAGTACGTTAATGTAAGCGCCCAGAGAAACACTTGGGTTGCCTTTTTCGACTTCTCTCAGTGTACCCCGGTCAATACCAGCCCGCTCAGCAACCTGAACAGCAGTGAGTTTACGGCGCTTTCGGGCAAGCTTTAGATTTTCTCCAAACTCCTGCAATAACTTCATTTGTTTAGGGTAAACGATATGTTTCTTTAATGCCATGATGTATATTTTCATCAAATATACATCATATGGTGAAAATATACATCGTTTATAAATTATCGATTAAATTTTGAGCGCATAAATTCCCTGAACTGCCGTTCGCCATATTGCAGTCTGTTCCTTTTCCGGGTGCGGCGGCCCTGTACCCAGATGAACAGTATCCAGATGCCAAAGGCTACTGCAAAGTTTGGAAATGGGTTGGATTCGTGCATTGCGCCGAACATTGCGCCTGTTGATACAAGGCAGGTAAAGATGAAAAACAGGAATGTTTTCATAACAATTGAATTATGCTAATATACTAAAAATATTAGTACTTAAATTATGTTTTTTGAAATATTTCAGTTGATCTCTAAGATCCTATTGTGCTGCCGGGTTTCCAGTACACGCTCGCGGATGATGTCAATCAGGTCGGATTGCGGAATCCCGCGCAGCCATATTTCAGGTGCTTCCGGGTCGGTTGTTTTGAGATGAACGTCCATTAAATGCAAAACCTGCAATAAGAACGGCTCTGTAATGATATAGTCTTTGACGCGGAACAGTTCGACCGTTTCTATTTGTTTAAAGAAGATACCGCGGGATATGCGGATATATTGATCTGTAACCAGGTATACAGCCTTTCTGATAAACAGGTACCGGTATATCGCAAACAGGATGCAAGCCTGGCTGAACCAGATCAGTCCGGGGAAATAGCGGTTTGCCGGAAAGAGAAAGGCGCCTGCTAACAAAATATAGGGGCTTGCTTTTATAAAAGCGAATATGGGTGATGGTTTAACCTGGATGTCCGTATTTGAGTTGTTCATAGAAAGTGTTGTGTTTTTTGGGTTTTGAGACAGGGATGTTGAAATGGAACCCGGCCGCTTTTTCGAGCGCATGCAGCGATAAGTTCTTCACCGGGTAATTTTTTGATCTGAAGGTGAGGTTGAAACAATTTTCATTTGCAATGATTTTGATTGGACTTTTGCGGATATACGACGCTGCTTTCAAATCACAAATGGCGCCGAGTTCGTCCTTGCTGAAAACCAGGTGGTATTGTTTTTTTGGGTGGATAAGCGGTTCGAGTTGTGCTGGCGACGGGCTGGTACCTACTGCTGCAAAAAATAAATGCGTGTGGTAAACGTGATAATGGAGGTGTAAAAAACTTAGCGCATCCATTGCCGAGCCACAAATAAATATATGTCCTGCCAAATCAAAATTTCCGGCTGTCCATAGTACTTCGGTGGTTGGGATAAAATGAAAATCGTGGTTTACATGCTCGGCTGAATGACCATACTTGAAAATGATTTCCCCGCATGTCTGATTTAAATAGGGCTCAAAGAAAGACCGGACTTCCGACCGGATGCCCAGTCTTTCTAAATATAACCTACCTGGACTGGACATTTCTGCCGTTCATGCGGTCGTTCACCTGGCGGACATTCATGTCTTCGAGGGCATTGTAGTATCCCCGGCTATAATCTTCCGACACTTTGGGTTCTTTCGGCCCCAGCGCCTTTAAACCTTTGTACAGCATATAGCTCAACCCGCCGTCAACCAGGAGTGAAGCGATCAGGTGAAGTTTGTTGGAGCGGATGCCGTTCGGGTCGGTATTGGTAAACCTTAATTTGGTGCCGTCTGAAAGTTCCACCTCCTGGCCTTTTTTGAATTTAAGCTTTTGCTCCGGCGTGAGTTCTTCGTTGTTGACGAAGTCGGGAGCGAGGATGCGTTCCGTATCTGTGATAATAAATTCGTTCGTGTCTTTATCAAATTCGATCAAAACCTCCTTTTTCCGGCCATCAATTTCAATGACCTTGTCCAAATTGACCATTTCGCCGTCCATTAATTTTTCAGCTTCCGTACCGGTTAAATATTCAGTTTCCTTAGCCTGCCTGTACACCGGATGGTAGAGCAAGTCGATGCCGCCCTGTTCATTTTGGCGCAGCGAAAGCTTGGCGTCCATATTCATGATTTTGATACCGTCTTCTTCGAAGTTTTTCAGGCGGACAATTCCGGTCCGGCCACCGGAAAGGAGGGCATTCAGATCTTCCTGGCTGATATCGCGCAGGCCTACCCGGTCCAGTTCCTGGTAGGGGATTTGTTGTTCTTTAAATACTTGATGCATAATGAATGAGTTTTACATGGACATGGCATAGCCCTGTTCTGCTTTGGTTTCTTCTTTTTCAGCCGGGTCAGGCTTCGCCTGTCCGCGGCTAATTTGATTTTCAGGATTATTTTTGGCTTCCAGAAGCGAGGTATATAATTTGTCGCTTGGCCCGACCTTGAATTTTTTCCCTTCGCTGTTTTCAACCTGGGCGGTCTTGCCTTTCAGGATAGCCAGCACTTTAAAGCTGTCACCTTTATAACTGATCTCGTCGCCTTTTTTCAGTGTCGTGCTGACCTGCTGTTCCTTTTTTTTTTCGAAGCCCAGGATTTTGTCTGCGATCTTTTGCGCGTCGTTTGCAGCTTTAAACAGTTCCGCCGGTTGTTCTTTGATCAGCTGGGACCAGCTCGCGGTATAGCCGATATGGTCCCCGAGGTCAAACGGTTCATTTAACGCGGCCTTAACAAACAATTCGGCAATATTGGCGATAAGGGCATCTTTTATCGTGGAATCACCTGGTTTTTGCGCGACCAATTGCCCGGCCAATTCTTTTAAGGACGGCACAGATAGCTGACTGTTTTCGATAATCGCCGCCGTCCTCTGGGAGGCTGCCAATTCTTGCTGTTTTGCTTCGAATGGCGCGATTTTATCCAGTTGTTCTCCGTTCCAGAGGAAAACAGTCGTTAATTCCGGTTCAGCCAGCTTAACTTTTTCCATTTTGGGCTTGCCTTTATCATTTAGCACCTGCTCGCCGTTCTCCATCACCGGTTTCATTTCGTTGGTTTTGTAGAAACTGATCAGGGTGCCCTTTTCATCCTTTTTGACGGGCGTTTTGTTGAAGTTGGCGTTTTGGAGGGACATCCAGCGCGCGTCCTCCCGGTTAGCGACCAGCAGGGTCAGTGCCGCAGCGCCCCGGTACGCTTTGCCGGATGTAGGGTTAAAAGGCAATTGCAACGGCTTGTCGCCTTGCTGGAAAACGGAAGTGCCTGCATCCATTTGAGCGATCAGCTTACCTGCGACCTGCTCGGAGAGTGGTTTGAAATTGTTACTCATGGGGATTTTGATTTTATGGTTAATTCGTATAAAAATGCTATCGGATCGACGTATTGTTTTTTGTATTTGATGCTCAGGTGGAGATGTTCACCGGTTACCTGTCCTGTCGACCCTGTCACGCCAATAGCATCACCGGCCTGCACCGAACCGGCTATTAATGCCTGGGATAGGTGACCGTAAATAATTTGCAGATTTTCGTTTTCGATCTTAAAAAAGACGCCAAGACGATGATCAAAACCTGTGGTAGTGCGCCCGGCAATGATCGCGAAGACCGTATCGTGACGCGCACGCAGGTCAATGCCGGAATGAAAAGTAAAATGCCTGGTTATGGGATGAATACGGTTTCCGAAGCCGGACGTTATGTACAAATTTTTCAGCGGCAGGCAAAACAGGAGGCAGCAGGTTAGCGATTTCATCGGTCCATATAATATTCCTGCTGCAGGTTGAAAGCTTCCTGTACGCTTCGCATACCATGTTTCCTGACCACTTCACTTTGCAGCGCAAGACTGAAAGCAGTTTTGATATTGGCTGATGAGGTTTTATAATCCTGCAACAGGGCTATCCGGAAAAGTGCAGTGTGATCGCTGATATTCAGCTCCTTGCCCCGCCTGGTCAAGACTTCCTGTATTTCTGCGGGGGGACGCGGCACAAGCAGGGCGTCGAGGCCATATAGCAGCTGGCCGTTTTTTCCGAAGCTGACATAGGCATTGTCGCCATGTTGATCCAGGCCGCTGATGACACCGACTTCACCCGGACGGCCGGCAGGGTCTTTTGTTAAATCGGGATGCACCAGCACCAGCGTGCCGGTAAGTTCGTCTGTGTGGTTCATTTCTTAAAGCTTTTGATGAGTGAATCGATGTCTTTGTTGATTTTGAGAAAGTTCTGCCGGAGAACTTCGTCCTTCCTGCCTTTGAAGTCATAGAAAACGGGTAGGTCCCTGTAATTGGCTTCTTCAATTTGCAGGTCCTTTTGGTTTAAGTTGATCTTACAATTGATCGCCGAGGTCTCGAATTTCCCGGTATAGTTTTCCTGTACATCGGCGGCGATCAGGCCGACCATTTCGCCGGTATTGAGCGAAGCCATTTTGCCTGCCGGGATGAGCGCTTCCAGTTTTTCGTTTAAAGAGGAGGAGACTTTGTTCCGGTCAATGGACAATCCCTCGCCGATTTGTTTTGACTTTCCAAACAGGCGTTCTAGCCAGTCCAGTGTTTCTTTGTTCCGTACGGAACCGGCGAGGACGTTGCCCACAACAGCAGTTATGGTTGCCGCAGTATCTTTGCCGTACTGCTGGTTGAATTGGGGGATTTCCTGCAGCCCCATCAAAACGGCTACTTTATTGCTCCGCGCGGTCGCAATTAAGTTCTCAACTTTATGGACGAACAGGGTAGGGACTTCATCGATGATGAGCGCCGATGGCAGGTTGCCTTTGCTGTTGATGAGCTTGGTCAGCCTGTTTAATACGATAGAATAACAGGCGCTGTTGATGTTCTGCGTGTTCGGATCGTTTGCCAGCACAACGGTACCTGGGCTTTCCTGATCAGATATTTTTAAGTTAAAGTCGTCGCCTGAGAAAACCCAAAACGTTTCTTTCGTGGCTAACCTGCTTATAAAGATCTTTAAGGTACCAACTTGTCCCTCTAACTGCGGAAACGCCTTTTCCATCCAGGCGCTGCGGAACGGCGATAATAATGAAACCAGTTCCGGTTCACTGAATAGCGTATCAAAAACCTCCTGGTAACTTCGGTTTAAAAATGACAATACATGTGGTAAACTCGAGTATTTACCGCCATCGTGTTTGGCAAAGAAAAAGATACAGGCCGCCAAAAAGTTAATGGCCGATTGCGTAAAAAACTGGTCGCTGCCGCCGGACTTATCGCCTTTTTTTAACGCTTCGACCAAAGCCTCTGCGCTTTCTGACGCATCCGCAAGCGTCTTCAGGTAATCGCTGCGCCAGGGATTGGTGCGGCGGCTCTTTTCCACGTCGTTGAGATTGATGACGTGAAAGGCATGCCCTTTGCATTTTCCCGCTTGTTTAGCCAGCAGGTAGTGATAATAAGCGATTTTACCTAAATCAGGATATTTGAAATCATACACACAGCAGCAAAATTCCTTCGCGATCAGCTGCCGGATAAAGGGGTTGACGATCCCGAAAGACTTGCCTGAACCGGGCGTACCTATCAAAATGGTACCTCTGAATGGATTAACCAAATTGATCCAGCCATGCCAGACTTTGTTCTTAAAGTAAAACTGCATCGGAATGTTCACCGAATAGGGGGTTACAATAGGCTTCACCTGCTGCATAAAGCTTTCGCCCTCAACGTTCCACTTGTCTTTGCCTAAACCCGACCGGATGATCTTGGAAATGTTATCCATGGCCTGGCTGGTGAGCAGCGCGCCGCAAAAGGAGAAAACCAAATACAAAATATCATATCGGTGTATCAACCAGATACTTCCAAAAAACAGCAGAAGTCCGAACGATAACGGATATACGATGTGCTTCTTAGGGTCAAGGTCTACCTTCTTTTTAGCGAGTGTGCCGACGCTGACCAGGCAAATGAGTAAGAAAGTAGCCAGCTTACTGTAAACGATGTTTTGATAAATGGGCAGGCGGCTGAGTTTGTCTAACGGTTCATGAAAAAAGCCCCAGAACGGGGCTTGCCTGTAAATGAATATGCTGGCTTCAAGCGCAATGGAAACATAAATGCCGCATTGCAGGAAGCCGTGCAGCTTATGCTGCTCATGGGTTTCTTCCATACGTTAGGGATTGAAATTTGACAGGGATATTAATTAACAGTAGTTGTTGGAAAAACATGAATAATCATCCGGATTTGCGAATTACTTTTGTATAAAACAAATAATAAATTATGAGTGACCATATCGTTGGTGATACTGATTCTAGTGGTGTTTCCAAGCCAAATGCCGAAGAATTGCTGGGAGACAATGATCAACAGGAATTTATATGGGCGGATGAAATTTATTTACAGAAATTTGTGAAAGCGCTCTGCACTAACTACGACCTTGATCAATGAATAGCACAATGATTTAACTAATAGTTTTTAGTTATCCATATTGGTTAACTTGTATTTGTGTGACTTCGGGTTCAAGCGCAATGATGGTTGTCTCGCTTTGCTTGTTGATCTTGTCGCTGATCTCTTTTTCAAGGCGCCTGAGTTCAGTTTTGAGTTCGCTGAGTTCGTTTTCCTTGTCAAAAGTTCGTTGGGTCAGTTGCCGGACGACAGGAATCTCCTTGTCGAGGTCGGCGATTTCTTTGCCGTACTTTTCGGTCAGGTGCGTTACCCGGTCGATGGCGTTCAGAAAATAACGGGCAGCCAGTTTGGGATTGTCGGTATTGGGTATGCCGTGGTTCCATAGGTACTTGATGCCGCTTTCCGGGCTTTGCGCGTAGAGATCATTTTGATTCTGGTAGGCGACCATCCCGTTCATTTCGAATGGTTTTTTCTGGTGGCGAACGTAAAGGTCAAAGCCGTAAAGGGTACCAAGTTTTTGTTCGTCGGGGCCTTTATAGGTTAAATAAAGTTTATTGAAGTAATGCCCGATATCTTCGCTTTCGGCACTCTTAAAATCAATCAGTTCCAAAGCATTGACTTTCGCGCCGTCTTTATCGGTTCGTAAATTTGATTGATAAACGGCTTCGTCCTTTTTCAGTTTTTCGAGGGTGGCAGAAGTTTCACTTTTTTGCTTTTCGAGGTCTTCGAGACGATAGCGGCTCCGGGCAACTTCTTTGTAATGGGCCGATTTGAATCCTTCCAATTGCGCGACTTTCTTTTCGACTTTGGTCTTTTCAAGGAGCGAAGTATCGCCGGAGAGGATTGCAATGTACTCCGAGAAGTTCATGCCGCTTTTTTCGTCGATGGCGCCTTCATCCAGCCTCCGTACGTTCAATTCGCAGTTTTTCATTTGTGAAATGAACGTTTGCTTGTTTTTGAGCAGGTTGAACTTATAATTGTCCAGGGACTGCTCAACGGCATAGATGAAATTGCGGACTATGTTTTGGTAAAACGCCTTGGCCAGCCAGTTTCCCTGTCTTGCACCGCGACCATCCCGCTGTTCGAGTTCTGCAGGTTTCCAGGGAATGTCCATATGGTGCATGGCAACGACACGTTTCTGGACATTTAACCCTGTTCCTGCTTTTTCGGTTGAGCCTATCAATACCCTGATCTCACCAGCGTTCATCCGCCGGAAAAGTTCGGGCTTTTGCTTGTCCGTCCAGTCGTGGATGAAGGTAATTTCGTGTGATGGGATAGAAAAATCGCTTACCAATTTTTCTTTTAAGGCGTCATAGATATTGAACTCATCCTTTTTGGGTGTGCCGATATCGCTGAAAATGATTTGGGTGCCCTTGTGCACGTTGCTTTCGAAATATATTTCTGCAACTTTCCTCGCGCATACATTGACCTTATGACCGGGATGGTCACCGTAATCCGGATTGATCAGCCGCATATCCGCAGACATTTTTTTGGCATAATTGGTGGCGATGAGAATCCGGGCATTGTCTTCCTCTTTGGTGAGCGGCGCTCTCCCTATTAGCGTGGCATCGCCGGTCTTTGCGAAAAGCATTAACTTTTTGATGAATTCCTGCTGGTCCGGTGTGGGCGTTAAGTTGATGAGCGCTTCGCTGAGCTCTGGTTTATCTAAGTGGATGTGCTTTGCTGTTTTGTAGTCGGTGATTTCATTATAGAACAGCGCGAGCTCCGGGACCTTGATAAAATGCCGGAACCGTTCTTTAGCAATGATCTCGTTGGTCACGGAAAACTCGAAGTCGACGGTTTTCCGGGCAAATACCGCAGCCCAGCCATCGAAGTTTTCGATACGCTGACGTTCCATTTCCTTTGGCCGGAGGTATTTAAAGATGAGGTACATTTCAGTCAGGCTATTGGAAATGGGCGTGCCTGAAAGAAACGTAACGCATAGATCGCTATCGAACTTTTGTTGAAGTGTCCGGACCGCAAACAGCATATTGAGCGCCTTCTGGCTGCCTTCCTGGTTACCCAAACCGGCCACGCGGTTATGGCGTGTGGTAAACGTCAGGTTTTTGAATTTGTGAGATTCATCAACGAACAAATGGTCGACGTTCATCTCTTCAAAGTTGATGCCGGTGTCTTTGTGATTTTCGATGGCATAAAGAATTCCGTCAAGTTTGGTTTCGAGGTTGTTTTTGCGGATTTCTAAACCCTTGAGCATCTTGCGGCTGATCTCGGCGCCCAGTTCTTTTAGCGTCGCTAAATCCTGCGAGATATTATCCAGTTCCGCCTCAAAAATCTGTTTTTGAATTTCCGGGGACTGCGGGATCTTACCGAACTGGTCATGGGTAAGGATGATACAATCCCAGTTGTTGTTTTTGATCTGGTGAAACAGCGCCTGTCTTTTTGCAGGACTAAAATCGCTTTCGCCTGGGGCCAGTAACCTTGCCTTGGGGTAAGCCTTTCGGAAGGTGTCTGCAATCTGCCCGACATTGGCTTTGAGGGCAAGGATCATCGGTTTCTGAACGATGCCCAGCCTTTTCATTTCGATGGCTGCAATGATCATGAGCAGTGTTTTCCCCAGGCCCACTTCATGGTCGATCAGCCCGCCCCGATTTTGCATGATGCGCCAGGCGGCATTGCTTTGCGAGTCGTACAGGTTTTCGATGCCCAGGGCTTTGAAGTCAAGCCCGGGGAATTTAAGGTGACTCCCGTCATATTCGCGCAGTACATAGCAGTTGAAGGTGTCGTTGTATAACTTTTCAATCTCCTGCTTTTCATTTTCTGTCTGTTCGCGCAACCAATCGATAAAGCTTTGCCTGATCTTCTCGATCTTTTGGTGGGCCAGCTGTATGGCATCGTTATCCGGATAACGCACCTCGTCGATGGTGTAGGTAAAATAAGGAGTGGTATTTTCCAGGGCATGCTCCATCAGGCTGTGGCCGTACATTTTGATGCCCGACCTGGGTGTGATCGCGTATTCTTCGCTGGTGATGGCATTGCCTCCGGAATAACTTACTTTAAAGGTGTCTGCGGACGAAAAATACTCCACGCGGGTATTGAGCCCAAACAGGTCCGTCGCGAAGCGCTTGTAGCAGGACAGGGGCATCCAGCGCTCCCCGAGGTTGAAGTCTAAAAGTTCAAATGGTATTTTTTCGGGCTGCACCCTTTGAATAGCGGCCAGGCTGCGGGCTAGCTGCAAATTGTCGGGGTCTTCCTTTGCCCGTTGCGTCGCAATTTTCAGCTTCTCGACGACGTTGCCGGACAGGTATGCATCCGTTGTTACCCACCGTTTTGTTCCGGCATCGATCAGGATTTGTCTTTCCAGCCGCTTTATAAGCTCTTGCTCCGGCAAATTGGTCATGCGGCTGATGTAGTGGATGTCTACCGCGCCCTTATCATTGAGGCATCGTGCCAGGGCTTCTCCCGGATCATCTGTTTGGAGTTCGGTTTTCTGCGGAAAAACGGGCCCGTGAAAAATATCTGATTTGACCCATTGGTCATTTTCCTTGCGTTCGAGTGAGGAAATGATGATAAAACCAAATGCCGGGTCGTTGAGGATCTTCGCGCGGTTACGTACCTGGTTGATTTCTCCGTAGAAATGCCTGAACTTGTTAAAGCGTTCGGTCAGGGCAAATCGCTCCAAATGCTGGGGTGTCAGCGTTTCGGCTTCCTTTGTACTCAGTTCTACATAAAGATCGCGCAATTCGGCGTAGCGCCGGTAAAAGACGAAGTCCTGCTGGTCTTCGAATGCATTAAACTTTGCCTTTCCATTTACCGGCTCTTCGATCAGGCCCGCTTTCCCGTTATGAATGACCAGGGTGTCTTTTGCATAAAATGGCTTTAGATTGAGAAACGCGTCCGGACGGTCGGCCTGTAAATTGAAAGCCGGTTCCAAACTCCGGTCGCCTTCATATCGGTAGTCGTGACCGAAATATTTTAACCGGGCCGAAAGCGCATTGAGCTCAAATGTCAGCGCGGTGCCGCTGAGCCATTTATTGGAGAATTTGACTTCGGCGACATTGCTGTAAAGTTTATACAAGTACCGGCCGGCCGCTTTGTTGCGGGCGGTAAGCATGACCAGGCTTTCATGGTCGGGGCGGTCAGTAGTGCGTATGGTGCTGATTAGCCTGGCACTGCCTGCATCGATTATCGTTTTATCGTTGTCATCCAGATAAGCATTAGCGCGGTCGGTATTTTCGGGGATAGCATCGAATAGGCCAAGTTGTGCAATGGAGGTGCTTTTTTTGCTTTCCGGAACATTTAAGAACGTGAAAGTTTTTGCGGTATTTTTTGGAGCAGGCTCGGAATTGATTTTTAAATCGATTTTGTTCCAGCGTTCATGATTGAAACGAACCGATAGCCCTTTTACGATTTGCTCTTGAAGTGGCCCCATGAGGTCTCCCATGTCGCCGTTCATCCAGATGGTTTGGCAGGGCTTGCCGTACTGGTTGCTACCGGCGCTGATCTCATCCGCCAGTATCAGTTCCGGATGGCGCGCAAAATAGGCATTGATGAAATATTTTCCGGCGTCATTTTCTTGTTCTGTTGTTTCAATCAGCAGGGCTTCTTCTTCGGAGAATTCCCGTTTATGGTCGTTCTTTTGAACAACCAATAAATAACTGGGCGCTTCGACGTTGGCGTTCTCCTTCATCAGGTTATCCGGCAATACCGAAAGGCTGATAAAATCAGCAGCGGTGAAGACGTGTTTCCGCGCTGTCTCATTGCCGGTGCTGTTCAGAAAAGCATCGGTAGTCAGGTATGCCAAAATACCGCCGTCAGCGAGCTTATCGAGGCCTTTAGCAAAGAAATAGTTGTGTATGCGTGACGAAATACCGCTCTGCGAATACGCCGGGTCAAAAACCGAAAAATTTCCAAATGGAATATTACTGACGATCAGGTCCGATTGCCCTTTTTCTGCGGCCGGGGTTTCCTCGAGTCCCATGATCCGGACCTGCACGTCGTCGGACTGGGTTTTTAAGTAGGCATTTAAAACCATCCCAGTCAAAAAATCCTTTTCAACCGCGGTCGCTTTTAAGTCATCAAAGGCATTAAGTGCTTCCGCCACAAACACCCCAGCACCGGCGCTCGGTTCATAAAGATGGGAAGGGAAAATGTTTTGTTCGCGCAATGCGGCGTACAATGCCTGGGGCACAAATGCCGGGGTATAGAAGGCGGTCAATATCGATTGCCGCATCGAATCGACGGCCTCTTTATATTGTTTTTCTGAAAGTTTGTCTTCCAAGACCTTGTGCAGGTCCATCACTAATGGATAAAGCCGAAGATCCGCTTCCGAAGCATTCAGTTTTTTCCATGCTTCAATCTTGTCTTTTGGATACAAAACCGCTTTGATACCGCCAAAGCCAGCATAATTTTTTAAAATGATTGCCTGTGCTTCGGTAGACTGTCGTTTGCCATCCCAATCCAAAGCCAGTGTTATTGCATTGATATTGTTAAGCAGTTTTTGAACAGGGTTAAAGGCCATCGCCGCCTCCTTCCCTGAGATAGTCAGCAATGACCGCGGTCACCGCATAACCAAGGAGCCTGGTTTCATCGCGATAGGGAAACCCAAACGCCTCCATGACCGGCTTGCAGACGCTGACCAGGTTCATCAGCTCGTAGTGCAAAATGGAGCAGGAAAAGAACCGGTACCAGGTTTCTTCAAATTCCGCTTCGAGGACACCGGCGATATAATCGTAACGTTCCTGTAAAATGTCTCTTCCGGCGGACTCCGGTATCAGTATTTTTGGTTCAGGAGCGGGCATACGTCCGGTGTCCCGGAGGGCTTTGCCCAGGTTATAGGATGGAGTCATGATGGTGAGGGGGAAAAAGAAAAGGCCGCGATGGGGAGTCGCGGCCTTTTATTGCTTGCGTAGGAATGAATTTACCTTGAAATAAAGTAAGTAGGCAGGCTGACCTGCTCTTCTATAAATGGTCTTAATTGTTTGTTGAACCACCTGGCATCGATATCATAAATGTCAAATGTGCCATAGTGCTTGTCGTAGGTGCCCACTATCGCCGGTTCATTATTTTTTTTTGATATCCGCTAATGTCAGGTGGTCTATATCCTGAAAGTAGGCCGACAACAGTGGAATGGTGTTGTGGTACATGTTATCAAGTACTGCCGGATTTACTTCGTGTCCTCCCAGTTCAAATCTTTTTGCTGCCCTTTCCCGGCACATCGACAAGTCGTCGGTGAAAAGCAGCACGACGTTTAACTTATTTTCAGAACTTGCTTCTTTTGATTTTCGGACAAAGTCATAATGGTGGGGCATCCCCATCGGCAGTTCAATTGCAAATTCCAGGTCGTCCGATAGTTTGTGTCTGATTGCGGAGAGCCATTGCTGGATAACTATTTCCTGAAAAATTTTAAACCCAAATGTTTTGTTGTTGGCGATCATTTCATCTTTTTTCAGGATTTCTATGCCGGGCGGTACGAACAGGTGCCCTGAGGTGCTTTTACCTATCCCGGGCGGTCCTGCTATGATGTGGATCGTTGCCATATTTCAAAATCTTGGCATTATTGAATAATTCGTTTTCGCGGTTCTGCACGTATCCCATTTGGTTGGTAACTAACTGGGTGTTGCCTATTTTGAAATCGGGGATGTTTTTATGATGGTGTCCGTAGATCCAATAATCAGGACCATGTTCATAAATGTAATCCGTCAGGTTGACCGCGAATGCTTCATTTAAAACATCGCCGAAATATTCTGGCGGATAATTTATAAAAGTTGGAACGTGATGTGTGACTACTATCTTTTTTAAATCAGGTGTTTCATCGGCTAATTCGTTTTTGATAAACGCCACAGAAGCTTCGTGTTCTGATGTCGCAGGCTTTCATTGCTTGCCGGAGATTTTGGCGGCTTTAAGTGGTGTACTTGAGCCTGAAATTGAGATCGACTTTGTGATTTTGAAGTGCATCCAAAAACTGGAGAATATGTTTATCTAAAAGGTTCATGGCGACGGCAAAGTGTCCGCTTCCAGCACGTCTTTATAGGAAACCTGTAAGGTGATTACCCTGCCGCTGATCTGTTTTTCGCTGAGTTCGATGTTGAGTACCTTATTGCCCGGGAAGCTCATTTTCTTCAGGACAAAAATGTTGCGGTAATATTTATTGAAGGAAGGAACGTCGAATAAGGTGAAATCGGGTTTGATTTCGACGGATTGGCTATTGGCGGCTTTGGTTACTTTTTTGTCGCCAATCTTGAAGCGGAAATCTTCAATGTCGTATTTGAGGTTCGTTTTGTTTTTATAGGATATATCTACAAACAGGTAATCGCCGGCGGAATAGATATGATTCAGTTGTGCTTTAATCCCAAATGCTTTTGATCGGCATATTTTTTTGGAACGGCTGCAAAAGACCTGGTAAGCCAGCTTTTTGAGCTGGGGGTGGGAGAGGCCGATGCCGGAGATGTCCAGTGGCCTGGTGTCGGACGGCTTTATCTCGATTTTTTGATTTTCGGTGGAAGTTACGGGCAGGATATGGTATTGGGCGATGAACTTCTCCCCGGCGATGGTGACGATGGCATCGGCATAGCAGGAATCCTTTTTAAACCGGAGGCGAAGCAGGTTGGGCAGCGCGAGATCGCCTTCAATGTCCTTGTTGGATATGTCAACGTATTGAATGGGTTCGGGCGACACAAAATGAAGGTCGCCTTTAACGGGGAGGTGCACTTCCGGCAGTTTATCCTGCGCTTTGGCTTGTATAACCAATAGTAATAAGAAATAAATTAGCTTTTTCATTTTAAAGATTTTTCTGTATTGCGTTTAATTGTTCGTTGTCAATCAGGTAGATGCGGGTGTTATACTTAAGTTTTGCTTTATCCTTGCGGATGATGCCTGCAATAGCGGAAGATGTGGACACAAACATTTTGCTGGCAGTGCTCATCAACAACTGACTCGCCGCTGAACCGGAGCCGCTTTCATCAATGGTGACCCCTTGTATGGTGTTTGTACCCAGATCTTTGGTAAAATCGCGGAAGGCAGACTCGGGTACATACAAGCCGGGCAATCCGTCCAGGTCATACAATTCCAGTTTTACTGGCAGTATTTTGTTTTCGTAAAGAATCGATTTGACCTGGAGTGTGACGCGCTGTTCTGAAAACCCATTAATCAGTGCATAGAGATAGGTGCCGGCTTTGACTGTTACGTTGCCCGCGATAATATCTTCGAGTAACCGGAGCCTGACCCTGGAGCCGCCGTATCCGGTGAGGTTTTCGTCGATGACTGCTGAGATGAATGCCTCTTTATTTTCCGGCCTGACCGTATTAAAGTCAGCAGTGTATTCGTTGGGTTTATGTACGGCCAGAACTTTTTCGTTTGCCTTTTTGGCTTCTGCTTTGGCGATTGCGTCTTTTTTCTTTCTTTCCTCTTTTACAGTCGGATCGCTGGCTTTATTTAAACTATCCATGAAGGCCATTTGCTGTTTAAAAACCTCCATGGGATCTTTTTCCTTTAGTGGCATTGCTTCTTCTTCGGGCTTCTTTTGCCTGAATGGCTTGAACACTGGTGTTGGCGAGGCCACATATTTTTGTTTCATGGCGTTGTTGATGGAATCCAGCATTTTCTTTTCGCGGCCGGAATAATTATCGGGAAGCGCCGGGTTTGCAGCTTTCTCGATGGGGACTGCGCTGACCGCTGTATAGCCATCAGCTTCTTTATAGGTGTTCCGGTAAGCATCGAGTTTATCGGCCAGTTCTTTCTTTTTAATGTCTTCGGAGACTTCGCCTACGGTGCCGTTAATGCCTGCCTGCTGTATGACCCGGGGCTGTTTACTGCCGGCGCTGCTTTGGTAAACGTAGAAGAAGAGTACCAGGAAGGGCAGGGCCAGCAGCGGCAGGATGTATTTGGGTTGTTTGAGATTGATTTTCATTTGCGGAAGGGTTTGTTTAATTGATGAAGTTTATCAAGGTCATTGATAAGTATTTGACTGTCAATTTTTGTGAGTGTTTTCTTTCGGGTCAAACTATCAATTTGCTGTTTTAGCGCTAAGCCTTGTTTGATGGCAGTGCTAACGGAGAGAATCTGATTGAAACCGTCACTGACTGCATTAACCTTCTCTGGCTTTAAACTTTTACCGCCTTTTTCTGCCGGCGCTTTATTTCTCAGAACAGTAAAACATAGGCCGGCAGAAATGACGATTAAGCTAATCATCAGCACAAAGCTTGTTTTGAAGTTATTTTCGAGTTTTTCCGTTATTTTTTTAGATGCTTTCTCGAAGTAAATTTTAAATTCTTTTCGGATTTCGGTGAGGATGGTATCGTCCGCGTTGCGGTTAGAATGTATTTTTCGAAACATTTTCCAAATCTTTATTTTCCAAAGTTTTCCAGCCGGTGATCAGTACACCGTGTGGGTTATTGTCGCTGCGGGGGATGTCTTTCAGGTAGCCCTCTGTTATGAGGGAACGGACGACGGTAGAGCTGCGCCGGTCGATCTTGAGTTTGCCGTAATACTTGAAATAGTGGCGCGGCATATCCAGTGCAATACTGTCGGTTTGCAAAGTCAGTACTGAACTGGAGGATAAGATGGAGTTGAAATAACCGTTTTCCTTCAGGTTGTTATACTGCTGTACGCCGGACTCATCGACGAGGTACATCGCCTTTTTTAACTGGTATTCGATGAACTTGTCGTCGGGTGTGAGCGAAAAGAACAGCGAATGGAAAAGGTCGATATGCGCCCGGTATTCCGCTGGCCGGTTCATTTGCATATCGGTTTGTGCAGCCTGCAAGGGAACGTTATTGTTGAGTATGTAAATACTTTTGCGGGCATCGGCGACCATCCGGTAGGATAGCGAGAAGGCGATAGCACTCAAAATAATTGCGCAAATAAAGCTGCCGGCGGAAATGAAGGTAGCCAGCCGGATCTTGGCTTCTATGTTTTTTATAATCATGTTTTTGGGTTTAAAAGAATGAACCAGTGGCTGCTCGGCGTGCGCCCGCGACAACGGTGCTTGCGCCACGTCCGAAATTGGAACTGGCTGACGATATACCCGAGGTGGAAATGATCCAGGTAGAAATGCTCGGTACTGTGAACATGCAGATCGCGCCGATGATGAATACAATAATGACGGTACCGAAAGACAAGATGCCGTTGCCCGCGAACCAGGCCATCTTCTGCAGGTTGGCTGAGGTTCCGTTCATACCGACGAGTTCCTGGTACTTACTGATCTCTGATTCCAGTGCGTATTGCTGCATCAGCCCGCAGAGGTACATGATGAGGTAACCTATGCCCGAATACAGGTTGACCGATACGAAACGCGCGATCCAGGTGCTGAAGCTGTCACGAAATGCAGGCAGTATACTGACTGAAACTGCGAAGGGCCCTAAAATGATCAGTATACTGGAGTAGATGATCTGGATCATAAAGATGATATAAACGGCAATGCGCAATAGCCATATCCCCAGCAACTCCAGCAATTGAGTGAAAAGCAATTGCATGCCGATCTCCAGCCGGTTCTTTAATTCCAGTAAAGGTTCAACTACGCTTGATATCCCCTGTTTGACGGTGCTGGTCACCGCGTTCCAGGCCTGCCCGTACCAGGTGTCAGACTCTTTCTCAGCAACCTGGGTTTGTGCCTGGAAGGTGTACAACGAGTTGGCTACAGCCAGCATCAAATTCGCCCGCTGCAAACGCAAACTGTTGACCGTGCTTTGCTCGCTGTTAAACATTTGTTCAGTTTGATTAGCAACGATGTCCGTAGGAAAGGCTACGACCTTCACAAAGGCCCCCCACCATAAGATGACCATCGCCAGGCCGAAGGGCCGGAGGAGCGGCATGACTTCGAGCTGTTTGTCGCCGGACATCATTTCGTAAGATTTGATTGCGAAAAAGATGATCATAAATATCGCAGCGAGCGCCTGGGCATCACCGATGAACAGGTCGAAGTGCGTCCAGATGGAATTTTTGAGGCCGGTAAGAAAAACCATCATGCCGGTTTCGTACACGCCGTCGCCCTGCAAATATTCGAGCGACTTATTGGCAGAAACGGTGTCGATGGCTGTGGTCTGGGCGTGTGCCTCCGCCCCGCAAAGCAGGACCAGCAGGCAAAACAGAAAGATTTTCTTCATTAATATTGCGCGTTTTGTAGAACTTTTGTTGCGATTTGCACGTCGCTGTTGGGCGACCAGTTGGGTACCTGTGTTGCGCCCGTTTTCACTTGCTGCTGCTGTTTGGTCATGTTAAGGGTGGCAGCCGCTGAAGCTATGCGGATATTCCAGACGCCGTTCAATGTCCGGTATTCTTTAAGCAGCCGGTAATATGCCAGAATTCGCGAACCCCTGTCCATGTCCGCCTTTCGTGCGCCGTCGAGCCTGCCTTTCAGGCTGGCCAGTTCGCCGGTGTACCAGCTATACAGTCCTTCTTTGACGAGTTCGGCGGTGACCTGGGGTGTCAGGGGGCCGAGTATAGTTGCCGGCGAATAGTTATTGAGTGGATTGAATTCGCTTTTGTAATATAGCAGCCACAGCGGATCGGCATCAGATAGCAATCCCGACTGGCTCGCGATCTGTGATAAGGCGGTATTCCGTACGGTGTCCGCGTGCAGTTTGTATTGGTTGTCTTCGGTATTTTGGACGGCAACAAGTGCGAGTCTTTGGGTTTGAGGGCCGTTGGTGCCCAGGGGACGAATATCCGTATTATGATAATTGGGATAAAATAGCCCCCATACCAACCAGTAATAAGGGTTAAGGCTGAGAAAGCCCGCTTTGGGATAAAATTTGTTCTGGTCCCATTGCCGGAAGACCATGCGCTGTTCCTGGTTGTCGACGGCCTGATCCTTGATACTGGATTGGGCGAAAGAAGAAGCCGTAAGCAGAAAGCAAAAAGTGAAAAGCAATAGTGTTTTTTTCATTAGTGTAAGTATTTTGCATTAAAAATTATTTGATTGACCATATTGATATCCCGGTTAATGTAGTCCTGGAAGGGGTTGAGCGCTTTGATGATACCCTGCTGCTGCGTCCAGTACATGGCCCGCCAGGCGCCATAGGCGAGCCCGTCGATGATCTGCAATTGCGTACTTACTTTTTTCAGGAGCTCGTCGCGGGCATTGTAATCCGCCAGGATATTGTCGCCTGATTTTAGGATATAATCGGAGACTTCGGTAACCAGGGCTATGGCTCTCAGGCGGCATTCATCCTGTAGCTTCAGGGTAACCAAAAGCAGCGCAGGGTCACTTTTGGCCAGGCTGAGCGCCTGTTGTAAATAACTGATGATATCGGCGGTGGTAACGGACATGTTTTTAACCGCCAGGCCGTCTTTCAGCGCCGAGTTGGCCTGGGAGAGCCCGGTATAAATGATGTTTTGTGCCAGTACGACGGCGCTCATACTGGTATTGATGTCCGCGACATTATGGGTTATCTTGCCCAGGTATTGGTTATGGGTGGATTCCGCGCTGCTTCGTACCGCGCCATTGGCGTTCACGGCATCAAATCGGGCCTGGTCGAAGACGACCCTTTGCGCGTCAGCAACCAAACTGCAAAGGCTGAAAACCGCAAGCAGGAGCATTTTCATTGTTTGAGGAATTTGGCGTTATAAATAATATCCTGAGCCACTGATTTGTCTTTGTCAACAAAATGCTGGAAAGGATTTACGGAGCGGAGTATCGAATTGAGGCTGGAGGTTTGCAGTGTTTCGATCAGGTTGCCGGATAGTTCCTGTATGCTGCTTAATTCAGAAACGACGTAGTCAAAAAGCATTTTCCGGTCGGATACTTTCATCTGGTTCACCTGTCCGATGGATAAACTCAACCCGGCGATATACCCGGCGAGGCTTTTTGCCTTTTCGGCGAATTCAATCTCTGTTTGTAAACCGAGAATCACTAATACTGGTGTTTTTTCGGTGAGCTGTACGATCTGTTTCTGGTAGCTGATGATTTGTTCCACCATGGGTGTCGCGTAAAGCCCGATCTGTGCAATGTTGATGGCAGTGCCGAGGCTGTTGTAACGCTGCTGCAGGGCACGGTACGTGTTTTTGAGTTTGGCGAGCATGGTCATGTTCGCTTGCTCATTGGCGGTATTCGCCGCCTGCTGGTTTTTTGCCTGGGCCTGCAATTTGTTTTCATCCTGTGACTGGCTGATCAGCTGGTGCATGCCGGCGATGTCGAGGGTGTTCTGCTGGGCAGTTAATTTCCCCATCACCATACAGAATATTGTCAAAATAATTAGTCTTTTCATTGTTTTAAGTATTGCGCGTTCATTAATACATCATTGGCGATGCGCACATCTTCATTCTGCCATTCGGCCCAGGGATTCAGTGAACGAAAGATCCCGTTCATTTTCGCCCAATACATCGATCGGTTCATACCGTAAGCGATTCCGCGCAGGATCTGCATTTCAGACAAGATATGGTTGATCAGTTTACCGCGTTCTCCCGAATCCATCAGATTGTTTTTGCCGCCCTGCAGGACAAAACCGCTGACATCGGTAGCCAGGGTAATGGCTCTTTTTTCAAAATCTCTGGCACCCTGTTCGGCAAATAGTAACAGGATCGGGTCTGATTTGGCGAGGGTAACCGCCTGCTCCACATCACTGACAATATCACTGCCGCAAGTGGCGATCTCTTTGATGCCGGTCAGGTTATTGATCACTGCGGCAACCTGGCTCAAACCCTGGTAGATCTTGTTTTGGAGTTTATTCACAAGCGTCAGCTGACCACTAACCGCCAGTTGTCCTTTGCCTATCCAACTGAGGTTATTATTGGTCGTATTGAGCTGACCGTTGATGACTGAACTGTTGGCGATGATGGCCGCAGATGTCGTAGGATCCACGACCAGTTCCTGGGCTTTCAAAGCTGAAAGCGAAAGGCATAAAGCACAAAGTATTAAGTATTTCATGGTTGTTTGTTTACCTGGTTGATAAATGAACTGAGTGATAATTTACTTTTTTGGAAATCTTCGACAAATGCGTCCAGCCCTTCGGTATAAGATCCGTAGCGTAAGGTGTATTTTTCCACCGCCGATTTTTCGGGCTTTTCCGTCGTGTAAGTCAAATATTGATGCAGCGATACTTCTACGCCGTAAACTTCGCCTGCAGAACCGCGCCGGATATAGACCTCTTTGAAGCGGCCGCGCCCATCCGTGTTTTCCAGCTGGTTTATGGTGAAGATCTTCCGCCGTTCGGTCTCGTTAATGGATAGCAAAGCAGCAATGGCCGAATAGTTGTCTTTAAACTTGGTCTGGTCGAGCAGGCAGATCGTATCGGAGTTGTTGATGATGCTGTCTTTGACAACTGCGTTGCCGATGATATCTCCTAATTCCTGTGTGACCACGATGGCTTCACCCCAAAATTTACGGACGGTTTTGTAAAGGTAAAGCAGGTAACCGGCCATAAGCGGACTGGCAATTGCTTTCCAGGCCTCTTCGACAATTAAACACTTTCTTTGATCCTGGCGGTAGCGCATTTTCTGGATAAACACGTCCATGATGATAAGCGTTACGAGCGGAAACAGGATTTTATGCTCTTTGATGGAATCAATTTCAAAAACAATAAACCGTTCGGTGAACAGGGATTTGTCTGCTTCCTTATTGAGGATTTCTTCAAACTCCCCGCCTTTGTAAAACTTTTTGAGCACGTAGCGGAACTCGTCGATATCAAAAACAATGTTTTCCTCTTTTTTTATTTGCGGTATTTTTTGGAGTGAAAACTCGTAAAAGGAACTAAAAGATAAATCAGACCGATTCGCAAAGGCACTGGTATAAAACGCTGATAATACGTTGGCGATCACGTCGCGTTCTACAGGAGTCAGGACGCCGTCCGCGCCCTTCCAGGCAACGCTGACCAGTGTGACCAGGAAATCCTTCTTTTCGATATTATATTCGGCTTCATTTATTCGGAAGGGGTTCATGGTAATGGGCTTCTTGTCGGTGTAGGTAATATACTTACCCCGATAATAGGAGCAGAGGCCCGAATAGGAGTGACCCGTATCGACGATGACCATGTCCATGTTAAATAGCATGTACTGCTCGATCAGCGCGTTCATGAAAAAGCTTTTACCGGAACCGCTGGGACCCAGAACGAACTTATTGCGGTTATTAATGCGGTTTGTCCGCATCGGCAGGTCGGCAACATCGATACCTACCGGTATGCCCTGCCGGTCGGTAAACCGGATGAGAAACTCGGAGGGCTCGTCCCTGGGCATGGTTTCTTTTAAAAAGAAGCAGATGGCTGCATCGCAGGTCGTGAGGAACCAGTCGTAGCTTTTGAGTTCAACAGCATTACCGGGCAAGGCAGTCCTGAACAGTTCCAGTTGGTTATAGGCGTTTTTGCTGGGGATGATGCCTAAGCCGAAAAGTGAACTTTCAATAAAGTTGGTGGCCTTTTGCAGCTGGTCGTTTGCCGCTGTAATTAAGATCGTAAAATGGCAATTGACTAGCAGCTGGTTTTCGCGGGCAACGTCATTCAATAAAAGGTCGATGTCTTCAACGCATAACGTATTGGCCGGATCGGGTATCCCGGAGTGCCGTTTCTTTTTAAGCTCCAGCTTTTTCAGCTGAATGGTTTGACCGGGTATTTCGATGACCTGGTTAAACACGAGCACATCAAAATCGGGTACCCTGAACAAAAATGACAGGAAGTCCACCGGAAAGCCCCGGAGCGTTTCTTTTTCATTGAGTTCGATATGGGTCCCAACTTCCTGCGGCAGATCGATATTGTCAGTATTAATCAGGGTAATGCAACGGACGGACCGGTCACCCATTTTGATCTCTGAGTCGGTTGGCTGGTAATTATTCAGTGAGATAGCGCTGGTGGAAAAGTTCATGGCAAGCATGCGCATCACCAGGTCATTAATTTCGGCTTCCCGGAGTACTTTAGGCGATGTGCCGGAGGCGTCCAGAATATCGGTTACTTTGCCGATGGCCTGCCGGAAGCTGAACAGTGCCTTTGGATCGTATACGTAAAACGCACCTTTTTTTGACGGACGGGTGATGGTCAGGTACGTCTTCACCTCCAGGTAATTGCGTCCGGCGAAATGCGCATTATAATGTTTTTGCAGGTACTCATTTCCCGGTTTGTCCGGGTAAACCGAGCGGCTGATGATGTCCTGTTTTTGCAGGATATACCCGTCACCCAAAACCTTGACAATATTGATCATTAGCTGATGAAATTCATCATAGGCTGCGGGCGCAGCGGAATAACGGATGACCGGATTGCTGATGGCAATGACGATAGAATATTCTCCTTCTTTCCCGACGAGCAGTTCATAAGCACCGGTTTTGTCAATGCCGATATAAGGCAGGTCGAATACTTGTTTTGCGGGCATGGTTAATTGCTTTTTTTAAGTTGGGTGAATGAACCTGGGTAGCGTGGAGACGGGTTTTTTCGCTCAAGCCATTTTTTTGCTTCCCGGCGATGTAAAAAAGGCCGCCAGTGATCGTTCCTACCAGAACCAGCGCACCAAGCCACATGTTGATGAGGGTCATGGTCAGCGCGCCAAAGACAAGACCTGCCAGCAGGCAGCCGACGCCCCAGTAGATAAACTTTCCTTTGAAACCTTTAAATATAAGGGGCTTCTGGAGCCCCTTATATACTGCGAATCGTTTGGCCATTAGCTTAAGCCGAAGAAAGCTTTGATCACCAAAGCGGAAACCACGAGGAAGACGCAGCTGCCGCCCCATCCCATCAGTTCCTTGTTGATGTCCTGGTCGCCGGAATTCCATTTGGAATAAACGCGGATGGCGCCGACAATGCCGACAATTCCGCCGATCACCAGCGTGATGTTCGTCACGGGCGCAACATAGGTTTTAAGGGTAGAGGTGGCGGTGGTCAAACCGTTGACGCCGCTTTGCGCAAAGGCAGAAACTGTTCCCAGGGCGAACAGCAAAGCTGTCGCCCACATTTTTTTGATTTTGTTCATTTTTGTTATTGGGGTAATTAAATTGTTTAAAATTTTAAAGGCCGAA
>Ga0068855_100002085_pt1 | contig 24758 bp, 20 predicted proteins | sample KBSCornC52_FD_66592 | JGI IMG/M metagenome (GOLD analysis project Ga0068855, IMG submission 66592) | Corn rhizosphere microbial communities from Kellogg Biological Station, Michigan, USA - KBS Corn C5-2 | ecosystem: Host-associated > Plants > Roots > Rhizosphere > Soil ...
CCGAGCTCGCCATCGTAGTAGAAGTAGGTCGAGCAACGATCACTGAGCTGGATGGCGAAGCCCGCTCCGAGCAGGAAGCTGTCGCGACCGATGCGCGGCCCCCACACAGTGAAGTTTCCGGCGTTGCCGTCCGCAAAGCTCGAATTGATCGCGTAAGTCGAATCGCCATATTCGTGCTGCCATGCGGCGCGCAACTCCGGCTTGATCAACAACCCGCCCACGTGCCAGTCGTAGCTGGCCTTCATGCCGAAGGCGGTGCGAATCGACTCCTGCGATTGCGAGCCGATCTCCAACGGAGCCAGCGAGCCGTTTTCGGTGAAGCCACCCACACCGACGTAGGTGTAGTTGAAGCTCGCGGTCGGGCCGAAGGTGAAGTTGCCGCGCTTGAAGTCGTAACCGGCGCCCACGAGGACATTCAGGTCGCCGCCATCGGTATTCCCGCGAGCGGTGCCCTCCAGGCCCGAACGGCGCAGATCATAGCTGCTGTAGCCACCTACCACGCCGAAATCCGCATAGAAGCCCGGATCCACCTCAGCCGGCGGCGGGACCACTGCCTTCGAATCCTTCGACAGCCCGGTCGACGCCGGGGCCGCAGGCTGGCGGTTCTGGAACCAAGTCGCGTATAGACCCAGCTTGCCGCCATTCACAAAGGTTCGGCCGCCGTCGTTGGTATCCACTCCGGTGCCCACGTAGCCGGCCAACACACCGACCGCGAAGTTCGGCGAAATCTTGTAGTCGAGACCGAGGGTGAAACCACCGGTCGCGATATCGTAGCCCTTGGCATTGGCATCGTCGCTCACACCCACCCATTGGCCGGTGCCGGTGAGGAACGCGCCCCAGCGGTTCTCCGTGGGGATGACTTGCACTTCCTTGCTTCCCTTGCCGTCATCGCCATTCGGACCCGCCACACCCGTGCGGATGTCGATCGGGCCGCTGTAGTTGACGTTGAAGCCGTTGAGCGCCAGGCCGCCCGCGCTGAAGCCGCCGGTGCCGGAATGCATATTGTCCAGGTGATCCAGCAGGTTCAGCGACTGCACGTTGTCGAACGAGGTGCCGATCGCGAAGATCGAGGTGAACTCCTCGGCCGCGAGTTTGTCGAAGTCGCCGGGCAGAGTGCCGATCGGTTGCGTCGCGAGGAAGTTGATCAACTTGCGACCTCCGCCGTGATCGACCAGATCGTCGAGGGCGCTGGCGATCGACTGCTGGTTCTGCGTCAGGCCGCCGAGGCTCGTGAACGGCGCGACGAAACTTTTCAGCGTCACTTCATTGGTCCCATAGACGGCTTTGAAGCGCAGCAGCGTGTTCGTTTCCGTGATGACGTCACCAAACGTCCCCCCTACTCCCGCGTCCGCGGTCAAGAATTCAAACTTCTGGCCGACTTTGAGCTTCGACGGATTGGTCGGAACAACGAAAAGAGTGCCGCCCAAGCTGGCCGAGCCACCAATGACGAGACGATCGTAGACCGAGCGCGAGGCCACCTGAATGAGTAATCCGCCGTCCGGGTTTTGCGTATAGTTCCCCAGGATCGTCAAGGTGCCGGGCGAATTGCCGGGGCTGACGAGACCGCTATTGATCACCGAACCGCCGATGATGCCGTGACCGCCGAGGAGGCCGCCGGGATTGACGTAGGTGAACGGGCTGGCAATGGAGCCATCCACAAGGAGGGCGCCGCCATTGATGATCGTGTTTCCGGTATAAGTATTCACGCCGGTCAGCGTGAGTGTGCCGGTGCCGATCTTGGTCAGGGAGCCACCCGTGGCCGCGCCAAACGGCACGGGAGCAAAGGAGAAACCTTCACCGCCGTCCTGAATGGTGCCGGAGAAAACCGTGCTGCGGTTATTGCTGCCCACCGTGAGGTTGTTGGAACCCAGGAACACAATGCCGTCGCCTTCCAGCGAGCCGATCGTCACGCTACCAGGATTGTGCTCGCTGATGTCCATGAAGCCATTCCCGAAGAGCTTGATCGTGGCCTGTCCACCTTGGGAGTCGCCCGTAAAGAAGACGCCGCCGCCCGTGGTCAGGGCCGGGGAGAAAAATGGGCTGGTCTGGGCCGGCCCCCCCATCGCGATAATGGTGGCCGAGCCTGCGGACGAAGTGTCTTGAAAAAATAAACGGCCTCCGAAGCTCCCTTCTCCGCCGTCCGTTCCTCCCATGATCGTGAAGATGGTTTTCGAGCCAGCCGTGGCGGAGTTCCAGATTTCGATCTCCGAGTTCGAGCCGATGATGAAGTTCTGGGTCTTGCCGGAGTTATTGATGATACCCGCACCCGCGATGCCGAAACCGGCATTATTCACGTTGAAAGTGAATGAGCTTCCATTCGGATTGAACAGCATCGTGCCCACCTCGGTGAAATCGAAGGTCGGCACCGTAATGTTGGTGATCGTCGAATTATTGAAGATCACCGTGGTGGTTTCAGCATTCGACGGGGTGCCTGGGGTCCAGTTGGAAGAGTTGGTCCAATTTCCGTCGGCCGGATTCGACAGCCAGGTCGCGGTCGAAGTGTCGACCACTTCAAGGGCGTGCGTGACAACACTCCCTAGCAACAGCGCAGCAATCGAACCAACCAAGGGGTGAATAACTTTGCGAATACGGGTCTTATCGGTCATAGTATTAGTCAACGGTAAAGGGGAACAGGGACGGTGGAGTGTTGAGCACCCCGCTCAGAAAAGGCAATCACTTTATACCCCGATGCTCATCTCGTTTACGACGCTACGTAGTTGTAGGTAATGCCGCGACGGCCGTGACCCACCGCTCCCCGCAAAGCCATCGCCTGGAGGAATTCGGAAGGGATGTTTCGCTTCCGTTTTGAGCCTCCCCTCCGAGGCAGCCGCAGCCGCATCTGTAGCGGCGCCGTCCCTGCGCCGGCTCGCATGCGCTGAGCATCTCCGATGCCGGGGACGGTGCCACTACCGGCGGGAAGCGCTGCCCCATTACCGTCATCAACCCTCCGGCCACCGGAAACAATGTTCCTTTCCGCTCGCCTCGGACAGAAATTCACTTCTAGCTTTCGGCGCATCTGTGAATCCACCTCTCCCTGCCTCCGCCAGTGAACCATGGTCCGCACACGCGGGGGGTTGGAGCCAGCTTGGCCCGCCGCTCCGCCCCTGCCCCGAGGACTTGCAACGCTTTCATCAAGCCTGGATGGAATCCCTGCCGGCCAGGCTTCCGCCACGCCGGCTCGACATTCTCTCTCTCGGCGTGACCCCGGAAATCGCCCTGCACCCTTGGGCTCCCGACACGCACATCACCGCCATCGATGCCAGCGAAGAAATGATCCGCCATGTCTGGCCGGGCGACAGTCCGGTGCGCCGGGCGGTCCATGGCAACTGGCTGCAGATGCCTTTTGCCGATACCTCGTTCGATCTCATCGTGAACGACGCCGGGCTCCTGCTGGTGGCCGGCGCGGAAAAACTGCGCGCCGCGGCCGATGAATTACGCCGCGTGCTCCGCCCCGATGGGCGCGTGGTGCTGCGCCATTTCGCGCGCCCGGCCTCACCGGAGCCTTTGGACGCGCTCGTCCGGGCCGTCGCTGACGGGAAACTGCGAAACTTCCACGAACTCAAGTTGCGTCTCCTCATGGTGCTGGAGACCGAAAAACCGGGGGCCGGCATCCGCCTCGACGATGTCTACGATTGTTTCAACCTGCTTTTCGCGGATCGCGCGCTGCTCGCCGGCCGTCTCGGCTGCGATCCACGCACGGTCGAGACGATCGATCGTTATCGGGGACAGGAAGCTCGCTACACGTTCCATTCCCTGGCCGAAATGGCCACGGCCTTCCACGCCTTCACGCTCACTATGGGTCCCGATGGCCACTATCCCTCGGCCGAACGCTGCCCGGTGCTCACCTTCACTCCGCGACCATGAGCGCCGATTGGTTTGATCGTCTCAGCAGGAATCCGCACCTGCTGCCGCCCCAGGCTCGGGCGAATCGGGGCAGCGTCGCGATCTCGAAGCTGCTCGCCGATCGCCGGGTGAGCGAGCGGCTACCCCCGGCGGAACTGGCCCGCCAGCAAGGCTCCGCCCTATTGGACCTGGCGCGGCATTGTGCGGCCGCTTCACCTCACTTTGCCGGCCGTCTCACCACGGCCGGACTCACGCCCGAGGCGCTGGCGGCACCGGCTGGCCTGGCAAAGCTGCCGCCGCTCACCCGGCGGGCGCTGGTCGGCGCCGGGGAGAGCCTTTTTTGCCGCACCTATCCGCGAGCCCATGGCGGCGCCGGGACCACCTCCACATCCGGTTCGACCGGCGAGCCGGTGACCGTGAAGCGGACGGAACTCTGCACCTTGCAATGGATGGTCTACACTTTACGCGAGCACCTCTGGCACGACCGCGATTTTTCGGGGCGCCTGGCGACTCTGCGGGCCAATATCACCGAAGCTGCGGAAAGAGCCGATTGGGGACAGCCCTGCACTTTCCTCTTCCGCACCGGCCCGTGGTCCGGCCGGCCGGCTTCCCTGTCCGTGGAAGAGCTCTGCCGCTGGCTCGGCGAATTCGAACCCGACTACTTGCTCATCCTGCCGAGTACGCTCGGGGGCATCGTTGCCGAACTCGAGCGCACCGGCCAGCGACTGCCCCGGCTGCGCAGTGTCCGCACCTTGAGCGAGACGGTCCCCGCGCGCTTGCGCGAAGACGTCCGGCGCGTGCTCGGCGTGGGCGTCGATGACGTCTACACCTCACAAGAGTTTGGCGTGATGGCCACGCAATGTCCCGAACACGGCAACTATCATGTCTCGGAAAGCATCCTGCTCGAAGTCGTGGATGGCGAGGGCCGCGCCTGCGGGCCCGGTGAAATCGGCCGCATCCTGGTGACCGATCTGGTGAATTACGCCACGCCGCTCATCCGCTATGAAATCGGCGACTATGCCGAAGCCGGTGCGCCGTGTGCGTGCGGGCGCGGGCTGCCCACCATCCGACGCTTCCTCGGGCGCGAGCGCAATCTCGTCCTGCTGCCCGACGGGACACGGCACTGGCCGGTCGTGGGCTTTCACCGCTGGGGAGGGGTGCACACCATCCGGCAATTCCAATTCATCCAGCTCGATCGCCAGACCATCCTTGCCAAATTGTCCGCGCCCACGCGCCCGTCCGCGGAACAAGAAGAGCGGCTTAGCAAGATCATCCAGGAAGAGCTCGGCCACCCCTTCGAGATTCGCTATGAATGGCAGGAAGAACCGCTGCCGCGCGGGCCGGGGGGGAAGTTCGAGGAATTTCTCTGCCGGGCGTAAATCCACCCCCCTGTCCGAAGCACGGAATGGACTTCATCTTGCAGACCCGCAGCACCGAATAGAGATTGCCGGCGCGACCGTCTCGTGAAATGAAGCGGTTCCTTCCCCACCCACCGCTCATGAAACGTTTTCCCCACCTTTTCACCGGCTTCATCGTCGCCAGTCTCAGCCTCAGCGCCCTGGCCGGCACTGCCGAAGAGGACTGGCAGGCGGTGATCGCGCTCGATGCGGGGCCTCACGAGCAACCCGATTCGCCCAAGGCCGTCGGCTCGATGGTCACTACGCACCTCTCCAGACAGGAGCGGGCGTTGCGGACGTTCCTGGCTGCGCATCCGCAGGACGCTCACGCGTTCGAGGCGGAAATCCGTCTCTCGCGAGCGTTGCAGATTCGCGGCGACTTTGAGGCTTCGGAAAAGCTGCACATGGAATCGAAGCGGATTCTCGACTCCCTCGAAAAGACGGTCACGCCCGAGCAACGGCCCGAGCTGGAATTTGCGAAGATCGCCCGCATGATGCGCATTCTCAAACGCTCGGACTCGACCCAGCGCGATGACCTGCTCAAGGCGACGCGCGCTTTCACCGAGGCGTATCCCACCGACCACCGCGACGCCTCCCTGCTCGCCGAAGTGGCCGGCCTCTACGACACCCAACCGAAGCTCAAGGAGTCGCTTCTCGAAGATGCGCAGGCCATGGCCAAGGATCCCGATCTCAAGGCGCGCATCGCCGATGACCTCACCCGCGTGCATTTGCTCGGACAGGAAGTCCCGCTCAAATTCACCTCGGTGCAGGGGCAGGAGATCGACGTGGCGAGCTTTGCCGGAAAGCCGGTGTTCATCATCTTCTTCGCCCAGAATTCGGTCCCCTCGATCCTCGCGCTGACCAAGCTTCAGCAGGCAGTCGCAACCCTCCCTCAAGGCAGCATTCGCGTGCTCGGCGTGAGCCTCGATCGCAATCGAGAGACGGTCGTGGACACCCTAAAGTCACACGGCCTGAGCTGGCCTACGGCGTGGGACGGCAAGGGCTGGGAAGGCGCGACGGTGCGCGGCTTCGGAATCAATGCCCTGCCCACCGTGTGGTTGCTGGATAGCCACGGAAAACTCCGTTCGCTCAGTGCGTTGGAAGGCGCGGCCAGCCTGGCGCGGCAACTCATGCGGGATTAAGACGCCCCGCCCCGGCCAAAACGCGGCGTACGCGCGATTCCATACATGAGTTATGAAACCAGCAACCATCGTGGGTATCCTTCTGATCGTCGTCGGGGTCATCGCCCTCGCGTATGGCGGTCTCAACTTCACCACGCATGAACAGAAACGCGTGGTCGATCTGGGTCCGCTGAAGGTGGACGCCAATGTGGCAAAAGAACACTCCATCCCACTACCGCCAGTCCTCGGCGTCATCGCGCTGGCCGGAGGTATCGTGCTCGTCTACGCGGGGACGAAGAAGTAGGATCTACAACACGTCCCGCCCCGCAACGAGGGTGTGCGTGACCTGGAAGTCGTCCGTGAAGCTCACGAGATCGGCATCGGCGCCAACCTGCAGCACGCCCTTGCGCGCTTCCATCCGCAACGCTCGCGCGGGATTGAGCGTCGCCATGCGCACTGCTTCGACAAGCGAGACGTTCACGATCTGCACTATGTTGCGCACGAGATCGATCATTCCCGCGGTGCTGCTGGCCAGCGTCTGACCATCCGCCAGCACGCTCACTCCACCCCGCACCACGCAATCGATATCGCCGAGTTGGAATGTCTCCTCTTCCGCCAACCCGGCGCCCGCGGCCGCGTCGGTGACGAGCACGATTCCATCGGGACCCTTCGCCAGATAGAGCATGCGCATCAGCGTGGGCGACACGTGGTGCCCATCGGCAATGAGCTCACAAAGAATTTCCGGTTCGCTCAGCGCGTATTCCAACAGACCCGCCACGCGATATGGTCCCCGGCGGCGCGCGGTGGACATGCAATTGAACGTATGCGTCACGTGCCGCATGCCGTGGGCAAATGCCGCCGCGGCATCTTCATCCCAGGCATCGCTGTGACCACCGCTGGGAATGACGCCGCGCCCGGCCAGTTCCTCAAAAAGCTCCAGCGCGCCCGGCAACTCCGGCGCCACGGTCATCTGCGTGACCAGACCATCGAACGCCAGCCATTGTTCCCATTCCGCGCGTTGCGGATTGCGGATGAGATCGAGCCGGTGCGCCCCGGGCTTTTCCTTCGAGAAATACGGCCCTTCGATGTGAATGCCGAGCACCTGCGCGCCATTGGTGGCGGGCTGCCGCCGATACTCCTGCGCCGCGTGCAGCACGCGGAGAATGGCTTCATTCGTGGCCGTCACCGTCGTCAGCGCCAGCGCGGTCGTGCCACCCCGCGCATGATGCCGGCAGATCGCGGCGAACGCTTCCGCGCTCGCTTCCATCGTGTCGCGGCGCTGGGCGCCGTGGATGTGAATGTCGATAAATCCCGGCGCGAGGAATTGTCCGCCGAGATCGAGGACCGGTTCATTCGCCACCGGCGCCAACGGCTGGTCCGAGATCGCCGCGATCTTCCCCTCCGCCACACGCAGGTGCCCACGAGCGAGACGTTCGGGAAAGAGGAGGCGGGCGTTGGAGAGGATCATGATACAAGTGTTCAGTTTTGAATCGGCAGTTTTAAGAGCTTCGCAGCGGCCGTTTGTCACTTAAAACTTAAGACTGAAAACTGAAAACTTTTTCCCATGAACTCGTCGTCCGATTTCCACACCCAGAGGGCCGCGCGCCTCGCCCGGCTCAAGCTCGAGCTGGCGGACTTCGAGGAAAAATTCTCCCGCAGCTCCGGCCCCGGTGGGCAGCACGTGAACAAAGTCTCCACCGCCGTGATGCTGCGCCATGTGCCGAGCGGCGTGGCCGTGACCGTGCAGGACACGCGCTCGCAATCGATGAACCGCCAACTCGCCTGGACGCGCCTGCTCGACGCCATCGAGGAGCAGCGCCGTGCCGAGCGCGCCGAGCGCCGCGCGGAAATCGAAAAGAAACGCCGCCAGAATTCCAAACGCCCCCGCGGCGTGAAAGAGCGCATCCTCGAGGGCAAAAAGCGCCGGGCGCAAGTGAAGAAAATGCGCTCGAAGGATTGGTGATCGGAGGGACACGCTCCCGCGCGTTCCCACTACTCATATGCAAGGATCGAAATAGGGAGCGCGCGGGAGCGCGTCCCTCCGCTTCATAAAATCGTCGCACATCCGCACTGGCCCCCCGTGAACCCCTTGGCTTAGTGTCTCAGCCATGACGACATCGAATTCGGGCGAAGCCCTGGACACGCACGCCAAGGCGCTCAAGATCAATCTCGACAATCGCTTTTACGGCACGCTGGCGGAAATCGGTGCGGGACAGGAAGTGGTCCGCTGGTTCTTCCGCGTCGGAGGCGCCGCCGGGACCATCGCGAAGAGCATTTCCGCCTACGACATGCAGGTCAGCGACGCGATCTACGGGGATACCGAGCGCTATGTCTCGCGCCCGCGCTTGCAGTCGATGCTCGATCACGAATTTCAACTCAATATCGACCGCCTTTCCGAGAGCCGCGGCGACACTACTTCGTTCTTCGCTTTCGCCGATACCGTAGTGGCGCGCAGCTACAAGGGCGGCAACGAGTGCCACGGCTGGATGGGGGTGAAGTTCCAGGCGCACCCGCGCGATGAAGCCTCGCAGATCATCGTTCATGTGCGCATGCTCGATGCCGAAGCTTCACTCCAGCAGGAAGCGCTCGGCATCATCGGCGTGAACCTGCTCTACGGCGCCTTCTTCCTGCACCACGAACCGGAGCGGCTCATGGAAAGCCTGCTCGACAAGCTGACTACCGGTCGCATCGAGATCGACCTCATCGATTTCAAAGGCATCGAGTTCCGCTACGTCGACAACCGCATCATGGCGATGAAGCTCGTGCAACTCGGCCTGAGCGGCGCGGCGATGTTCGGGCCGGATGGCGCGGTCATTCAGCCCTCGGACACGCTGCACAAGAAAGCGGTCCTGGTGGAGCGCGGCAGCTTTCGTCCAGTGACGCACGTGAATCTCGACATGTACAACGCGGCGCTGGCCAAATTCTCCGCCGACCCGTCCGTGGCAGGCAAGCCGGTGCTGTCGCTTATGGAAATCACCATGCGCAATCTGCTGGCCGGCGGACAGGAAGTGGACCGTCGCGATTTTCTCGCGCGCGCCGATCTGCTCGCGGCCTGCGGCTTCCATGTGCTCATTTCCGATTACTTCGAGTACTACCGCCTGGCGGCTTATCTCGCCTGGCGGACGAAGGAACGCATCGGCATCGTCATGGGTGCGGCCAGCCTCATCGAACTCTTCGACGAGAAATATTACACCGCGCTCCCCGGCGGCATTTTGGAGAACTTCGGCCGGCTCTTCAAAAACGACCTCAAGGTTTTCGTCTACCCGCTGCGGGAGCATCAGACCGATGAGATGACCACGGTCGATAATCTGCAGGTCGCGCCCGAACTGCGCAAATTGCACGGCTACCTCACCGAACGCGGCAGTTTCATCCAACTCGACAATTACAACCCGGACTACCTCCACATCTTCTCGCGCGACGTGCTCAAGCGCATCGCTGCGCAGGATGAATCGTGGGAAGCGATGGTCCCGAAGCAGGTCGCGGACATCATCAAGAAGCGGGGCTTCTTCGGCTACTCGAAACACCGCGCGGACTAGGAATAGTTGATAGTTGAGGGTTGATAGTTGATAGCCGCGCCTTCGACTTCGGCACGCATTGTGCATTCCGGTATCCTTCCTGGATAAGACCGCTGTTGAGCAGCGTTCCGGCAGTCCGAACAGTGGCTATCAACCATCAACTATCCACTATCAACTTCTCCATTGTCCTTCCTCGACTTTCATTTCTTCTCCGAATCCCTCGCCCTCTCTTGCTCCGCGCATGTCATCCTGCCGCAGACGACCACGCGGCAGATCGGCATGACAAGCGGTAAACAGCGCGAGCGGTATCCTACCCTGTATCTGCTGCATGGGCTTTCCGATGATCACACGATCTGGACGCGGCGCACCTCCATCGAGCGGTATGCTGCGGAGCGGAACATCGCCGTGGTCATGCCGGCAGTGGCCCGCAGCTTTTACCAGGACATGGCCAGCGGGCCGAAATACTGGACCTTTCTGAGTGAGGAATTGCCTGCGCTCTGCCAGCACTATTTTCCGCTGAGTGAGACGCGGGAGGATACCTTTGCCGCCGGGCTTTCGATGGGCGGCTATGGGGCATTGCGCCTGGGATTGGCGCGCCCGGAGAAATTTGCCGCGGTCGCCAGTTTGAGTGGGGCGCTCGATCTCGCGCGACGCCTGCGCGAAGTGGACAAACCTTTCGCCCGCATCGATCGCAAGGAATGGACCGGCATCATCGGCCCGGACTTGAAAGCGCCGGCGGATGCGAACCTCTGGCTGCTCGCTTCCAAAGTCGGGACCTCCAGGGAACCACGGCCCGCCATCTATCTCTCCTGCGGCACCGAGGACGAATTGCTCTCCGAATCGCGCACCTTCCGCCAACACCTCGAGGCCCTCGGCCTGCCGCTCACCTACAGCGAAGGCCCGGGCGCCCACGAGTGGGGCTATTGGGACGACCAGATTCAACGCGTGCTCGCCTGGCTGCCGCTGCGGTAGCGGGACGCGCTCCCGCCGAGACGGCGGAAGGAAATTAGCGGCCGTTGATGGGGTCGGCGCGCTGAATTCCCATTCCTGTAGCGGCGCCGCCCCGGCGTCGGTCGCTTCCGCAGGGAAACGGCGACGCCAAGGACGGCGGGAACGACGCAGCTACTGCCATCGGCGGGTATCGTCGCGCCTTCCGAAACGGCACTGGGACAACCCTATTCGCGGAAAAAAGTAATCCCGCTCGACGCCGTCGAGCTGGCCGTCGCGCAGGCAACAGTTCTTGAAACCGGCGGGCCGAGCCGCACGGACAGAGGTCGTTTCGACCGAGTTTCTCGCGCAGTTCCTTGTCACCATGGACGACGCGGAATCCGCGCTTCACCTGTGTTTCGGATGGGAACCCTTTACGGCGCTTGCTGGTGCGCTCGAAAAAAGGGGACGTCTTGATCTGATTGAGTAGCCATAGGTCCTCCTTGGTTGAGTGGGCCGATCTTTACCGGAGCGTTACTTGCAAGGTCACGCACATTTGACCATTTTCTTGCTCAACATTCCCCGTCTTCGGGGGTTCACACCATACATCATGAAACTCCGCACCCTCCTCGCCACCCTTGTTTCCTCCGTGGGCCTCGCGGTCCTCGCGCACGCCACCCCTCTCGCCGTGGGCGCCGCCGCTCCCGAGATCAGCGCCGTCGATCAAGACGGCAAGACCGTCAACTTCAAGGACGTCTACGCCAAAGGCCCGACGCTCGTTTATTTCTACCCGAAAGCCGACACGCCCGGCTGCACCAAGCAGGGCTGCTCGATCCGTGATTCCTGGGCGGACCTGAAGAAGGCCGGCATCCAGGTGATCGGCGTCAGCGAGGACAAGGTCGAGGCGCAAAAAGCCTTCGCCAACAAATACAACCTGCCCCACACCCTCATCGCCGATAACGACGGCAAAGTCGCCGCCGCCTTCGGCACCGACTTCATCCCGAACAAGCCGCTCACCCAACGCCAATCCTTCCTCATCAAGGACGGCAAGGTCGCCTGGACGATGCTCAAGGGCACGACCACCGAGACCCACGCCAAAGACGTGATGACCGCCTTCGAGGCGCTCTCGAAGAAGTAAGCGCATTCCGCTGTTCCCTGGCGCGCATCTCCGGAAACGGAGATGCGCGTTTTTTTTGTTTTAAAACACCATCGGCTGCCCCTCGGTCATCACCGAGATACGGTCGGCGACGCCGTGTTCATGAGCGCAGGCCAATAGACGTTCGGGCGGTTCGTGGAGGGGTTCGTAGCTGAGGCGAAAGGTGCCGTAGTGCATCGGCACCATGCGTTGCGCGCCGAGGTCGAGAAAGGCGCGGACGGCTTCCTCGGGATTCATGTGCACGTCGCGACCGGTCGGTGGGTCGTAGGCGCCGATGGGCAGCAGCGCGATATCGATCTTGTGCCGCTGGCCGATCTCCTTGAATCCTTCGAAATACGCGGTGTCGCCGCAGTGAAAGATGGAGCGGCCGCCGACCTCGATGATGAACCCGCCGAAACCGCGATGCGAATCGTGCAACATTCGCGCTCCCCAATGATGGCAGGGGGTAAGGGTAATCTTCAGCGGGCCTTGGTTATAGTCCTCCCAATAGTGCAATTCGTGGACGCTCTTGAAACCGAGATCGTGCACCAGGTTGCCGACCTCGAAAGGAACAACGATCGGCTGGTCCGCGGCGACCTTGCGCAGCGACCGGCGATCGAGGTGATCGAAATGCGCGTGGGTCACCAGCACAAGATCGATGGCCGGCAGATCGTGCAACTGCAGGCCCGGCTGCTTCATGCGCTTGAAGACCTTGAGCCACTGCGCCCAGTTCGGATCGACGAGCAGATTGTGCCGGGCCGTCTGGACGAGGAAGGAGGCATGACCGATCCAAGTCAGCCCGATTTCACCATCCCCCAGTTCAGGAAAATTGGGAGCGGCGTGCTCGCCCGAGCGTGGTTCGAACAGCGAGGGGATCAATACTTGCGTGAGAAAGTTGCGCTTCTGCCAGCCTTTCTTGGGCTTGAGCCCTACCTTCTTCGCCGCAGCGCCATTGGCGCCGTGGTGAGCGCCATTGGCCTTTGCTGACTTCTGGATTTCCGCTTTGGGTTTGCGAAAGGGATTCGCCACGACAGAGAACATTAATCGAGTCATCGCAGGACGCAAAGGTTTCATGCGCTTGCAAAGCCGATGGCGTGCCATTTGTAATCCCTTCCGTGACCAAAGCCGAACTCCGACGCGAAATGCGTACCCGCCTGGCCGCGCTGAGCACCGCCCGCGATGAGAAGTCGCAGGCCATCGTGGCGACCCTGGCGCATCACCCCGCCCTCCAAAGCGGCCGGCCCGTGGCCATTTATTCGCCGATTCCCAGCGAGCCGGACATCGAGCTGCTCTGGAAAACCGCGCCTGGACATTTCTGCTACCCGCGCGTGACCCATGGAAAAATGGAATTCGTGGAAGTGGAGAAACTCGAGCATCTCATCACGTCTTCGTGGCATCCGCACATTCGCGAACATCGCCTGCCGGCAGCGCGCGTGGTGTCGCCGGAGGAGATCGGCGTGATTTTGGTCCCCGGCCTGGCCTTTACGAAGAATGGCCACCGACTTGGCCGTGGGGGAGGATACTACGATCGCTATCTGGCCTCGCTCCCCGCCAGCACCATGAAAATCGGCGTTTGCTTCGCTCTTCAGATCGTGGATGCACTTCCGACGGAGCCGCATGACCAGCAGTTAAACGCGGTGGTAACGGAAGAGGGCCTGACCGCTGGGATTCAGCTTCCTTAATCTTACGCCGACCGCACCGGCACGCGCATCTCGAAAGGCGGGATACGGGTGAATACGGGCTCTCCATCCGCGGTGATACCGAAATAGGCGCCTTCGGCCACGCTATCCGAACCGATGGTGTGATAGCTGTTGTAGGAAAAATGTTCGCCCGGTTCGAGTCGCGGAAATTCACCCACCACCCCGTCGCCCTCCACTACCAGGCGCTGTCCGTCCGAATCGGTCACCACCCATTTGCGGCCCTTGATAGTGACGGTCGCAGGCGAGTTGTTCCGAATCGTGATGAAATACACGAACGGATGCGGCCGGTCCGGCGGCGCTTCGAGCCTGGGCATGTGAACGACACGATCCACCTTGGCGGAGAGGCCGGCGAGTTCGGTAAACACGGACATTTGGATTTCGGAATTGAGATTTCTGATTTCTGATGGGGGAGGTCCGCCACTTTCGACAGCGACCAATCAAATCAATTCTCTCCAAACAGCAATCGATATTCCAATGTTTCCCGTAGGCCTCACTATTGCCGGCTCCGACAACAGCGCGGGAGCCGGCGCCCAAGCCGACCTCAAGACGATGAGCGCGCTCGGTGTCTACGGGGTCACCGCCATCACCTGCGTCGTCGCGGAAGTGCCGGGCAAGGTGAGTGCGATCCAGGCCATCGAGCCGCGCATCGTCGCCGAACAGATCCGCCTGCTTTTCGAGGCTTTTCCCATCGGGGCGCTCAAAACCGGGATGCTTTATTCATCCGAGATTATTGAAACGGTGTGCGACACGCTGACCGATTGCCACAAGCAAAGGCCGCAGCCACCCCCCATCGTCGTCGATCCCGTCATGGTCGCGACCAGTGGCGATCCCCTTCTCCAGCGCGACGCCATCGCCCTTTATCGCGAGCGCCTTTTCCCCATGGCCACCCTCATCACGCCCAATCTCGATGAGGTGCGGACGCTGCTCGGCCGCGAGGTAACCTCGCTCGCGGAAATGCATGCCGCGGGTCAGGAACTCGTGGCCGCCTATGGCCGCGCGTTTCTCATCAAGGGCGGCCATCTGCGCCTCAACCCGGCCGTCGACCTACTCTGCCTGCCAGGTGGCGAAGTGCAGGAATTCTCCGCCCCTTTTGTGCCAGGCGTCTCCACCCACGGCACCGGCTGCACCTACGCCGCGGCCATTACCGCCGGCCTGGCCAAGGGACTCGCCCTGCCCGACGCCATCGCCGAGGCCAAGCAATACCTGGCCAACGCCGTCGCCCATTTCCTGCGCTGGCCCCGCGAGGGCGGCCGCACCACGGACGCCCTGCATCACTTTTGGGAAAAGCGGAGTGCTTAGTGCTGAGTCCGAAGTGGCCAGACCGCCCCTCTGACTCTGGCTACTAAGCACTAAGCACTTGGCTTTCCACTCTCCCCACTTGGCTGCCAGCCCTTCCCCGTCTACTCTCCCGCCCTTCGCTTCATGAAAATCCTCGTCCTCGGCAGCGGCGGGCGCGAACACGCGCTCGTCTGGAAACTCCGTCAATCTCCTCGCGCCACCGCACTCTACTGCGCGCCCGGCAACGCCGGCACCGCGCAACTCGCCACCAACGTGCCGATCAAAATCACCGAGCAGCAAAAGCTGGTGGAGTTTGCCAAAAGCGAAGGCATCGATCTCACCGTGGTGGGACCGGATGACGCCCTGGCCGCCGGCATCGTCAATCTTTTCCAAAAGCACGGACTGCGCATCTTCGGCCCCACGCAGAGCGCCGCGCGGCTGGAATCCTCGAAAGTCTTCGCCAAGGAATTCATGGAACGTCACGGCATCCCGACGGCGAAATCGGGCAGCTTTTCCGAAAGCAGTGAGGCGCAGCGTTTTTGCCAAAAGGCGAAGCATCCGCTGGTGGTGAAGGCCGACGGCCTGGCGCTCGGCAAGGGCGTAATCATTGCCCAAAACTCCTGGGAATCCGGCCTCGCCGTGCACGAGATCATGGATGTGCGCAAATTTGGTGACGCGGGCAAACAAGTGCTCATCGAGGAATTTCTCGAAGGCGAGGAATGCTCGATCCACGCGCTGGTCGATGGCGACAGCTACTTGCTCTTCCCCGCCGCGCAGGATCACAAGCGCGCACTCGATGGCGACCAGGGACTCAACACCGGCGGCATGGGCACATTCAGTCCGCCGTCCAAATTGCTCACCCCCGAGCTCGAGGAACGCGTGCGCCGCGAAGTGCTCGATCCCTTCATCGTCGGTCTCAAGAAGGACGGGCTCGATTTCCGCGGCATGCTTTTCCCGGGACTGATGATCACCGCCGCCGGGCCGAAGGTGCTGGAGTTCAATTGCCGCTTCGGCGACCCGGAAACCCAAGTGCTGCTCACCCGGCTGGAGAGCGATCTCGTCGACCTGCTCGAAGCGACGATCGATCGACGCCTCGCGCAGACAAAAGCGCAGTGGAAGGCCGACTCCGCGGTGTGCGTGGTCATGGCCTCGGGCGGATATCCTGGCAGCTACGCCTCCGGCAAGGCCATCACCGGGCTGGAGCGACCACCGGATGGCATCACCGTTTTCCACGCCGGGACGAAAGCGGACGGCGACGAGATCCTCACTGCGGGTGGCCGGGTGCTGGGTGTCACCGCTCTGGCCGGCGACCTCGCCGCCGCCCGGCAGCGGGCTTACGCGGCAGTCGATGGCATTCAGTTCGAAGGACGGCAGTTTCGCCGCGATATTGCAGTGAAGGGACTCACCGCCTAGCTTCGCAGCGCCCTATGAAAATCCCCGTGGCTTTTGCCCTGGCTGCCCTCTCGCTCCTGCCGTGCCCTTTCGTCCGCGGGCAAAGCGCCACTCCGGAGCCGAAAAAGAGCACGCCTGTCAACGCGCGTACGGCGGTTGATACGCTCAACGACGCCGAGCTCGACCAGGTCATCAAGCTGCTCAAGGACAATTACATCAAGCCCGAGGCGCTTGGCGAATCCGAGCAACGTCGCGCCACCGTGCAGGGCTTGCTCGAACGCCTGGCGCCGGGAGCCTCGATCGTTGAGGGCGGGCCGAACGGCGTCGCAGGCGAGAGCCCTTTCCGTTCGGAGATTCTCGACAATCGCATCGGCTACCTGCGGCTCGGAGCGATCACGCCTGGCAATGTCGGCGAACTGGACACGGCCCTCGACCAGTTCACCGCCAGCAAATTGCCCGCCGTCATCGTCGACCTGCGCGCCACTCCGGCCGGCAGTGAATTTGAGCAGACGGCCGAAATCTGCCGGCGCTTTTGCCCGAAGGGGAAGGTCCTCTTTTCGGTGAAAAAGCCCAACATCAAGCAGGAGCAAATTCTCACCTCGAAGGACGACCCGAAATACCACGGCATCCTCGTCGCGCTCGTGGATCGCACCACCGCCGGCAATGCCGAAGTCATCGCCGCCGTCCTGCGCACGCACGTGAATGCCTTGGTCATCGGCCAGCAGACCCGTGGAGAAGCCGCCGAATTTGCCCAGTTCCCATTGACCGATGGACGCAAGTTGCGGGTCGCCGTGGCCGAAGTCTCGTTGCCGGAAAGCGCCCCGGTCTTTCCCGGCGGCGTGAAGCCGGACCTCATCATCGACGTGCCGGAGGAAACGACTGCTAAAGTGTTGAAAGAGGAATTGGACAAGGGCGTCAGCCAGTTTGTCTTCGAAACCGAACGTCCGCGGATGAACGAAGCCGCGCTCGTCGCCGGGACGAACCCCGAGCTCGACGCGGTGCAGAACGCGCAGAAAAACCACGGCGAGAAACCCGCCCCTCCCTTGCGGGACGTCGTGCTGCAACGTGCCGTGGATTTCATCACCACGATCACGATCTACGAGCGCAAACCCGCGAAGAAGTAGGCTACTTCTCGCAATAAATTGCCCAACGGGAGGCTGGAGGGCACCGCGCCGTTGGTGCCGGGGCTTTCCAGCCCGAAGGGCTGATAGGACCGTAGCCGGGGGTAAGCGAGCTGGCGAGCGCCACCCCCGGGGCACTATCCCAAACGGACGCACCCCGGCAGGGGTGCAGGAACGTCCAAGGAATGGCGCCACATGCGGGCAGAGCGGCGGCCAGGATGGCCGCCCTACAATCGCGTTCTCTGCCAGCGGCACCGATGGACAAATTCGAATATTGCAACCGATAGGCTGAAAGCTGGTTCCACTAGCTACCCTGCCGTCATCCATGATCATGAATCGCCTCGTCCTCCTTCTCCTTCTCACTGTCTTCAGCCTGGCTGTCCACGCGGAAGAAAATCAACCCCGTCGCAAGTTCACTTACCCACCGTCAATGGAAGGCGCGAGCGTCGAGACTTACAAGGAGATCGACGGCACCGCGCTGAAGCTCTGGATTTTCCAACCCGCGGAAAAATCGGCATCCGCCGCAAAGAAACCGGCAATTGTTTTTTTCTTCGGCGGCGGTTGGACGAACGGCTCGCCCTCACAATTCGAACGGCAGTGCCGCCATTTCGCGGAACGGGGCATGGTTGCCATCAGCGCCGATTATCGCGTTGCTTCGCGCCAGCACGTGAAACCGACCGTCTGCGTGGCGGATGCGAAATCCTGCATTCGCTGGGTGCGCAAGAATGCCGATCGTCTCGGCATCGATCCGGACAAAATCGTGGCCGCCGGAGGATCCGCAGGCGGTCACCTCGCCGCGGCCACCGCGACGCTCCCCGGCATGGACGAGACCAGCGAAGACACGAGTGTGAGCGCGGTACCGAATGCACTGGTGTTATTTAATCCAGCCCTGGCGCTCGCGCCGTTCCCCGGCCTGGACGCAAAAGGTTTTGAGAGCAAACAAAACGCCGACCGCTTCGGCTGCCCGCCCGAGGCCATCTCGCCCATTCATCACATCGGCGAGCATCTGCCGCCCACGCTGATCCTGCATGGCAAGGCAGACACCACCGTCCCCTACGCCAGCGCCGAGGCCTTCGCCACGGAGATGAAGAAGAAGGGCAACCGTTGCGAACTGGTCGGTTACGAAGGCCAGACGCACGGCTTCTTCAATGCCGCTCGTTACAACGAGACGGTCGCCGAGGCGGATCAATTCCTCGTCTCGCTCGGCTATCTGCCGCCGCAGAAGGCAAATCCTTAAGTCGACATTCCCTTCCGTCCACCGCGCGGCGACACCTGGCGAAAAGTGTTGGCGCGATCTTCGCAACGGGTGGACACTCTTTTCGTGATCCCCCGTCGCTCCTTCCTCCAAGCTGCCGCCGGCACCGGCGCCCTCGCCGCTCTCGGCGAGCTGGGTTTCCTTGCGCAGCTTCCTTCCGTCTCCGCTACCGAGGCCGTCGCTGATCCGCGCATGGTGCGCTTCGATGCCGAGACCGAACCACTCGTGCGCTTGCTCGAAGACACGCCGCGCGAGCGCGTGCTCGAGGAGGTCGCCGCGCGCGTGAAAGGCGGACTTGGCTATCGACAATTGCTGACCGCGCTCTTTCTCGCCGGCGTGCGCAACATTCAGCCGCGACCGGTGGGTTTCAAATTTCATGCGGTGCTGGTCATCAATTCCGCGCACCTCGCCAGTCTCGCTTCACCGGACTCGGATCGTTGGTTGCCGATCTTCTGGGCGATCGATCAGTTCAAAATCTCGCAGGCGTCCAATCAACGCGAAGGCAACTGGGTGCTGCCACCCATCGATGAAGCGGCCGTGCCGGCGAGCCACAAAGCCCGCGCGGCTTTCATCGAAGCCATGGATCGCTGGGATGAAGCCGCGGCGGATGCAGCCATCGCCGGTCTCGTCAGACACAACACGAGTGCGGATGATCTCTTCGAAATTTTCTGCCGCATCGGCTCGCGGGACTTCCGGGAGATCGGCCATAAGGCCATCTACGTTTCCAACAGCTTTCGCTGTCTCGAGGTCATCGGCTGGCATCATGCCGAACCGGTGTTGCGCTCGCTGGCCTATGCCCTGCTCGACCGCGGCGGTGCGAAGGAAAATCCCGCGGGCGCCGACCTGCCCGCGGATCGCCCCTTCCGTGACAATCTCACGCGGGTGAAAAGCATCCGCGACGGCTGGCTGATCGGCAAACCCAGCGCGGAAGCGAGCGCGGATTTGTTGAAGGCCATCCGCAGCGGATCGCCTGGCGATACCAGTACGCTGGTGGCTAAATTGCTCAACGACGGAGTAGCGCCGCAATCGGTCTTCGACGGTCTTTTTTGCGGCGCAGGCGAATTGCTCATGCAAGCGCCGGGCATCCTTTCGCTCCACGCTACGACGTTTACCAATGCCGTGCATTACGCGTGGCACCGCGCACAGAATGACGAGACCCGCCGGTTGCTCCTGCTGCAAAACGCCGCCTTCCTCCCCCTCTTCCGCGGCGGCCACACGGACAGCGGGCTGCATATCGACACGCTGGAACCGCTGACGCCCGATGCGAAGGGCGATGAAGCCGTGGCCGAAATCTTCGCGGACATCAGCCACAATCGCCTCAACGCTTCGCGCAAAATTCTCGCCTGGCTCAAGGACAAGCCCGACGCCTCGACCTTCGCCACCGCGGCGCGACGCCTGATCTTCCTCAAGGGCAACAATGCCCACGATTACAAGTTCAGCTCTGCCGTGTTGGAGGATTACCAACACCTCTCCCCACCTTGGCGCGATCAACTGCTCGCGGCCAGCGCCTTCTATTTCCGCGGCTCCGGAGACAAAGACAACGACCTCGTCCAATACACCCGCTCCGCGCTCGGTGCTTGAGGATCGCCGCGAGATGAATTTTCCAGCGAGGCTCTTTTCCGCTCGCGTAATGATTCGCAGACAAGCTGCGCTTTTCGCGACTCTGGTGTTTGGGATTTGGCTGGATGTGATTGCCGGCAGCTTTGCCGCGGAGGTACGCCGCCCGAATATTCTTTTCATCATCTCGGATGATCAGCGGCCCGACACCATTGCCGCGCTGGGCAATCACCTCATCCAGACGCCGAATCTCGATCGGCTCGTGCACGGCGGCACCGTATTCACCCGCGCCGTCGCGGCCTATCCGATCTGCTATGTCAGCCGCGCGGAAATCCTCACTGGCGTTTGCGCGTTCCGCAATGGCGTCGGCTACGCAGGTAACAAACTCGATCCCAAGCTTGCGACCTGGTCGGGCACCTTGCACGACGCCGGTTATCACACGTGGTTCGTCGGCAAGTGGGACAACGGTGCGACGCCGAAGGCATATAGCTATGAAGAAACGCGCGGACTTTACACCGGCGGCGGCGCGCCGCTGAAGAACACGCCGCCTTACGTCGATCACGCCGGACGTCCGGCCACGGGTTACCGCGGTTACACTTTCAAGACCGACGACGGAAAGGTCATGGCGGAACTCGGCGTCGGCCTCACGCCAGACATCAGCCGGCATTTCGCCGACGCGGCCATCGAATTCATCGAGCGCAAACCGGCCGGGCCATTCTTTCTCCACGTGGCCTTCGCTGCCCCGCACGATCCACGCCTGCTGCCACCGGGTTGGGAGACGAAATACGATTCAAAAACGATGCCACTGCCGAAAAATTTTCGGCCCGTGCATCCCTTCGACCATGGCAACATGGGGGGCCGCGATGAAGTGCTGCTCGCGTCACCACGGCAACCGGACGAAGTGCGGGCCGAGTTGGCCGCGTACTACGCCGCCATCTCCGGCATGGACGAACAGATCGGCCGCATCGTGGACGCGCTAAAATCAACGGGACAACTGGCCAACACGTTGATCATTTTTACCAGCGACCAGGGCCTCGCTGTGGGCAGCCACGGTCTCATCGGCAAACAGAATTTGTATGAGCACACGTTCGGCGTGCCTTTGATCATGAGCGGTCCCGGCATACCCAAAGGCGACATCCGCGAGGCGCAATGTTATTTGCGCGACCTGTTTCCCACTACTTGCGAGCTGGCCGGGGTCGCCATACCCCCGGCCGTGCAAGGACATAGTCTCGTGGCCGTCCTCCGCGATGCGCAGAGAAGCGTTTATCCATTCGTCGTCGGCTACTACACCGATGCGCAGCGCGCGATCCGCGAAGGGACATGGAAACTGATCCTTTATCCGAAGGCCAGGCGGACGCAGCTCTTCGATCTCGCGAGCGATCCCGATGAGATGGATGATCTTTCCACGCAGCCGGAGCAGGCGAGCCGCATCGCCGATCTGCGGGCGAAGCTCCTGGGGTGGCTGAAGGAAAATGGCGATCCGGACGTGGAAGCCGTTGCCGCGATGCGAGTGCCGACGTCGAATCCATAGAGAGCTTGCCGGCGACGTCCGGGAGATCCCGGCAGTACGCCCGCCGCTTTCTCGAAGACGCGGGGTTTGGATCAAAAGGCGCGCAGCAGCGCCGCACTCCGAAACGCAAACGTTGATCGTTCCCTCTTTCTACTTCGCGCGCCCTGTCAATTACTCCGGCAGCGGCTGGCCCTTGGTCTCCGGGAGGAAGGCGATGAAGACGAGACCGAACAGGAAGAGCAACGCCATGAGACTGATCGCCGGGCCGAGGTCCATGCGCGCTTTCAGCCAGCCGGAGAAGTAGAGCATGGGCGAGGCGAGCAGGCGGCCGCCGTTGAAACAAAAACCGGTCCCGGTGGAGCGAAGGTGATTCGGGAACAACTCGGGAAAATAGACGGCATAACCCGCGTGAATGCCGATGGTGAAAAAACCGTAGATCGGCAGCAGGGCCAGGAGCATCCCATAGCTGGTCGGGAGAAAGCACGTCAGCGGTACGAAGATGAGCGCCGCGACGTGATAGAGCACAAACGTGCGGCGCCGGCCAATGCGCACGGCCAGCGGGCCGAAGGCCAGCATGCCGAGACCGGAACCGATCGCCTGCACATTGCCGTAGGCAAACTTCGCCCGCCGGGTCGCTTCCGCCATGCCCACACCGTGCCGCACGAGAAAATCTTTTGCCAAATCCTGCCCGGCAACGGTCACCGCCCAAAATGTGCCGAGACCGACCGCGGCGAGCATCATCCCCAGCAGGGCGTTCCGCGCCCAACGCGGATTCGTCAGCAGATCGCGGAAGCTACCGAGTTGAGCGGCATCGCCTGACGCCGCTTTCGCTTTGGCCGCGTGCCATCGCTCCGGTTCCTCGACGCGCGCCCGCACCCATAGTACGAGCAACGATGGCGCGATACCGACGAGGAAGGCCATGCGCCAATCCGCGGCAAAGGCGAGCCCGACCCAGGCGGCAATCCAGGTGCCAATGATACTCGTGGAATGAAACAGCCCGGACATGTGGGCGCGCGCATGTTGCGGCACCGCCTCGGCAACCAGCGCAGCCGCTACCGCCCATTCACCGCCGACGCCCATCGCCACGAAGAAACGCAAAACTCCGACATGCCAAAGCGTAGTCGAGAAATAGGTGAGTCCGGAGAAAACGGAATAAAAGAGAATGGTGAGCACCATGGTCGGCTTCCGCCCCCAGCGATCACCGAGCCAGCCAAAGACAATTCCGCCCAACGAGCCACCGACGAGGAATGCCCCGAGGAAGATGTCACCCCAGCGCCGCACATCCGGATGATCCGGCGCGACGTGCAGGATCTCGGCGAGCATTTGATTGCGCTGGATGTTGAAGAGCTGCCCTTCAAAAGCATCGAAGACCCAGCCCACCGAAGCGATGAGCACTACCATCCATTGGTAGAGCGTTACGTCCTGATACCACTTTTTCATCGGCGTCATGGCGTTCAAAAGGAAATTGGTTTTCCGCTGTCCACCGACTCCTGGGCCCGGAGGCACATGGCCACCGACCACCGGCCATCCTCGCCGCTCGCTGGCAACGGCGTTCCCTCACGGATCGCAGCGGCCAGCGCATTGATCTCGTCCACCAATTCGAAAACCTCACCCGTGGGTTTCTCGATCGGGATCTCGCGGACCTCCGTGCCGTCAAAATGCTTCAGCGAAAAGCTGGGATGAAACGTGCGGTCGAGCGCACCACTCCAACTCGCCCAGAGCGCACCGCGCGTGCCGGTGATCTTCACCACTTGATGATGCTCGAAGGCGCTCAACGTCTGCAAAATCACCGCATAGGCGCCGCCGGGGAAATTCACGATCGCGCTGAAGTTATCCTGCAGCTCGGGATGATCGGGTTGCTTCGAATTCGCTCGCGCAAAGACACTCACGGGATTTCCCGCTGCGGTGAAATACCAGCGGGCGAGGTCGAAGAAGTGGATCGGTTCCTCAAGTATCCAGTTGCCGACGCGCTGGATGTCGTAGCGCCACCCACTCGCTCCGAGGCGATACGGGCGGCGCCACAATTCGATGAGCGCGTATTGCGGCGTGCCGATGGCGCCTTCGTCGATCATCGCGCGCGCTTTGCCCCAAAGCGAAGAGAGACGGAATTCATGGCCGACGGCCAGCAGGCGTCCCTGTTCCTTGGCGCAGCGAATGAGATCGTCGCACTGCGCCTCATTGAGGGCCATGGGCTTCTCCATGAGAAGATGTTTGCCCGCGTGGAGAACATCGAGCCCCACGCGATGATGCAAGTCGCTCGGCAAAACGACATCGACCATTTCGATCGAGGGATCGGCGAGCAATTCCCGATAGTCGCCAACGACCCGCACTTCCGGGTGCGCTTCCCGAGCCGCCGCCCGGCTCGCCTCCGAACGCGCGGCGATGCCCACCAATGCCGCCCGCGGCGATTCGACAATGGCGCGGGCGTGATGACTGCCCCAGGCCCCGTAACCGATGAGTGCACAACGGACTGGTTTCATTTACGCGGAGCGGTGGTGAGCGGCGTGACCGGCGTGGATGCGGGCTTGCGACCCTGCACTTCGCTGAGCTTGCACGTTTTCAATCGCGGCAGCACGTAGCGCGCGAAAAGCTCGCATTCCGGCAGATGCGGATAGCCCGACAAAATAAACGCCCGCATGCCCATGGCGATGTAGCGCTGCAGTTTGGCGTAGACTTGATCCGGATCGCCCACGATGGCGCTGCCGCATCCGCTCCGCGCCCGGCCGATGCCACTCCAGACATGCTCTTCAATGTAGTCGTCCTTGGATTGGGCGCGCAGTTCGTCCTGCCGTTTCACGCCGGCGGACTGGTGATCCTGCGCCCGGGCCTTGATCTCCGCCCCTTTTGTCGCGTCGAGTTTCGAAACCATGCGTTCCGCCGCGGCGCGTGCCTCGCTCTCCGTCTCGCGAACGACGACATGAATGCGCAACCCGAAATCGAGCGTGCGGCCGAGCGCCGCGGCCTTCTTTGAAACCACTTTCATCGTTTCGCCCAATCGTTCCTCGGT
>Ga0068855_100002087_pt1 | contig 24749 bp, 17 predicted proteins | sample KBSCornC52_FD_66592 | JGI IMG/M metagenome (GOLD analysis project Ga0068855, IMG submission 66592) | Corn rhizosphere microbial communities from Kellogg Biological Station, Michigan, USA - KBS Corn C5-2 | ecosystem: Host-associated > Plants > Roots > Rhizosphere > Soil ...
GCAGCAGAAATGGATGAGACTTTTCGATGGACACGGACCGCGAAGCTAAAAAGGAATCCGAGACAGCATCGCCTAGCCGTCCTTCGGTTCTCACGCTCATTGCCTCTGGCGAGCAGCAAGCGATGGGTGCGCTCTACGATCAGTATTCGGGCCTGGTCTACTCTGTAGCCTTGCGCATCCTGCGCGATCCCAGGGCCGCCGAGGATGTGCTGCAGGAAGTGCTGATGCAGCTCTGGCGCGCGCCCCAGAGCGTCTCTTCCGAACCCTGTCTCAGCATTGGCCTGGCTCTCGCCGCGCGAAATCGCGCCGTCAGTTTGTTGCGGCGGACTCCCGGAGGAACGGCGGCAGAGGACATTGCATGTGCTTCACGGATCTGCTTCGCAGAGGAATCTCAGCGCGCCGCGACAGCGAAGAAGGCACGCAGCATCCTGACACAGCTTCCGCGTGAGCTGAGCAAGGCGCTCTCCATGGCATTCTTCGACGGAATGCCTCCCGGGGAGATCGCTGCCATCACGGGCGACCCTTCCAATGCCGTGAAGCACCGCATCCGCACAGCGTTGCTGGCGGTCAGAAAGGCTGCGTCGGCGTGAGTCTTTCCGAAAGTGTTCTCGACCGTACGGATACGAAGGCCCATATCGCACCGGAAGACCTGGTGCTAGCCGCGATGCACCTTCTTCCCTCCGAGGAAGTGGAAGCGGCTAGAAGCCACCTGAAAGCATGCCTCCCGTGTCGCCAGGAGTTGGCGCGCGTTTGCGTAGATTTGGCGGCTCTGGCGTTCACGTCAAGAGAAGAAAAGCCGAGCTTGGCTTCACGGGAACGTCTGCTGGCGCAGGTTGCACTGGAGAAGAAGATCGTTGCTCCGCCAGTCCTTGCTGCGCCCAAGCCAGTCGTTGCTGCGCCCGCACCAGCTGTTGCTGCGCCCACGCCAGCGGTTGCTGCACCCAGGCCGGTCGGTGCTGCGCCCAAGCCCTCTGTCGTCGCCCCGTCGTCGGCGTCCCCTGAGCCGGCCCTGCGCCCCTTCGCCGACTTCGGCCGGGGCAGAGGAACCACCCTGCTCGCTGAACCGGACGAAATCCCCTCGCGCCGCCCTGCGCTAGAACGTTGGATCGGATGGGCCACGGCCGCAGTGTTCGCGGTCGTTTCCGTCATCCTGTACACGAATCACCGCACACTCAACGAAAATCTGGCCAATCAGGCTGCTGAGACTCAGCGATTGAATGCGCGTGCAGCGCAATCGCACCAGCTGCTGGACGCGTTAACTGACCCTCAGGCGATCCGCGCGATGCTGGCACCGAAGGCATTGTTGCGGACGGTTCAAGGGCCGCGCGGGGATATCACCTACAATCCGGAAAAAGGCGCTCTGATATTTCTCGTCGGCAACCTCGATCCGCTCCAGGTTTATAAGACGTATCAGCTCTGGTTGCTTCCTGCCGCTGGGAGGGCACCGATTCCGGCCGGAACGTTTCATCCGGACGAGCACGGCAACGCAAGCGTCATAATGCCGAAGATCCCCAGTGGCATTGATACGAAGCGATTCGAGGTCACGATTGAAGATGCTGGCGGTACCGATAAACCATCCGGGCCCATAGTATTGACCACCAGCTGACGCAATCCAGGGGCATCGACAAGAGCAGAGGCAATGGCCTACTGGCTGATACGAACGCTGACGCCATACCCCTGCAGGGGGATCGTCGTCCACACACTGTCTGTGTCGGTCTTGATCACAGTCATCACCTGCGAATCCTTGCAGACGACGTAAATCTTACCGGCGGGCTGCGATGCTGCAGAAGCAATCCATACCGGATGTCCATTGATCGGGACAGTCGCTGTCACCATATTGGAGGCCAAATTCACCACCGAGACTGTGCAGGTCGTGAATCTCCCCGCCACGGCAACGCCGTCCGGTGCGCAGGGCAGGCTCGGATCTCCCGCGTTGGCGACATAGGCGCGGGTGTAATCGGTCAGCACGGTGACCATGATGGGATTGATTCCCACGGGAACCGTAGCCACAACTTGGCCGAAGGTCGCCGCATCAATCGGGTTGGTCGGATCGCAATTTGGATTGGTGGGCAATGCCGCAGAGGAACAAAGTGGAATCGAAACGATCGAAAGAGAGCCCGGAGTGGTGCCCGATCCCTCATTCAACACCATCAGTTCGTCAAGCCCGGGCGCAGTATCGGCCCACACAGGCCGCGTCCCCACCGGGATTGAACCCACCTTGGTATCCAGCGCATTGGTCTGTGTGTTGATGACGGACACCGTGTTGTCGCCCTGGTTCATGACGAAGGCACGCCGGTTGTCGGAGGTCACGACCCCATACACAGGACTGTGTCCAACATTGATCGTGCTCGAGATGGCGTTGCCCGCGCCGGTTTCGATGGCCTGAGCAATGCCCGGAGCGCCGCCAGTCGATTGTGCGAGCGAATACAAGCGGGCGGAATTCCTTCCGCCCACGAGATACACCGGAGTGAATCCGGCAGGAACGGGCAGCTGCTGTTGCAGGGCCGGTGGATTGCCGGTCATCTGATCGGTCGCGTTTACGCCTTGGTCAGAGACATACGTGGAGCTTCCCGTTGAGAACAGGCCTGCCGGATTCGTCCCGCTGGGCAACGTAGACTGTGTCACCTGACTTGAGATCAGCTGGGAACTGAGCTGGAAGGAAGTAACCGTCTTATCGCTATTGAGCGTGTAGCCGAAGGTCCCGGTAGAGTCCAGCGCCAGGTAATACGGGTTGACGCCTACCTGAGCGGTCACTAGCACTGTATCGCCGGAGAAGTCGGCCATGGTCATCAGCCCTTTTGCAGTGGGGCTGGGACTGGACACAGCAACCACGTACTTGGTGGGCTGACCCGCAGGGCCGACGACGCCAATGCTCGCGAGCACCGGCCGGTAGGTGTTGCCGCATCCCGCCAGCGCTGCCACCCCTGCTGTCACCGCGGCCGCAGCCAGACGGCCCATCCATCTGTGGCTGCCAATTCGTGTCACTCTGCCTGCCGACTGCTCTCGCCCTAAACGCAAAACTTCTCCCACAATGCCGCGCCTGCTGGTTATGCTCAAGGCTTGATTGTAAATCACCGAACTCACGTGCATCCAATAGAGCCCCGGCGGAACACATCTGCTGCCAATACTTTCGCAAGTTTTGCTCGATGACGACTCCAAATAGAAGGCCCGCGGTTCTGGAAGGCAGCAAAGCGACTCCCGCCTCGCGGGACCGCTTCCAGTCTCGTCTCCTGGTACTCGCCGGGGTGCCGCTGCTCTGCTGGGTCGGCTGGAGAGCTCTGGGGTATGCGAGTTCCGCCGGGTATGCGGCCCACACTTTCCTCATTTCCGCATGCGCCCTCAGCACCCTGTTCGGCCTTGCGGCATGGCGGCTTCGCGCTGCAACCCCGGGCGCGGCAGCCTGTGGTGTTCTAATCTGCTTTGACATCACCATCCTGAGTGGGCGCCGCGGATGCGGCTCTGTCTTGTCCTCCGGACTCACGCCCCTCATCCTTCTATTCCTACTTACCCATGCAGCCACACGTTTTCGTCGGGACAGGAAGAGGACCTCCGTGTCCAGCCACGAAGAGAAGCAGGGCCGCAACGCGGCCCAGGTGATTGCAAACCTGGGTGTGGCTGCGGTTGCCGCCGCCCAGTACTGCTGGATCTTCCATGGAGTCCCCCGGTCAGTAGCCGCCATAACTATCGTCCCGGCCCTGCAGATCCCCATGCTTTCGGCCCTCGCGGAAGCAACCGCCGATACCCTTTCTTCCGAAATCGGCCAGGCCGTCGGCGGGAGGCCCTTCCTGGTGCTTCACTGGCGACGCGTAACGCCAGGAACAGATGGCGCGATCAGCGCCGCCGGCACACTGGCCGGTGTCGGCGGAGCGGCAATAATTGCATTAGTCGCCGCCTCGACAATGGGCATCCGGTTCCTAGGCATCAGTGACATCGTGCTTGCCGCTACAGCCGGACTGTTTTTCGATTCCCTGCTGGGTGCCACCCTCGAGCGCGCCGGTTGGATCGGCAACGATATGGTGAATTTTGCCTCCACGCTGTTTTCGGCGGTTTTGGCGTATCTGCTGCAAGCCGGGACGTTTGGCTGAGCGGCTTGCTTACTCCCGCATCCAGTCCAGCTTCAGGTGCAGGCGCATCGCCGTATAGCTCAACATCTCATGCACGTACCGCATGGTCAGGTCGACATCGTCGATATGACCGAGCGGAGGCCGAGGAGACGTATAGACAATAAGTCCGGCATCCTCGCAAAGCTTGCGGATGCGAAAAAGATGCGTGCCATCGCTGACTACGACCATCGTGTTCAGGTGCCGCTGATGCGCAATGAAAGCCAGGCTCCTGACCTGCTGTTCCGTATTGACGGACTCGGTTTCCGCGATGATGCGATCGTACGGAATGCCGCGCTGCAGCAGATAATCCCTGCCGACGGCGCCTTCCGTATGCCCGCTATCCTCAATTCCGCCGCCTCCCAGAGTCACAATAAGCGGGGCCACCTGCTCATGGAACAGGTCTATCGCGTGATCGAGACGGGCATGCAGCACCGGCGAGGGCCGTCCAGAGTACTGGGCCGCCCCAAACACCGCGATCGCGTCGCTGGGGCGCACTTCGTCCTGCTCGGCTACCCGATGAATCTGGTAATAAAGCCAGCCAAACCAACCGAGGGCAATCAGAAGACCCAACGCAAGCAGTCGACGAGCAAACACCCGCATTCCGGACTTCCTCCGCCGAGCATTCATTCCAATTCAAATCTTATCTGCCGAGTTCACATGTCGACCGCCGGGGAGCCGGCGACTCGGTGAGAACCCAGTATGCGGGCCGCATCTCCGCAACGTCAGCGTCCATCCTAGCCGAGCTGCCGCCAAAGGGTATTCTTGTTTTATGCAGGGGCCTATGACGCCTCCGCGTACCCACCCCAGGAGAAGCATTTGACGGCCGAAATCCTCCGTATCCACCCGACCGAGCCCGAACCCGAACGCATCGACCGTGTCGTCCAGAGTCTTTCCCAGGGCAATGTTGCCGCGCTTCCCACCGATACTTTTTACGGACTGGCCGTGGACCCAGTTAATCTTCGGGCCGTGGACCGAATCTATGAGATCAAGACCCGCGCCCGGCATAAGCCGCTGTCGCTGCTGATCTCCGAGACAGCCCAGGCCTGGAACCTCGCACGCGACCTGGACAGCGCCTTCGACCGACTGGCGGAACGCTTCTGGCCGGGACCGCTGACCGTAGTGGTCAAAGCCGGCGCCCGTCTTCCGCTGCGGGTCACCGCCAACACCGGCAATGTCGCAATCCGTGTGCCGGATTCCATGATCGCCCGCGCCGTGATCGAGAAGCTTGCGCTGCCCATAACCGCGACCGCCGCAAACCTGCGTGGAATGCCGGAGTGTACGGACGCCCACTATGTTCGCGCCCAGCTCGCGGAGCAGATTCCGCTGATCGTCGACGGTGGCCCCACGCCGCGCAACCTCCCCACCACGATCGTCGACCTCTCCGGCGGAGGCAACCACTGGATGATCCTCCGCGAAGGCGCCATTCCCACCCACGAAATCGCGCTGACCCTGCAGCATTGACGTCCCGCGGCTTGCACCCGGGGGAGCGGATCCGGCTCTTCCCTGCACTATCAGGCGTATACTGAATGTAGTTCTTTGAGTGCCACAGCAAGGTCTGGCCAGTCCACACATGGGGGCGTCACGGCTTCGACGGGATTGCTTGCGGCAAAGAGGCATGCCGGGGTGTGAACACCCGTAATCGCTCACAAAACCATAAGTGCCGAACCTCAATTCGCACTCGCTGCTTAATTAATTAAGTAGCCGGTCGCTCGGGCTTCGCCTACGGGCTCGTACCGACCGTCGCACAGTAGGCTGGCCTGTCCCTCTCCGCCTGCGGGGGCCCGGCGAGACCAATCAGGCTGGTCGCCGTCGTATCTTCGCCCGTTCTAAACGCCGGGGACGAGACAAAATGAACCGGGAAAAGCATGAATGCTCTTTGCTGAACGTAGTTTCGGACGCGGGTTCGACTCCCGCCGCCTCCACCGATTAATTGCCCCAGCCTTTGGTACAGTCATTGTCGAATTTCCATGAGCTCAATCTTGGTGATCGCCCAATCGAGGAGCTCGGAATTGTCACCGCCCTTCGAACGGAGCTGTTTCAACACTGGCAGTGCTTCCGAATCTGCACGCCATGCTGCGATCTCGACCAATCGGTTTCGCTCCTCACCGGAACTCGCTCCAAGCGCCGTGTGTATGCCAGGAAGAACGCCCGGCCCGGCAGCGACAAGCGCCCACATCGCGCGGTCAGCGACATCCGCGTCTGTTGACGAAAGCGCTGCAATCGCGGCCTCGGGATCAGCATCGATACGATCCCACAACTGATACCCGGCAACCAGCGGCATCACCGTTGTGTAGTCATGTGCCGGACGAAACGCTTCGGATGCCAGGGAGGTGAGTGCTGCGTGCGGGGGCAATGCGGCAAGTGCCTGAACGTATTTCATCTCCGCCCTGTAGTGCTCAATCACACCGTCTATCTCGGTCTGCGTCAGAGGAGCTCTTCCCCGAGCAGCCCACGCGTGGTCATGGGCAGCGGCTTCAGATTCCTCCTTGCGCATCTCGGCCGGGATCTCGCGAATGGCAATATCCGGGTAATACCTCGCGAGCACAATCGACGCAAACCCCTGCAGTGAAGGAGGACCGTCTTGCAGCAACGCAATCAGCTTCGAGCTCTGCACATCCACGGTCTTATCGACCGAACAGCGCGACAGCGTGATCAGCGCTGCCTGCCTCACAACTACTTCCTTGTCATCCAGAAGCGGCGCAACCAACGAAGCGCATTGTGGGTCACTTGTGTTTGCATTCAACTCACCAATCGCCCATGCAGCATTTTTCCGAGCCGCAGGACTCTCGGCCCGTAATGCAGCCTCAAGCGATCCTGCTTGCACAGCGGGCCGTCCGGTAACGAGACCCAACGCAGCAGCGTGAGACACTCCGTCGTTGCTGTCCATCAGCCAGCGCAGCAGGTGCGGCTGCAAGGGATAGCCCGTAAATTGAGAGAACTCGCGTATTGCCGCAATCCGCCGCGGCACAGGGCCGACTTCCGCCTCCGCTGCAAGCCGCGCAAGCTTCGCCTCTACCGGTCGTCCCACGGCCTCCGCGCCGAGCCTCGGATACTCAACCCAGATTGCATCCACGCCCGCGGCCACCGCCTTACGCATTAGAGGAAGGTCCGTCTCGTGTCCGTTCGAGAGAAAATTGACAACCACCGGCTTGCCGGCGCGGTGCAGTTCCCCGACGCGGGCTGCCGTAATTCCGGGCTGGACGTACTCCGCGTCATCGGCGTTTGCATGTGGTCTTAGAGACCGAATGTCCTCCCACTCACCGCCAAAGATTACTCGCTCCGTCATCCCTTCCCGCGCGAGTTCTTCCAGAATCTGCGGACCCAGCCCCTTAGTCTTGATGTCTAGATATAGCCCAACGTTCAATTGCCGTGCGAGGTGGAGTGCATCGTCGAAGTGCGCGAGATGAATTCCGCGAAAACGGTCGCTTTGCCAGGCCCCGAAATCAAGACGGTCCAGCTCACTCAAATCTGTGGTTTCGATGTCTCCTGTCGTCGTAGTAAAGCGGTCCAGGTATCCGTCGTGATTGAGAACGAGCACACCATCCGCCGTCCTCCGAATATCTACCTCGATGACGTTGCAACCGACTCTTGCCGCCAGCGCGAGCGATTCCAGCGTATTCTCCGGAACCTCCCGGTTGTCGGTTCTATGGCACAGAACCTGCGCCGCCCCCTGACGCAGGATTCCCGCCCATACATCGGATGAAAGCCCCAAAAGCAGAACCAGCAAGACGAGAATCGCGCGCATGATGACATCCCGGAAGACGAGTGTTCAAGGTTAGGGTGTTGCCCGGATCTCGGCAGGTAAACGGATATTGCAGCGCGAAAAGAGGCTCTTGCGCTTTCTTCACCATTCAGGAGTACTTACGAATGCATGATGATCCATACAGAGTCTATTGCTCCATTTCTAGCGGTTTGTCACGTGGCAGTAGCCTGATTGTCATTCCTTCGTAATGTTCACGAATGGATCAAGAGTGGTCCTGCCCGAATGCGCACCGCTCCACGCTGGACCAGCGCAGCTAGGTAAGTTCGGCTTTTGGCCCGGTTAGGAGGAACCGCTGGACGCTGTTCACGAAAAGCGCAGTCCTGGATCCAGCTGCTTTGATACTGCATGTGCATTGCGTGTGGATGCCGCGCGACCAGTTCAGCTGACAATCAGCGCATCGAAAGCCACTGGCCCAGGCCCCTTATTCACAATCGCAATGGAGTGCTGGCCCGGCGTAAGATCCGCGACCTCACACACTCTTTGTTGCGCCAGTCGTGGACCCATGGTGGACAGGTCTGCTGAGGCTCGCGTGCGGCCGTCAATCTGCACTTCGATCGTACCCGCACCTGCTTGCTTCGGAGCAACCACCACAACATGTGCGCCAGTGAACGATGAGGTCCAGACATCGCCAGGCGTGTCGCTGGTGGTCACGTCATTGTTGTAATCGCCGCTTTCCAGGTTGCAGCGGCGCAACCATCCATGCGCGACAACTTCCGGATCGTCGTCGTTGATCCAGCCTTTGTCATGTGTAATGCGGAACGCACGGCAGCCGGACGCGAGCGACGAATTGGAGATGCCTGGCAAGGACCCCACGGCTGCACCCGGAGTAATGGTGAGCCCCTGTTCCTCTTGCATAAAGGTCATCCGCACATCCGAGCCGAGCAGTTCCACTTTAGACACCTTGCCCAGAGTCGCTCCTCCGGCATGAAGCGCTTTCAGCGTGACGGGACCGCCGTTCCAATCCAGAAGGGTCGCATACACACGGCCGTGGTTCCTGGTGTAGCAGACCCCCGTCTCGCTCGAAACCTCAAAGGGACGCGAGCCGTAGACCGGCTCCCCATTCACCTTGAGCCATGCACCGATGTCCTTTGCGATAACCACGACCTCGGGGTCCAGATTGCCGCGCCCGTGCTGGGTAAGATTGAGCAACATCGCCCCATTGCGACAGACATTCTGCATCAGCGAGCGGACTAGGGTGTGCGCATCCAGGTACTTCTGCCCGGTCTTGTAGTGCCAGTCGGCGACCGTCGTCTCCGTCTGGAAGGGATAGGCCATGATCTCCGGCTCGATGACGGCCTCGCTGCTCTTGACTAGCGCACGATCCACATCGGGAAGCAGCTCGGGATGGTCCTGGAAACTGTCGTACCGGCCGCCTACACCCTTCAGGTTGACCACCGCTTCCATCTTTCCGTGGTTCCACTGCAGGGACTTATTATAAAAATTCGCAATAAGCGTCGGGGCGAGAAAACCTAGTCCCATGCGCACGCCCAAATCCATCTGGGAATTGCCCGCGTGCTCGTCAAAGTAGATCAGGTCGGGATGGTACTTGCTGATCGCATCATCCACGCGCCACATGAACTGGTTAGCAAATGGCGAATGCAGCGGGTCCTGTGAGGTGTGGACCGGACCGTACAGGTCTGCCGGATCCAGGCCCTCCCACCATTCCCCTTTCCCATCTCGAATAGTCCGCAGCGCATCGTAGGGCACTTCCTTCATGGACCCATTCTTATCGCTGCTATAACGTACCGGCATGAACTGGCCCCAGGTGCGGGGCGGCGTGTCGTGGAAGCCTATTCCAAAACGCATTCCATGCCGTCGCGCAATCTTCTCCCAGGTTCCGACGATATCCACCTTGGGTCCGACATGGGTGGCGTTCCACGGTTGGTATTTCGAATCGAAGCAGTCGAAGTTGTCATGGTGGCAGCCCATTGCCATAAAGTAGCGGGCTCCCATTTCGACATACAGGTTCATCAGTTCTTCGGGGTTCCAGCGGTCGATCACCCAGTTATGGCAGATCTCCTTGTACCCGTACTCGGATGGATGTCCGAAGTGTTTCAGGTTGAAGACGTACTGCGGTCTTCCTTCCTGATACATCCCGCGCGCATACCAGTCACCATCCTCTGGCATGGATTGTGGATCCCAGTGAGCCCATGCGCCGAACTTTGCTTCGCGCCACCACGCGGGAGCCGTATACGATCTGCCGAGCGCTTTCCAGTCAGCCGTATGAGGCCCGACTGCAATCGGCAATGCTGGCAGATTCCAGATGTCCGGAGGCAGGCCGAGATCGTCGCCCGTCTTGATTCCCACAATGCTCACGCCAACGTCATTGGGCTCCAGCTTGATGGTCAGAGTCGCGTTCGCAGGAATTGTGAGTGGAATAATTGCATTCAAGAAAGAAGTAGTGAGTGATCCGGAAGAATGAACATTCACCTTTGCCGCCGGGCCGTCATTCACAGTCACACTGATCGTACCCACCGAAAGGGAGGCATAGCGGATTGCCAGCTTGCTGCCGGCGCGGACACGTTTGAAGGTGACGCCCTGGCCAGGCTCAATCAAGCTGACCAGGGCTGGCGACGAGTTACGGTCGGGGAACTTAGTGGCACCTCCGACAAGTTCGGCCGTTGCCATCTCGAAGCCCTGCGGTTCGGCAGCCGCCCCGATCCGAGAGAGTGCAACAGTGGTAATTCCGGTAGCCAGAAATGTCCTGCGGTTCATCAATGGAGTTTCCTCGAGCTTTCACCGACGTTGATGCGACGTATGATTCCTGCTGATCGCGCACGCAAATTCGCTGCACCCAGAAATTCCGGTGCAGCGAAATTAAAGCCTTCAGAAGGTAATCTTGCCAGATAACTGTACCTGACGCGGGCTGTTCGCCTGAGATGTGATCTTGCCAAAGGTGGAAGTGTTGTTGACGGTGTTTCCAGGAGCGCCCCAGATCGGATGGTTCAACACATTGAAGACATCGACCCGCAGCGTCAGAGTACTCCTCTCGTGTGTTAGCGGAAAATCGCGAAACAGAGATGCGTCGAATTGCTTACTCGCCTCCTGGCGCATGGTATTCCGCCCCAGATTGCCCAGGGTGTACTGCGCTGGAGCCACAAACGCAGCCGTGTTGAACCACTGGGCACGAGTGGGATGGGCAAGATAGGGACTGCCCACCAGATTCGCGCGTTCATAGGTGGTGGTATTGCCGGTATTGCCGATATCGCCGCTGGCCGTGATGGTAAACGGAGCGCCGCTGGCATAGGAGGCAATGCCGTTCAGCTTCCAATTTCCCACCGCGTAGTCCAGGGCTCGGCTCCCGGTGCTCAGTGATCCGTTCCTCCCCACTGGCACAGTCCAGGTCCACCCCGCGGTCAGGACGTTCGGCAGATCGAAGCCCGAATTAGAACGGTCCAGACGCAGATCGTAAGGGTGCTCGATGCTGTTGACGCTTCCTCCGCTGCCATACCAGCTGTCTCCGCCAATGTCGATCGAGTGTGACCATGTGTAAGAAACGATATAGCTCAGGCCGGTCTTCGCAGATCTGCCCTGGAAGCTGGTCTGCAGCGCCTCATAATCGGATTTGTTCAGCGGAACGTCCCAATGGCTCTGTCCCATATAGGGGAATGGGGTACGAGGAGCAATCGGCCCAGGTCCCGGCAGCGCCGTGTTCGCAATCATGCCCAGGTCAATGTTGCGTCCCCGGCTTCCCACATAATTCAGCGTCCAGACTCCCTGGCTGCCGAACCTCTGCTGTACGCCGACATTCCACTGGTCCGAATGAGGAGCCGTGAATTGCGGTGGCGTGTTAAAGCTGCCTGCGACCTGAGAGAAGGGCGTTGCCGACGGGTAGTTTCCCACGAAGCCCACCAGCGGATTCTCTGCCGTGACCTGAGATCCAGGCACAGCCACGGTTCCCGGCTTATTCAGATTAGCCACCGAGTTGATGGATTTTACTAGCCAGCCGTCGGTATTCTGCGCCGTCTGGTCGACGGCTGCCCAGTTGTCGAAGGTACGGCCGTATCCCAGATGAAAGACGAGGCTCGGGCGAATCTGATATGACAATCCAAACCGGGGCGCCCAGTTTTTCTTGTCCGGGAAGAACAGCTTGCCGGGATGAGCAGAGACGGCCACATGCGCCGGCAGAACTCCACCAGGAATGCACGGGGCAAATCGGGTGGGGCTACACGGCGGCGGAAGACTCTCGATGATGTCGGTGCCAGTGTAGTAGTCGAAGATGTCGTAATAGGGTCCCAGCAGCGCGTTGCTGATGATGGGAAGCAGGGTGAGGTCATACCTCAGCCCGAAGTTGAGGGTGAGGTTGTCGCGCGCCCTCCACTGATCCTGAATGTAGTATCCCTGCTCAAATCCGCCGTGCTCCCGGTTTTGAGTGTTCAGGCGGGTTGCCCCACTCGGCATGCTGAGCAGCATGGAAGCCAGAGCGTCTCCGCCGGTTACGCCGTTGCTAGTGGGATTAGTGCCGAAACTGATCGCGGTGTACGCTGAGGTCGCCTTGCCCTGGTTATTGGTGTCCACGTTGAAGCCCACGAAGATGTTGTGTTTACCGATCTGCTGCTGATAGTTCGCCGTGTACTCCCAAATGACAGAGACATAGTTCGGCGCTCCCTGATTCTCTCCGCCACCGATGTAATTGGTTTCACTCACTTGCGGCAAGGTGCATCCGCTGGCTCGAACCGGATAGTTCATGCCGCAACTGATGGACGGTGCGAAGCCGATTGACTTGATGATGGCATCCACGTCGCCGGAATAGGTGGTCGTCGGCTCATCGTCTCCGATATTTTGGCCAAAGCCAACCGTGAGTAGGGACTGCGGGCTGAAGGTGTGAATCCATTGCGCCCCAAAGTTATGAGCGATATAGCCGGAAATGGAGCTGAGGTGAGGAATGACACTGTGGCTGACAATCGGATTGTTCTGGTGGAGGAAGTGCGCCCAGATCTGGTCCCGCTTCGTAAAGTATTCGTCGCCCCGCAAATCGTACTGATCTGAAGTATGTGATCCGGGCTGCTGGCTTTGATAATTGGCCGTGCCGTTGTTGTAAGTCGGCCCATTGGGCGCGACCACCGGGTACACCGACTTAATGTAATTGACCATGTTCTGGTCAATCAGGTTGGTCGGAATCTGATTGCTCTGAAAAGGCACGCCCGTGTAGGGGTTGTAAACCGTGATCCCCTTAGCCAAGTCGTCTCTGAAGTCGCCGTTCAGCTGAGCGGTAGTAGGCACCAATGCAAGCTGGGTTGCTCCGGTCGTCTGGCGAAAGCCCTCGTAGCTTCCGTAGAAGAAGGTCTTGTTCCTGCCGTTATAGAGGTGTGGCAGAACGACGGGTCCTCCGAGTGCGACGCCGAACTGATGCTGGTGAAGATCGTTCAGAGTCTGGGTGATGGGACTCGCCGCATCGAGGAACCTGCTGGCCCGCCAGTACTCCCAGGCTGCGCCGTGGAGGTTGTTGGTGCCTGACTTCGTGATGACGTTGATAATACCGCCCAGTGCCCCGCCAAAGGCCGAGGAGTCCGCGTGAGTGATGGTCGTCATCTGCTGAATGTCGGCAGAAATGGGCGTGATGATCTGCGCGCCGGAGATCGCTTCGTTATTGTTCACACCGTCTAGATAATATGTGTTGCTTCGGTTGCTGGCTCCGTTGACGGACGGGAAGACAACGGAGCCCACCGAGTTGGTGCGGCCGCCGGTCTGATCGCGGTTGATGCCGACAACGCCCGGCGTCAGGAGAAGTTCCTGGGTGTAATTGTTGCCATTGAGCGGCAGCTCCGAGACAATTTCGGAGGGGATCGTAGTGGACACCGTGGCGCTTGCGGTCTCCAGGTTGATCGCACCTGCGGCAACTTCTACGGTGCTAACCGAGCTGCCCACGGTAAGAGCGAAATTGAAAACCAGTGCCTGGCTTACGGACAGCGTGACTCGCTCCTGACGGGCACTTGAAAATCCTTTCGCAGTCGCTTGGATGGTGTATAAGCCGGGAGGGATCTCGCCCACCCGATATGATCCTGTGCCGTTGGTGGTGGTGGATCGCACCAGTCCGGTCTCGAGGTTGTGAATGTCGACCGTCGCGCCCGGGATGACAGCGCCCGTCTGGTCGCGGACGGATCCGCTTACAACAGCGGTATCGACCTGCGCCCACGCTTCTCCGGCACCGACAAGCATCAGAAGAATGGTTATGAATGCGAATGCGTGCCACTGCATTCCACGATTGGACTTCTGAATCTTTTGCATATGCGACCTCCAAAATTGAGCCGTGCTCCCGTCCAGCACACAATGCGCCGCTTCGTGCATTGATATCTCGAGACGTATCACCGATGCGGAGAGTAGCGGTGAAAGTTAACGTGTACTTGAACGTGCAAAGCATACTAAGCAGCCGGAAGTTTAACTGTCAATGGGCCAGATTTCATCCTCGCAACGTATTTGTTTTCTGACTCTTGCATTTCAGGAATTACGCTGGACCGCTGCGTTTGCGATCAGAGGCAGCAATGGACCGACCAATCAACGGTTACGGCCAATAGGAATCCCAGGCCTCGATAGGACCTTGTGCGGGCAAGTTCCCAAACTAAACCGAGTAAAAACTCCCGCGGTATCGGAATTCACACAAGGTGAGCGGAGAAGCTCGTCAGGGTCCTTTGAGCCAGGTGTCACGTATTTAAGACAATCCTATGCAATCTCGTCTTTCTGCCCTGCTCCTCCTGCTCTGTGCGCCCGCCGCCCTCGCACAATCGATCTACACGCAGAAACCAGCGGATGCCTTTGCGGTGTATCTGGAGCACGGCAGCTTCGGTGCCAGCGCCGACGGAGTGGCCGATGACACCGCCGCCATTCAATCGGCAATCGACCATGTAGCCGAGACAACCGGCGACGGAGTGGTATTCGTTGCCGAGGGTCGCTACCGGATCACGCATACGATTCATCTGTGGACCGGGGTGCGCCTAATCGGATATGGCCGGCAGCGTCCGGTGTTCCTGCTGGCGCCTAATACGCCCGGATACCAGGAGGGCCACGAGTTTCTCGGTACAGGGCGTTATATGCTGCAGTTCGCCTCCCGCCGCCCCAACGGTAATGGGCCAGTCGTGGATGCGAATGAGTTCACGTTCTACAGCGGCATCAGCAACCTTGATTTCAAGATCGGCGATGGAAATCCCGCGGCAATCGCGATTCGCTACCACGTGGCGCAGCACTGCTTTCTGGAGCACATGAACATCGATGCCGGGCAGGGCCGCGCTGCGTTGGAAGACGTAGGCAATGACGCCAGCGACCTGCATATCCAGGGTGGAGACTACGGGATCATCTCAGTGCGCACCGCGCCGGCGTGGCAGTTTTTGCTGATGGATTCGACCATCGAGGGACAGCGCAAGGCGGCAATCCGTACCCAGGAGGTTGGAATGACGCTGGTGCGCGACCGGCTAGCACACGTTCCGGTGGCCATCGAGATACCTGAAGGCAAGGTGGAACAGCTTTATGGGCGTGACCTCTCGCTCGAAGATATTCGCCAGGCTGCGCTGGTGGTTGGGGATGCCAGCAAGGCGCACCACCAGATCACGCTGGAGCACATTATCTGCCAGCAGGTGCCGACGTTCGTCGCAGCAAGCGCAAGTGCTCCGGGGCTGCAAGCGATTCACGCTCCAGCCGCTCGCTATGTAGAGGAGCGGTTCGCGATGGGTCTTGAGATCGGTCCCGATGGTCGCGAGCGCGGCGTAACGGTACAGCATAAGGAACGGCCGGGTGCGGCAGCAGCGGTTGCGACCGATATCCCAGCGCTGCCTCCGATGGAGCAGTGGGCCAGCGTTCGCGATCTTGGTGCCAAGGGTGACGGCGGCACCGACGACACCGCGGCACTGCAGTCGGCCATCAATGGCCATCGCGTGCTCTATTTCCCAAGCGGAATTTATCGCATTACCGGAACGCTTCACCTGCGGCCGGATAGCGTTCTGATCGGCTTCCATCCGTCCACTACCGTGATCACGATCTGGGACAACGACCCGGCCTTTTCCGGTGCAGGCGATGCGGTCCCCTTGATCGAAAGCGCACGCGGCGGCGACGCGAGGATCCAAAGCATCGGCCTAGATACCGGCAATGTGGCCCCAAGGGCCGCCGGCGCAATATGGCGCGCAGGTCAGCATTCGATGCTGGACGATGTGAATTTTGCCGCTGGACATGGGCGCGGCGGAAACTTGCTGAGCCCGCTGCTTCCGCGCGGAGGCCGGCCGACCTTCGGTGGGCCGAGCAACGCCGATACGCAGTATCCAAGCCTATGGATCCAGGATTCGGGTGGCGGTATTCTGCGTGGCATTTGGACCTCTAATACCAACGCCAAGGCTGGGCTGCTGGTGGAGAACACCCAGACCCCGACCGTGGTCTACCAGATGTCTTGCGAGCACCACATGCGCCACGAGACTCAGTTTCACAACGCAGCAAACTGGACCGTGTACGCGCTGCAGACGGAGGAAGAGAATCCAGCGGGCGCAGAGTCCTTCTCTGTGGAGCTTCAGGGTTCGCACGATATTACCTTCGCGAATCTGTTTACCTATCGGGTCTCCCGCAATGTGAAGCCCAAACTGAACGCGGTGGAGTCTACCGCGTCGACCGGAATTCACTTTGCCAACATGCATAACTTCAGCATGACGCGGCTGGCGTATGACAACAGCATCTTCGACTTCACCACGGGTGTGCGGGTGCGCTCGCGGGAGTTCACCACGTTCGAAATCCGCGCCAGCAATAAGCCGGGTACTCCCCTTCCCCTCCCCGCGACGGTCTTCGAGCCAGGCGCAGCGGTGAAGCAGGTTGCTACCGGCTTCAGCAATGCCTCCGGCCTGACCACCGATGAGAGCGGAAAGCTGTTTTTCACCGACTCTGTGATGCACCACATTTTCCGGTGGAACTCCGCTAAGAACCAGATTGAACTGCTGACGGACAAGGTACCCGCGCCGATGGGGGTGGGATTTGTTGCACCTCACACCCTACTGGCAGTGGATGGAGCCAAAGCCGTCTATGCGGTCAACACGGAATCGGGGGAATCGGCTAAGGTCGCGCCAGCAAACACTCCGCAGGATGACACACGCCTGCTGCTCCCGGTAGGGTTCCACAACTCGATGGATACCCTGGTGCGTCAGATGGACCGCCGCGGTGTGGTGTTTGCCGGGCGCAGCAATATGGCGATCGTGGCCGACGTGACCGACGAGCGCCGCGACTTCTTCTACGCGCCCGGCAGCAACACCGCCGTAATGGCGGGAGGGACATGGCAGCCCATGCTGCAGGCCTCGCAATGGACTGTGCTGCCCATCGGTGGCAAGCGTCTCGCTGTGAGCGAGGAGGACGATGCCACCTATCATCTGACCCTGAACGGTCTGAAGAGCATTACGGCCGCGCCCTTCGTCTCCCGGGGCGGATCCAGCGTTGTCACGGATTCCGCCGGCAATGTGTACGTGGCGGAGGGGCAGATTTATCTCTACAGCCCTTCCGGCAAGCAGATTGGGGTGGTCGAGGTGCCGGAGCGGCCTGGTAGCCTGGCCTTCGGCGGTGACGATCGGCGGACTCTATATATCGGGGCGCGAGGTTCGGTGTACTCCATCCACACGCGAGCTGCCGGACAGTAAACGCGAGCCGGTGAGAGGAATGGTCGCAGGTGGTTCTTACTGGGCGCGAATGCATCTGATTTTGTAGTCGATGCCGTGCAGTATTCCATTCTGGATGACGAAGCTCGGCCAGCTTTGGCGGCTGGTGCGTGAGAGTCATGAGCAGCCGATGGCGGGTGAGGTCAAGGCCCCGCCGGAGGTGGGCCCGGCGGCCACCAGCGTTACGTTTATCGGCCATTCGTCTTTTCTAATCCAGATCTCCGGACACGCGTTGCTGATTGATCCGGTGTTTGCTACGCGTCTTGTGCTCCTGCGTCGGGCGCGGCGCCCTGGCCTCCGCATACGCGACCTGCCTCGCATTGACGCCGTGCTGCTCACGCATGCCCATATGGACCACCTGAACCGGCCCTCGCTGCGCGAAATTGCCCGAGAGATGCGCAGGCGCGGAGAAGCGGCTCCGGTCGCGGTGGTCCCGCCGGGCGTGGAGGACCTTGTCAGCGGAGTTGGCTTCCGGCAGGTGCACCCCCTGGCATGGTGGCAGGCCGTTGAACTCCCCCCACGCGGGATGCAACCGGTACGAGTCACGGCCACTCCGGCGCGGCACTGGGGCGCACGGATGTTCAAGGATACGCATCGCGGCTTCGGAGGATATGCCATCCAATCGGATGGCGCTCCCACCATCTATCACTCGGGCGATACCGCCTATTTCAGCGGCTTCCGCGAGATCGGCCGGCGCCTGCAACCGGAGATCGCGCTGATGCCGATAGGAGCCTACTTCCCAGACAGCTATCGCAGCGTACATACCAGTCCGGAAGAGGCGCTGCGCGGCTTCCTGGACCTCGGAGCGAGCACGATGGTGCCGATGCACTACAACACCTTCCGCCTGGGCCGCGAACCGATGAACGAGCCGCTGCCGCGACTGCTGGCTGCGGCACAGGACGCAGGAGTCCGCGGCTCCGTGGAACCGCTGCTGGAAGGCTCCAGCCTGATCGTGAAGGACAGGGCTGAGTTGAGACGAGACTCGGCCGCAATGGCAGAGCGGTAGAAGGCGAATCCCTACTGCTGGAATCTGCCCTTGTAAGCCCATAGACCGAGCGCAGGGCTGGAGATGAAGAAGACTTCTTCACCGTCCACGACGTTCCACCCGTCCTTCAGCTTGTGAGGATCGTACTTGGCGGAGTACTCGTTGAGATCGCCATATTGGAAGTGGGCGTCTTCAATCTCCTTGCGGGTGAGGTGCCCAGGGCAGTAGCGGATGGTGAACCGGCCCTCACTGGAACCGTGGATGAGATGCGCAGCGGCGGAGAGATTTGCCGCGAGCGCCGGATCGTTGCTGACAGCGTCTAGCGTCCCGGGCGTTCCGCAATAGCCATATCTACGAATGAGCGCGTCAATCGCGGCGTCTTCGCCAAACCCGTGTACGGCAGGTGCCAGGACGATGAGCTCGGCTTCATCAGCGAGTGCCATGCGCGTACGGTAGACACTCTTGTTGCCGAGCCAGGTGCTCTTGAACTCGTGGGGATCGAGAAAGACGACCGCCTTTTTGATCTCCCGATCCATCATCTGGAAGTTCACTTTGACGCTGAGTTCGGCGGCGCGCTCGAAGCACTCGCCGTCATCGCCAATGAACAGGCCCCGCAAGGCAAGCTGCCCATCAGCATTTTTACTGACGACTGTCTGGACATAGACAATAGGCATCTGGGCGGCGAAGTGTTCGCTGGCATAGTTGAGCACCCGGCGAACAGGAGTATCGGCGCGGCCCATCATGCGCTCCATGCCGTACACGGCTCCGAGGAAGTGGCTGCGATGGATGCCCATCACTCCGCCGGTACCAACGAAGATGTTCTTGTTGTAATTGGCCATACCAACGACCTCATGCGGTACGACCTGGCCGATCGAGAGAATGAGATCGTGCCCACCATCGCGCAGTAGCCGATTCACCTGCGCGGGCCACGGGTAATCGACCTTGCCCTCACTGACCTCCCGTAGGAATGAAGCGGGCACCTCGCCCAGGGTGACGATATCGTTCCGCCAATCATGGACGCGGAACAGATCGCGCGGCGTGGGACCGTACATGGCCTGAATCTCATGGTCGGTCATCGGCCTGTGTGTGCCGAGAGCGGGCAGCACGTCCGTGAGGGCGTCGCCGTAGTACTTCCAGGCGTACTCGGTGAGCTGGCCTGCCATGGAGTGCGATCGGGTAAAGTCCGGCGGGACCGCCAGCACTTTCTTTCGTGCGCCCAGCTTGTCGAGCGCCTGAAACAAGGCAGCCTTCGCCTGGTCTAGGGAGAACTCGGTCTCGGGCGAACCAGCCGCCAAGTAAAGGCTCATGGGCTCGATTCTACTCGTGTGCTTGTCAACACATGACTTATGCAAACGCGAAGCGCTCTCGGATGACATAGCAGGCCGGAGCGCCTGGCACGCTCTCGTAAAGCGCAAACTCGGACGCAGTAAGTGCCTGAAACCGGTTCAGCCCGCCACTGACTTTTACGATGGCGGAGAGCTCCCGCCGGCCAGTGGAGCGGGTCCGGGCCAGCGTGATGTGAGGGTGATAGGGTCGTTCCTCCGCGGAAAGGCCGCAGAGGGCCGTGGCGGCTGTGATGCGCTTCTGCAGCGCAGTCAGTTCAGGAGACGGCTTTAGTCCGGCGTACAGAACTCCAGCGCTTTGAAACGCGCCGATCTCGTCCGGAGCAATTCTTACAGTTGCGGCATGGACGCTGCGCAGCCGATCCGCTAGGCAGGCATACTGTTCTGGGGTCGCGGTGCCCAGAAACTGGAGGGTGATGTGCCAACTCTCAGGCGGCGACCACCGGAGATTCGGGAGTCCCGGCGCCAGTCGGATGCGACCAACGATTTGATGAATTTCCGCCGTGGTCTGCTCCGGCAGCGGGATCGCCACAAACAGCCGCATGGGATTTTAGGGTAGCGCAGCGCCGGAGCCGGGACGCGGTTTCCCGCCCGGCTGGCGGCTCTGTACCTCTTCACCGGCCCAGGGACGGCCATACGACCCCCCTGATAGGATGTTTCCACACCGTGCGAGCCGCACGATGGGCTGCTTATTGCAAACGCATATTGCGGGCGCATCGCGGCGCCATCACGATGCGGAATTGGTCACAGCCGAAGATTCAGGATTCTAAAAACTCGGAAAGATTGAGGGAGTTGCTCGATGTCGTTTTTGTCGAAAGTCGTAATTTCACTGACTGCAGGATTGTTCCTCGCGGCGCCGTTCTCTGGAGTGCACGCATCTGATGCGCGCGAACAACAAACCAAGGTGTCGGCTCCTGCCAGGCTGGAACGGCTGGACCCGCGCTTCGACAGTCTGGTGCCGGCGGATGCGCAATGGACGCGCCTGGCAACCGGCTTCACCTGGGTGGAGGGCCCAGTTTGGCTGAAGTCAGGGGACCTGATGTTTGCCGAGATCACCAGCAACAGCATTCGCAAGCTAAGCCCGGACGGGAAGGTGAGCATCTGGCTGCAGCCCAGCGGGTATCGCGGAACAGACCACTACGGCAAAGAGCCCGGGACTAATGGCATGACGGTCGATCCCAAGGGCCGGCTGACCGTGGCAGGCCACGCGGCCCGGAACATTACGCGTTTCGAAAAGGACGACCCCCATGGAATGGTCACGGTGCTGGCCGATAAGTACCAGGGCAAGAAGTTGAATAGCCCCAATGACCTGGTTTACGGCCCGGATGGGTCCCTCTACTTTAGCGATCCGCCATATGGGCTGCGCACCCAGGGTGACAACGATCCGGAGAAGGAACTCAAGGTGAACGGCGTGTATCGCATCAAGAATGCCGTGAAGCATAAGCCGGGCGCGCCTCCTAACCCCGACGACCTCCAACTGCTGGTCAGCGATCTCCAGCGGCCCAACGGACTAGCGTTCTCTCCGGACCACAAGTGGTTCTATGTAAGCAATACTGCGCCTCGCAAATGGATGCGCTACCCGGTAAATCCGGACGGCTCGCTTGGCGCTGGGACTGTGTTCTTGAATGTGGTGGGCGATCGCCGGCCAGGCGTGCCGGATGGATTGAAGGTTGACTCGAAGGGCAACATCTACTCTGCGGGTCCCGGAGGCATCTGGGTCATCGCTCCCGACGGCACCCACATCGGCACCATCCTGACGGACAAGAACGTCTCCAACGTGGCCTGGGGTGGCAAGGATGGCCAGACTCTCTTCGTAACTGTTACCGATTCCATCTACAGCATCCATCTGAATGTGAAGGGAATCTTGCCGCGGTAGTACAGTTACCGATCGCCGGATGAGATCAATCCCAGCGCAGAACGCGCTGGGATTCGATCTTTACGGCATCGAGTTCCACCCCGAACCCCGGCCCAGCGGGAAGCGGCAGGTGAGCTCGGACAGGCGTGGGCGGCGTCTTCTCGAAGTGGTAGTAGTGCTTCATCTTGTTGATGAGGTACTCACCCAGCGGAAACGTCATCGGCGACTGGCTTGCAATGACGTGCAAGGCCGCATGAATGCTGTGGCCGTGAGGGATAACGGGCACGTCGTGCAGCGACGCCACCGTCCCGATCTTCACCAGCTCCGAAATGCCGCCGCACCACTCCGGATCCGCCTGCACCACCGAGAGCCCACCTGCCTGAAGATAGCGGGAAACCTCCCACCGGCCGTAAAAATGCTCGCCGGATGCAATTGGAATCGTGGTCTCATGGCGCAAGTTGACGAAGCTCTCGATCTTTTCGGGATGGGCGATCTCTTCCATCCAGCGGGGCCGGTACTTCTCCACCTGGTGTGCCCACGCTGCGGCGTAGGTCTGGTCCCATCCGCTGAACGCGTCGAACATCAGCTCCGTATCGTCCCCGAGGGTCTCTCGCAGAAGGCGTACGAGCGCGACATTCTTCTTCATGCCTTCATCGCCTGATCCCGGCCCATATCCGATGAACCACTTCTGATAGCGATACCCTTCCTGCTTCACCTCCAGGCAGCGCTTCTTCACCGCCTCTGGCTCCAGCGAGAAACCCAGGCAGCTGGCATACACCTCGACGGATTCCCGGGTTGGACCGCCCAGCAGCCGGTACACCGGAGCCTTGAAGTAGCGGCCCTTCAGGTCCCAAAGCGTGTTGTCGACGGCACTGATAGCCATCAGGAAGTAGCCATCGCGCGAGTGCCGGTTGGAGCGATACATCTCGTCCCAGAGCAACTCGGTCGCGAGCGCGTCCTTGCCCAGAAGAAAGGGGCGAAGTTCGTCATAGATAACGAAGGCAGGTTCGCGTTCGATGGGCCCATACAACCCTTCCAGCCCATCCTGCGTGCGGATGCGCAGGTAAATGGCAGTGGCCTTCACGTTCCTCATAGCGGAGGGTTTATCCGCGTAGGGAGCCCGCCGCTCGTCGTCATAGATGTCGAGCGGATTCACCTGCCACTGCCCGTTCACCCCGGCCTCCGCTTCATAGTGCCCGGTCAACTCGGTGAGCTCTACACTGGCGATCTTCTGATTGACTCCGTCCGGCGCAGGATGAGCAACAGCGGAACGCTGTGCCCATAAGCGGCTGCTGCCGGCCAATGTAGCGGTAGCGCCCATTCCGGCACGCAACAGCATCTCTCTTCGGTTCATTCGCGGACTCTCCTGTCTGCGGGGAGGGGTTGGGCAGCCGTCGCCCGGTGAATAGGTGAGAGACTATCGCTTGTATTCGGGGAAGTCGATCTCCTCGAACATCCGGTAGTTGTCAAATCCGGCGGGTGGCGCAAAGAAGCAGGCGACTTTCATCTCCTCGTCCGACAGATTCTCGAGGATATGAACCTTTCCCTGCTGAAACAGGACTGCGCAACCGGCCTTCACCGGTTCAATCTCGTCGCCGATGAGCACTCTTCCATGTCCGTTCAGGATATAAATGATCTCTTCGCCCGCCGGATGAGAATGGGCTGGAAGCGCGCGCCCATGCGGTGCAACTCGGATCACCGCAAACGTGCAGTACTTGGCCCCGGCGTTCTCCTTGGTGATCACCCACCTCAAGTGCCTGCCTTGGAGCGCGCTTTCCTCCACGGTACTTTCATCTACGATCGGCAATGACATCCCTCACCTCGCTCGACTGGTTGTGGCTCGCTTGATGGCTTCGGCAATCGCGGCGGGCGTCAGACCAAACACCTCGACCAGCTCGTCGTAAGTGGCGGAGTGGATGAACTGCTTGTCGCCTTCCGGTGTGAGCGTGTTGATGGTGTGTACCCGGTCGAGGTCCTGCAGATCGGCCTGATCGCGCCGGCGGTACAGCACCTTAAGAAAGTTCTGCCACAGATACCCATTGTTCTGCTCGGCAAAAAACACCGGCAGACCGGTCTGATACAGGTTGATAAGCAGGTCTTCGTCCACCGAAGGCATATCGACGACGTTCACCTGGACTCCCTGTTTCGCACAGAGTTCTGCGGCCGCGAGAGCCTCGTGAACTCCGCGCCCGCTGCTGACAACCACTGCCTGATCACTATCACTCTGGCGCAGGACATTGCCCTTGCCGTACTCGAACTCGTAGTCCGCCGGATAAAGTACCGCGGATCCGGTCCTCATCACACGGACATAAACCAATCCCTTGTTGCCCTCCATAATCCACTTCATGATGGAAAGCATCTGCTGCGGGCAGGAGACATCGATGATCTTCAAATGGGCGACGGCATCGAAGGTGGTGATGTCGTCGTTGCCCATGTGGGTCGCGCCGTTGGTGCGGGTCTCGAAGTTTGCCGCTGTGGCAAGGAAGGTGAGGTCCAGACCGTGGCCGGCGCTCAGCCAGCCATCCTTTGCTTCCATCGCCTCCAGCCGCTCCTGGTGCCCGACCGCGATGCGCCGCATCACCTGCCAGTTGAAGAACGGACAGAAAGTGCTGCACCACGCGTTATAGCCGAGCGCGGCGAAGGCCTCGCCGATCAGCATCATGTTGGCTTCGGCAACTCCGGCGTTCATGGCGCGCGCCTGATCCACAGCCGCAATCCCGGCCTCCAGACCGCTGGTGGAGGCAAGGTCAGAGTCGATGGAAGCAACGCGCGGGTCAAACGCGAACACCTTCATCGCACCAGTCACGATTTCGGCCGCGCTGTAGCTCTTCGCCTTATCCAGCTTGGGCAGGGCTGCGGCGTCATAGCGGATCCGTTTGTCCCGGGGAGGAACCCGCCGCGTCAGAGTGGGCCCAAGCACCTGGGCTAAGAACGGCTGCGAGGGAGAGTCACCGGTGGCAAGGTGCATTCTGCCGGCTTCCTGCAGCAGCAGCTCGCGCATCTCTTCGCCCTCAGGGCTCGCATCCAGCCGGTCCAGCACAGCAAGAAACTCATCCACCCGCGCTGAACGCTGCTGCTGCTGAAGT
>Ga0068855_100002093_pt1 | contig 24697 bp, 24 predicted proteins | sample KBSCornC52_FD_66592 | JGI IMG/M metagenome (GOLD analysis project Ga0068855, IMG submission 66592) | Corn rhizosphere microbial communities from Kellogg Biological Station, Michigan, USA - KBS Corn C5-2 | ecosystem: Host-associated > Plants > Roots > Rhizosphere > Soil ...
GGCCCGCGTCGCGGGCGGCGCGCACGTCGTCGGCCTCGATCTTCTTGCCGGCCGGGACGACCACGCCGCCGCGGATGTCGGTCACGTCGACGCCCGTGTAGCGGCCCACGTATGCCATTGCGTCGCGGAACTCGTCCACCGAGTCGAGATTCCGCGCCTCGCGGCCGTCCTGCGTGTTCGCCAGCGTGTCGGAAGCCTTCTCGCGGAGGTCCTGCACCTGCGCCGTGCCGGCGGACATCACGAGCGCGCCGAGCTTCCCCGCCCGCTCCGCCCGCGCGATGGCCGCCTCGTCGATCACGTGGCCGGCGTCGACGATGATATTGCCCTCGTCGTCCTGGACGCGGCTGCCCGCGATCTTGCCGCGCGCAAAGGCGGCTTCCTGCCGTGCCACGGTCTCGGTCGCCTTCTCCTTGATGTCGTGGAAGAACCTGCCCAGTTGTCCCCCGAAACCCTGTCCTGCCATATCCGCCTCCGTTTTCATGGTCCCTCGTTAAAGACCGGCCGCAGCTGCCCGGAAGTTCCCGCTCACTTCTTTGGGCCGGGATTCTGGGTGGGAGCAGCAGTTTTCGGCGGCTGGAGCGAGAGGGCAGGCTTCGATCCGGGCGGCGGCGTAAAGGTGAAGTCCGCCGGTGCGAACGTGGGATTTGCCACGGCGAGATCGTAGGTCATGCGGAGGTCGAACTTCACGTCCTTCCCCTGGTCTTTGCCGCTGCCCGCGAAGTACATGCCGTGAATCAGGTGGTCCTTCTGGCCGATCAGCAGCTCGACATTCAGCGTGAACGGGACGCCCTGCTCCGTGGCGCTCGCCTTGAGCACATCAACATCCACGTCACCAACTTTTGCGGGCGGCCCGAGCGCGAGGTTCGCCGTTCCCGGGAGATCGGCGAACGGGTCCTTGTCGCGGAAGAGAAGGTCGTATTCGGGCAGGTCGTGGCCAATGAACGGAGCGGTCTTCAGGAGCGGGGGCGCTTTAACCTTGTTATACGTATTCGTGTCGCTCAGCCAGGCCCAGAGGTTCGCGCCATCCGAGACGACGAGCTTGCGTTCGACCGCGTCGCCGGCGCCGCGCGTTGTCACGGCCGAGTAGAGCTTGTTCGGCTTCTGGTACTTCAGCTCTATCGAGTCGGGCGCGCCGCGCATCATGTCGGCCGGGCCAGTGGTCTTTACGCTCACTTTGAGGTGGAGGCCGGTCAGCGCTCTGTAGGCCGCGAGCGTCTGGTCGATCACGGCCTGCACTTTGGGGTCACGCTTCACCCCGATCGGAGGCTGCTGGGCGTGCGCGCCGCCGCAGGCGAGCAGGAGTCCTGCGAATACGGCAGCGCGGGAGAGGTTTGGCATCAGGGGCTCCTTTGGCAACGCCAGCCGGATTGGCCCGTTAGCTGCGCGGGCTCCACGGCACGTCGGCAACGGACGCGTGCGCGTTCGCCGCGCGCGCCATCACGAAAAGAAGGTCGGAGAGCCGGTTGAGATACCGGACGATGTTGGGGTTGGCCGTCTCCGAGTTGAGGACCCGGACGCACCTGCGCTCGGCACGGCGGCAGACGGTTCTCGCGAGGTGGAGCTGCGCGGCGAGCTGGCATCCGCCCGGGAGAATGAACCGGGTTAGCGGCGTCAGCTCCGATTCGAGCCGGTCTATCTCGCCTTCGAGAAAAGTCACCGGGCCATCGTCCATCCGGTCTATTGAGACTCTGCCGTGCTTCTCTCCCGCGGATTCCGGCGTGGCGAGGTCCGCGCCGAGGCTGAAGAGGTCGTGCTGGATGTGCGTGATGAGGCGGGCGAGGTCGGAATCCTGCGAGACGCTGACGGCGATGCCGAGCTGGGCATTCAGCTCATCGACCGTGCCATATGCTTCGACGCGAACGTCGTCCTTGCGGACGCGCTGGCCGCCGAAGAGGCCTGTGTCGCCTGAATCGCCGGTGCGGGTGTAGATGCGGGTAGACATGCAAAGAGAGGGCGTCGGCCGACGAGCAGGCTGCTCCCCGGCCGACGCCCAATTATCCTATTTGTTGCGGAAGAAGTCCGCGTTGATTTGAATGAACTTCATCTGGTCCTTGGGAACGTCACTGTCCGCGAAGATCGCGGTGACAGGGCATTCCGGCTCGCACAGCCCGCAGTCGATGCACTCGTCCGGGTTGATGTAGAGCATATCGTAGGGTTCGGTTCCTTCGTGAATGCAATCGACCGGGCAGACTGCCACGCACGCCTTATCCTTAACGCCGATGCACGGTTCGCATATGATGTACGCCATTTGCGGCTATCCTCCATGCAGATGTACGCTTACATGAATCACTATACTCGTAATTTGCTCTGTTCCGCAACCGTTGCACGGTTTTCCCGCCGGACAGGCTCTTCCACGACTTCAGAAGGCGCCGGCTGCTCGCTCAACGCCGTTATCGCCGCCCTCAGAACCTCCACCCCGTGGTCCAGAGCTGCCCGCCCTTTCAACCCGCCGGCCAGCTCATCCACGGGTATCGGCGCGCCAAACCGGACGGTCATGCGGCGGCCGGCGTGGTGGAGCTTCCACTGGTGCGGCGGCATCATCCGGTCGGTGGCCACCACTCCCACGGGAACGATGGGAACACCGGCCTGAATCGCCAGCAGGATGGTTCCGGCCTGAATCGGCTGGAGGCGCCCGTCTTTGCTCACATGCCCTTCGGGAAAGATGACGACCGCCTCGCCGCCCTTTAATAGATCGAGGGTGCGGCGCAGCGCAGACCGATCCGGTGAATCCTGCCGGATGGGCAGCGCGCGCATGATCTTCGCCAGCGTGCCCATCACCGGAATCTGGAACATTTCGTCGGTCGCCAGAAACCACGCGTACCGCTTCAGGCAGACCGCGACAACCGGCGGGTCCGCGAAGCTGATGTGATTCGGCGCGACGATGACCCCGCCCCGCCTCGGCACCCGGTCCGCGTTCTCCACCCGGAGCCCGCCGAGGACGGCAATAATGGTCCGAAAGAACACCCAGAAGAACGGCCTGAGAATGTAGTAGAGCACCTTCGTCCCCCACCCGACCAGATTCACCAACGAGCGTATTATAGCCCCTCCCGTGAACCCGCGCATGGGACGAACGGCCCAAAGTAGAGACTCACGCTAAGGCGCAAAGACGCAAAGAACGGCAGGAGCGATTCCAACCACGGGGAACACAGGGAGCCGGGGAACGGCAGGAGATTCAAGAATCCTTTTTCGCGTCTTTTCGCGTGTTTCGCGGGCAAAATACCGTTCGCCGTCATTCGCGACCATTCGCGCTATTCGCGGTCAAAGGGCCGTTGGGCTCACGCGTCCCAGTCGAGGAGCATGCCCATGATCTGGTCGGGTTCCTCGACGATGAGGCGGTAGGCTTGTGGGGCTTGTGAGGCAGGGAGAATGTGGGTGATGAGCGGTTTGATGTGGAGCTTCTCGCGCTCCAGCATGGTTAGCACGACCTCCTCGCCCTCGAGGTAGCAGGGGAAGAGGACGGTAACGCGCTTCAGATGGGCCTGATGGAAGTTGATGCAGACGTCGCCGGGGTACCAGCCCTGGAGCAGAATTTTGCCCTGCTCGCGCACCAGTTCGATGCAGAGCGGGATGTTCTCCGCGAGGCCGGTCGCCTCGACGACGAGGTCCGCGCCGAGGGGGCAGTGCTCGCGCACCATGGCGGCGAAGTCGACCTTGTCGGCGTTGAACGCGACGTGGGCCGCGTAGAGGCGGGAGAGCTCGACGCGCTTCTGAATCCGGTCGCTGGCCATGACGAAGGCGTCCCAGCCGAGCGCGATCTGGCCGAGCAGGTTCCCGATCATCCCCTGCCCGATGATGGCGACATTGTCGTGCGCCTTGATGTTCGCCATCCGCGCGCCGCGGAGGCCAACCGCCGCGAGTCGCTGGAGGGCGCCCTCTTCGAAGCTGATTGAATCGGGGAGCGGCACGACGCTGTTCGCGTTGGCGACCGCCATCCCGACGTGCCCGCTCCAGCCGGGATGGAGGGGCGGGAGGACGCGCGTGCCGCCAACGGACACGCGGTCGCCAACCTGGAGGGTCTTGACGTACGCGCCGACCTCCTCGACCGTGCCGACGCTCTGGTAGCCTGAAATGATCGGGAAGGGCGTGTCGGGCCGCCGGCCGGTGACCATCCATCGCTCGGTGCCGACGCTGATCCCGCTGTACCTGATTCGGACGCGGACCTCTTCCGCCGCGACTTCCGGCACCGGAATCTCGTCCACCCGAACGTCATTCACGCCGTGGAGCACCACCGCGCGGGTCTTCATCGCCCCTCCCGATCGGTCAGCCTGTCAGGAGACGACCGCCTCGATGGCGACCGTCACCTCGTCGAATCCGGCAATCCCGCCCGCGCGGCCCGTGACGCGCTTGAGCGACCAGTCCACCATCGCGTCCGGGTGCCGGACCGATCCCTGCGCCGCATGGATGGCCTTCTTCAGCGCCTCCTCCACGTCGCCCTTCTTCGAAATGCCGACAAACTCGCGTTTCTCTCGTTTCGGTGGCTGTCCGTGCGACTCCTGCCCTTCGGTCATCGCGACGGCGGTGAAGCCGGTCACTCCGAGAAGCTGCAGAAACGCCCGTCGATTCTTCTTCATTGATAATCACTCCCATCGGCTGCTGACATACTCTCGAACGTCTCCCATGTCCCCATGTGACGGCGGCTGGTCACCCCGCGCGCGCTTAGGGCGGGATTCTCGATGGCGTGAAAATGGCAGAGGACGGCTGGTAATCGATGGTGAAATAGTGGTGGTAAGTCGGCCCATGCAAGCGGGCGCCGCTCATCCGCGCGGGCAGAATCAAATTCGTTTCAGTTAATCGGAACCGGTCGAGTCCGGTTCTCGTAAACAGGAAATCTCTGGCATAAAGCGAGGGCCATTGACAGGTGCTGAAGATAGTTGACATTCATCTCTCTTCCTCCCCGCAAAGCGAATATGTCGTTCTACAGAATCACGGCTTGCAGACGGTGTCGCTTCGCGGTTGGGCGGTAGTGACAGACCGCTGGTTTTGGGCGGAGCCCGAGATGGCCGCACCGGAGATGTACGTGTTCCGCGGCGACGCGCCCATCAAGCCTTACACGCGCGTGGTGCTCTTTACGGGCGAGGGCGACGAGGGCTGGTGTCCAACGATCGACGGCAAACAGGCGTATCTGGTTTACCAGGGCAGGCGCGAGAGCATCTGGCATGGTTCGGAGAGCTTACACCTCGTGCACGTCGCCTCGTCGATGCGAGTGACGGAGCGACACACAGCGGCCGCGACAACCCGATCTCAGCGCAAGTAGTGGCTGGCCGGGGCGACGGAAAGCGTGGTATAGTGGGCGGCCGACGCCAAACGGAGCGATGCTGAAATCAGGCATCGCTCCGCTTTGTTTTGGGGCGGATAGACCGGACGGGGAATCTCATGGGACACGAGAGGGATTCCGATAAAATGCGTCAAAATCAAGCAGTCACTTTACGTTACCGGGCATTAACGATCACGACTATTCGAAGCAGCCCGACATCCCGTAGCCCGCGAGCCGCCATCCCGTAGGGATCCGCTCTTGACGTTCGGTGTGGCATATGCCAGGTCAAAAGCGGATCCCTACGGGATGACACTGGGTTTCCGTTGCTCCAGGGCGCAATTGCCTGTCTGTGCAACGTAAGTCAATCAGTCCCTGCGCACCCGATTAGGCAATCCCGCGAATTACAGCATGTCCTCCCTCGACACCAAAAACGCCATGACCTCTGCGGACAGCGCCGCGGAGCGCCTCCGAATCCTCTATGAGGCGGGCAAGATACTCTCCTCCACGCTCTCCGCGGAGGAGATTTACGACCGCCTGCGCGACCTCGTATGCCGGCAGATGCCCTGCGATGGAATCATAGTCTCCTCCTGGGACGCGGCGAGCGGATTGATCCGGTGTGAATATGCCTGGGCAAAAGGCGTCCGCCTCGACCAGGCGGAGTTCCCGCCCATTCCGCTTGGCCCCGAAGGGACGGGCATGCAGAGCGAGGTTATCCGCACTGGCAAGCCGCTGCCTTTTCGGAACGTTCGTCAGCGCGTGCAGGACGAAAGGGGCGTTTTCTACGACGTCGGGCCCGACGGCGAGCTGAGGCCCGCGGATGAGGATTCCGACACGCCGCGAACCCAGTCGGCGATCATGGCGCCGGTCATCCGCGACGAGCGCGCGATCGGCGTCCTCCAGGTGATGAGCGATCTGCCGGACGCGTATAGTGACGACGATCTCGCGCTTCTCGAGGCGCTCATTACGCAGATGACGGTCGCGATTCATAACGCGGCGCTCTACGCCGATGCGCAGCGACAGGTCGAGGAGCGGACAAAGGCGGAGGAGCGGCTGCGCGATAGCAATGAGATGCTTCGCCTCGCCATGAGATCCGGCCGCATGGGGGCGTGGTTTCGGGAAGTGTCCGACAATACGGTCGTCTGGACGCCGGAGCTGGAGGAGCTCTTCGGGCTGCCGCCGGGAGGATTCGGCGGAACGGAGCGAGCGTTTTACGAGATGGTTCATCCAGAGGATGTCGCCGAGACCGCGGCGGAGATTCGGGCGGCAACAGAGGAGCATCGCGACTACGCGATCGAGTTCCGATTCCGGCACGATTCCGGCGAGTGGCGATGGATGGAGGGACGCGGACGCGCGATTTATGACGCCGCCGGAGCGCGGGTCCGCCTTCACGGCGTGGGCATCGACGTTACCGAGCGGAAGCTGCAGCAGGCGCAGATATCCGCGCTCAACGAGAGCCTGAAACGGGCTATGGCGGAGAGCCACCACCGCATTAAGAACAACCTCCAGGTGCTCTCCGCGCTCGTGCAGGTGCAGATTGACGACGGCCAGCCGACCGTTGCCCGCAGCGCGATGGAGCGGCTCAGCGCCCACGTCCGCGGCCTTGCTGCCCTCCACGAGCTGCTGACGATGAAGTTCGCGGGAGGCGAGGGCGAAGTGGTCTCGCTGCTGGAGCTGCTGGACCGGCTTACCCCTCTGATTCGCGCGGCGGCGGGGAGCCGCGACCTGGTCCTACAGGCGGATGAAGTGCTTGTGCCGCTGCGACAGGCAGGCTCCTTCTCGATGCTGGTGAATGAGCTGGTCTCGAACGCGGTCAAGCATGGAGAGGGGCGCGTCGAGGTCGTCCTGCGCGCGCTTGATGGAGGACAGGCGGAGCTTGTCGTGAGCGACGAGGGGCCGGGACTGCCGGATGGTTTCGATCCATCCGGGGCATCGAGCACCGGCTTGGACCTCATCATGACGCTCGCGACCTGGGACCTGCAGGGTACGGTCAATTGGACGAATACAGCGCCGCGCGGCGCGCACGTTGTCGTAACCTTCCCGCTGTCGCCCCAGCCCGAATAGGCCGGACCCGGGCCTACGCGAAGAGCGCCGACTGCACCTGGCCCTCATCGCTCGGGCCGATGAGTCGGTTGTTCAGCCCCTGGTACTTGTAGGAGAAGCGGTACGGGTCGAGACCCATCAGGTGGAGAATGGTCGCCTGGAGGTCCCGGATCGTCACCTTGTCTCGCACGATTCGATAGCCGAACTCATCTGTCTCTCCGTGGACGTAGCCGGGCTTCACCCCGCCGCCGGCCATCCAGAGGCAGAAGCAGTGCGGATGGTGGTCGCGGCCGAGGAATTTGGAGCCGTTGCGCGCCTCGTTCATCGGCGTTCGCCCGAACTCCCCTCCCCAAATGACCAGAGTTTCGTCCAGCAGGCCGCGCTGCTTCAGGTCCCAGATGAGGGCGGCGGCGGCCTGGTCGGTCTCTTTGCACTTCTTCGGGAGCGCCGTCATCAGGTCGTCGCCCGACCCCGTTCCATGGATGTCCCATCCCCAGTCGTAGAGCTGGACGTAGCGAACCCCCTGCTCCACCAGCCGCCTCGCAAGCAGCGCGTTATTGGCGAAAGAGCCCTGGCCGGGTTTGGCGCCGTAGCGGTCGAGGATATACCGCGGCTCCTTCGTAATGTCCATGACCTGCGGGACCGAGATCTGCATGCGGTAGGCGAGCTCGTACTGCGAGATTCGCGTGAGGGTCTCCGGGTCGCCGTACTCCTTCGCCTCCAGCTCGTTCAGCCGGTCGAGCGCGTCCAGGCTGGAGCGCCGCCCGTCGCGGCTCATGCCGGAGGGGTCGCTCAGGTAGAGGATGGGATCGCCCACGGAGCGGCATTGAACGCCCTGGTAGATGGAGGGGAGGAAGCCCGAAGACCAGAGGCTCTTGCCGCCGGTCGGGTCGGTCCCGCCGGAGATAAGGACCACGAATCCGGGCAGGTTCCGGTTCTCGGTGCCGAGACCATAGGTCAACCACGAGCCCATCGCCGGGTTGCCCGCGATGGCGTTGCCGGTGTAGAGGAAGAGCTCCGCGGGCGCGTGGTTGAACTGGTCCGTATTCATCGAATGGATGATGGTGAGGTCATCGACCATGGTCGCGGTATGCGGCAACAGCTCGCTCACCCACGCTCGGCTCTTCCCATGCTGCATGAATTTGTAGGGCGTGCCGAGCATCTTCGGGACGCCCTTGATGAACGCGAACCGCTCCCCCTTCATCAGCGAATCGGGGCACGGCTGCATGTTCAGCTTCACCAGCTCCGGCTTGTAGTCGAAGAGGTCCAGCGTGGGCGGCGCGCCGGACATATCCAGATAGATGACCGACTTCGCACGCGCGGGAAGCATGGGTCCGATTTTCGATTTTCGATTTTCGATTTTCGATTCGGCCGCCAGCGCGGAATCGCCGAGCAGCGCATTGAGGGCGATGGCGCCAAGCCCAAGCCCCGCCTGCCCGAAAAACGTCCTCCGTGTCACCGACCGCGTGTTTTCAAGCCTCAGATCCATGCCTCAGCTCCCAATCGAAAATCGAAAATCGAAAATTCCCCTCATCGGTTTGTCAGCACGGCGTCCATGTTGAGGAGGACGTTCGCGACGACGGTCCAGGCGGCCAGCTCCTTCGCGTCCGCGCCGGTGGGCAGTGGGCCGAGTGGGTCCGTGGCGAGCTTCTTCGCGGCGGCCTCGTCGGATGTGTAGCGCGCCAGCTCTCGCCGGTAGAGCGCGAGAATGGGCTGGACCTGTTCCGGCCGCCGCGGACGGCAGAGGGCGAGACGGAGGCCGAACGCCGCGCGCGATTCGGGTGTGGAACCGCCTTCCCGCGCGATCCGGCGGGCCAGCGCCTGCGCCATCTCAAGGTAGACCGGGTCGTTCAGGGTGACGAGCGCCTGGAGGGGCGTGTTGGTCTGGATGCGGCGCATCGTGCATATCTCGCGGCTCGGAGCGTCGAAGGCCGCCATGTCCGGCGGGGGCACGGTCCGGCGCCAGAAGGTGTAGATTCCGCGCCGCCAGCGGTCTTCGCCCTTCGAGGTGGGGTAGGTGCGCTCGCCGTTGAAGGCGGCCTGCCAGAGCCCTTCCGGCTGCGGCGGGAAGACGGACGGCCCGCCAATCTTCTCGCTCAGGAGTCCGCTGAGTGCCAGCGCCTGGTCGCGGACGGCTTCCGCGGTAAGCCGACGGCGCGGATAGCGCGAGAGCAGGCGGTCACGCGGGTCCCGCTCGATGGCGGCCGCCGTCGCCTTCGAGGTCTGGCGGTATGTGGCCGACAATACGATGAGCTTCAGGAGCCGCTTCATGTCCCATGGATGACCGCCGGGCTCCGCCGGGCTCATGAATTCGGCGGCCAGCCAGTCGAGGAGCTTCGGATGGGACGGGAGCGCCCCCTGCGTGCCGAAGTCCTCCTCGGTCTCGACGAGTCCGGTCCCGAAGAGCTGCGCCCAGAAGCGGTTCACGGCGACGCGGGCGGTGAGCGGGTTGTCGCGGCTCACGATCCACTCCGCGACCCCCAGACGGTTCTCCGGCGCGTCCTTCGGCCACGGGTTGAAGGCAGCGGGCACGCCCGGCTCGACCACGTCGCCCTTCATGAGGAAGTTGCCGAGCGTCAGCACGTGGCTTGTGCGACGCTTGTCGGCCGGCAGCTCCTTCATGACGGGCACGTTGATCGGCTTGATGGCCGCCAGCTCCTTCTTCTTCGATTCGAGGAGCGCCTTCGATTCGGGCGTGTTCTGGCTCGTCTCCAGCCGTGCAATCTCTTCCTTCAACGCCGTCTGCCGCTCGAGTTGAATTTCGGGCAGGAGGGGAATCGTCGGCTTCTCGTCCGGCTGGTCGTTGTCCTCGGTCTGGTTGAAGAAGGCCATGAATCGGTAGAACTCGCGATTCGTGATCGGGTCGAACTTGTGCGAGTGGCACTGCGCGCACCCCATCGTGAGGCCCATGAAGACCTGCATCGTGGTGATCGAGCGGTCCTTCACGGCGGCGGTGCGGAACTCCTCGCGGTCGGTGCCGCCCTCCGTGTTCGTCATCGTGTTGCGGTGGAACGCGCTTGCAATGAGCTGTTCGGAGGTCGGGTTGGGGAGGAGGTCGCCCGCGAGCTGCTCGGTCGCGAAGCGGTCGTAGGGCAGGTTCCGGTTGAATGCGTTGATCACCCAGTCGCGGTAGGGCCAGAGATTCGGACGGAGCGGGTCGGAGCCGTAGCCGGCGGAATCGGCATAGCGGGCGAGGTCGAGCCACATGCGCGCCCATCTCTCGCCGAAATGCGGGGAGGCGAGCAGCCGGTCCACCAGGTTCTCGTACGCCTTCGGCGAGCGATCCGCGACAAACGCGTCCACCTCGGCCGTCGTCGGCGGCAGGCCGATCAGGTCGATGGACAAGCGTCGAATGAGCGTATATCGGCCTGCCTCGGGCGAGGGCTTTAGCCCCTCCGCGGCGAGGCGGGCGAGGACGAAAGAATCGATTGGATTGCGGATTGCGGACTGCGGATTGCGGATTTCCGGAATCGCCGGGCGGCGGAGGGGGCGGAATGCCCAGTGCGGTTCGTAGACGGCGCCCTCGGCGATCCAGCGTTTGAGAGTCGTGATGTTTTCGGGAGCGAGCCTGTGGCCGCTCTTTTCCGGCGGCATCTTCAATGCGCCGGCTGCCGTGATGCGGGCGACGACGGCGCTCGCCTGGGGCTTGCCGGGCACTATGGCGACGTGGCCCTCGTCCGACTTTCCATATGCGGAGGCGCTGTTGTCGAGACGGAGATTCGCCTGCCGCTTCTTCTCGTCCTGGCCGTGACAGGGGAAGCAGTTATTGGCGAGGATGGGGCGGATGTCGCGGAGGTAGTCGAGCTTCGGCTGCGCTGCGGGGGCGGCCTTGTGGCCCGGCGATGCTGTCGCGGCAAGACCCAGCAGCGCGAGCGTCACAACGGTGGCGGCTATGGGTGCATACCGGTCGGCAATGACCCTCAGGCGCATTCGAAACACTCCTCTTGCGTCCCCGGCATTCGCGGGATTCACAACGATGTTAGACCATCGTATTACGATTATGATACATCCTTATTGCGCCGCCCATCCCCGGTTCGCAATGGAGAGTTCGCGCGATTCACGTGAGAATCCTTGCACGTTCGGGATCCGGCATAAGAAGGCCCCCTGGCGGTTAACCGCCAGGGGGCTCCTCCAATTCGTAAATGCGCGCTATTTCGGAGGTTCGCCGGAGTACTCGCCCTTGCCCCGGTTTCGATGCGTAAACCGAACCCACGCCATGCGGTCACGCACCGCGTTGCTCAGCGCACGGGTCGTCCGCGCAACGTGGCGGAATCGACGGCTTCGCGCGCGGAGCGAAAGGGACAGCAGGTGGAGAAGCAGGGGCCGGCGCAGCACCTCGGGGAGTGCATCCACGCATAGCGGCGGGCCGCCCGGCGGGTGGTCAACGCACTCCCGGCAGACGCAAACGAGGTGGTCGCCGTGCGCCCACGTTTCAGCCGGCGCCTGGCCGTCGAGGAATGGCCGCTCGCATACGAAACATATTCCGGCAGCCACAGTCCGCTCCTTCGATGACAAAACATGGGGGATGTGGAGTCGCGTTTCGCCTATAACGAACCACCACCTCTGTTTGTTCCCCGAATGTGCGGGACCCGCATTGACCTGCGCACGCGGTCGCCTCGGTTTTTCCTCGGCCTGATTCGCTGCTACGTCGCCAGGGCTCGCAGTGATGACGATGGAATCGCCCAGGCGGGGAAAAGGAGCTGGTTGCAGCTATTCATCTCGGGTGATGTGCTGAACCGGGTCAGGAACGGAAAGAGCCCGGCCGCCGTCTTTGCACTGACCGCAATACAGCAGCGCGCATTTTGGCATCGACAATGAAGAAGCTGAAGGACATCGCACTCGGAATCATCACGGCCATCGGCGGCTTCATCGATGCGGGCGCCATCGTCTCCTCGTCGCAGGCCGGCGCGCAGTTCAGGTTCTCGCTCCTCTGGGTGGTCGTCCTCAGCTTCTTCACAATCACCCTCTACGTCGAGATGGCCGCCCGCGTTGCCATCTCGACCCGGCGGGCGCTCTTCGACGCCGTCCGCGAGCGACTGGGATTCCGAATCGCGCTGCTTCCGCTCGTCACGATCTGCCTCGTGAACTGGCTCACCATCGCGGCGGAGATCGCGGGCATGGCCTACGCGCTCCAGATGTTGACGGGCTGGAGCTATCTCGCGTGGGCAATTCCGGTCACGCTCCTGCTCTGGCTTATACTCTGGAAGGCTTCGTTCTCGCTCGTCGAGAACGGCTCGTCACTACTCGGCCTGTTCATTCTGGTCTTCGTCTGGTCCGCGTTCGCCCTCCATCCCCCGTGGCATGAGATTGCCGGCACAATGTGGAAGCCGGACGCGCACGGCCAGGGGTTCGCGCTCTACGGCTACTCGGCGCTCGCGCTGATCGGCGCCTACGCCTCCCCGTACCAGATGCTCTTCTATTCCAGCGGGGCCATCGAGGAGGAGTGGGACGAAAGCTATCGCTGGCCAAACCGGATTATTGCGTTCGTCGGAAATCTCTTCGGGGCGTGCGTCGCGGCGGCCATCATCATCGTGGGCGCGATGGTCCTCAACCCGCACGGGGTAAAGGTGGAGCAGTTCAGCGGCGCGTCACTGGGTCCAAATCTGGCTCTCGGGGCGAAGGGGCTCTGGCTCTTCGTGGCGGGCCTCTTCTTCTGCTCGATGGCAGCTGGCCTGGAGACCGCCCTCTCCGGCTCGTATGCGGTCGCGGAATACTTCGGATGGCACTGGAAGAAGGACGAGCCGCCCGCGAGGTCCGCGCTGTTCCATCTCGCCTACATGGGTTTCCTGATCGCCAGCGCCGGGCTGGTTCTCACAACCCTCGATCCCATCAAGGTGACGGAGACCGCAATGGTTTTCAATGCGATCCTGCTGCCCTTCACCCTGATTCCGCTGATGCTGGTGGCCGGCGACAAGCGGTATGCACGCCCGCCGCTCACGAACGGCCGATTCGCCCGCATCGCGGGATGGGCGCTGGCGGCCCTCCTCACCATCGCGGCTCCCATCGGCATTGTCCTCTACTTTGTGACGGGCGGGGGAGGATAGGCGCATGGACACCCTGTACGAGCTGATGGACCAGGGCATCGTGGACCCGAACGGAGAGCGATGCGGACGCGTCGACGATCTGGAGATCGAGGAGGGGTTCGACCGCGCGCCGCGGGTAACGGCCATCCTGTCCGGCGGGGGCGCAAAGTCGCGGCACATGTGGAGGCAGGTTAATCGCCTGTCCGTCTGGCTCCATCACGTGCTCGGCTGGAAGGGCGAGGTGGCGCCGGCGCGAATCCCGTGGGAGGAAGTGGAGAAGCTCGATCAGGATGTCCACATCCGCGTCAGCGCGGGGGCGGCCGGACTGGATCGCCTCAACCGCTCCGCCGCCGAGCGGATCGTGAAGCACATACCGGGAGCGGGCTCATGACACTTCAGTCGATCCTGGATCGGAAAGTGCGCGCGGCGGATGGATGGTGCGTTGGGCACGTCTTCGACTTCATCGCAAAGAAGGTCGGCCACGAAATCCGGATCACCCACATCCACGTCGGCGCCGCGGCATGGATCGACCGCCTCGGTCTCGGCGCGCTGCGTCGGAAGCTGCACAGGAACGCGGGCTACGAGCTTCCATGGGAAGCGATCGGTTCGGTTGGCGAAGAGGTCCGGCTCAGGGAGGGCTGGGACAAGGCGCGGTGCAAGCTCCACCCTATTCACGAGCAGGACGAAGAGTAGACCGGTGGCTGTCCGCCCGCCACCGCTCGTCGAACCAGCCTGCGCGGACGCTCTCCTCCGGCAATGCGTCGGACGAGTTTGCCGGCAGGCTGCCCGGGCCGATTCGGATGACGGACCAATCGCCCAGGCGCGGGAAGAGGAGGTAGTTCAGGCGGTTCAGCTCCGCTTCGTGGAACGTGTGGCCTGAGTTTACGACGACATACCGATTCCGGGCAAACGGGCTCGGCGCGATCAGCGCAGGCGCATGGTCGGAGGCCGGATAGGATGATCCTGCAAGTGAAACTGTGCGCGCCGACCAGTGGACCGGCAGGTGAGGCATGGCCTCGCGGAGGAGCCGGTTCGAGCCGGGGTCGCCGAAGAGGATAAGGTTGCAGGTGCGCCGATCCTCCGCGGTCACGGCGGTGTCGTCCTTAACCGGCAGGTTACCGCGGAAGTAGCGCGCCCACTCATATGCGAATCGCCGCAGGTTCGCCTCCGCCCAGGCGTTGATTCGCGGATTCCACGGCTTGCCGGTCGGCCGCACGCAGAGGAACTTCGTCGTGAACGCGTCGTCGATGGGCCCCTGGACGCCGGGCCGCTTGCCCGCGGAGCCTGCCATCGCGCCAGTCCGCCGAGTTTCCGCGGCGCGCCAACGGCCGACATGCTTCTCGATGACGAGGCCAAGCTCCGGGCCGCACGCGGCCGGCACCCGTATCTCGCCTCCGCCAACCCGCACCCTGGAGGTTCCGGCGGGCGGATAGAGGGCGAGGCGCGTTACGTTCACCGGCTCCCTCAGCTCGATTAGTTTGTCGTCGAGCAGCGTCGCGTCAACCTCCGCGCGGCGGTAATGGCGCTCCAGCCCGAGGATCTCGACCCAGTGGCAGCGATTGTATTTGAGTGTCCACGTGACGAATCGGATGTGGCGCGGCTGGTGGTCGATGCCTTTCGACGCGAACACGCCGATCCGCCGCATCTGCTCGGCCCAGGTGGGCGGGTCCTGCACGTGGCCGGTGCCTGGCGAGATGAGATTCACCAGCGTGAGCCCCTCCTTCGCCATGGCCTCGCCCATGATGACGTGCGCCTGGAAGAAGGGGTCCTTATCGCCGATGGCCGCGACCACCGGCACGTCGCCCGCGTTCGCCGCATAGTCCACCGAATCGAGCATGTGGAGCCCATCCTCCTGCCATCCGGGGAGCGGGCCGACGCGCACGAAGTTCATTCCCGGCGTCTCGGAGAAGCGATGGGTGTCCACATAGCCGCAGTAGGGGCCGAGCGCGACGAAGAAGTCCGGGTGCTTCAGTCCCAGGTGCCATGTGCCGGACGCGCCCATCGACATTCCGCGGAGCACGATTCGGTTCCGGTCGATGTTGTAGCGGCGGCAGACGGATTCGATGGCCTCGAAGACGTCGGTCTCGCCGGCCCAGCGGTAACAGTTCTCGACGCGGCCGAGCGGATGGAGCTCGATGTAGTCTGTGTCCGGTCCCCCGCCGCCGGTATCGCCCTCGTCGAATCCGGCCATGAAGCGCGCCTCGCTCATGCCCTCCGGGTGCGTCGAGCCGTGCAGTACCACGTCGAGGCGGATTGGGCGGGCCGGATCGTAGCCGCGGGGAACGATGAGGCCGTAGGGCTGCACGGAGCCGTCCACCTGCGAGACGTAAGCACGCACCAGCCGTCCCCGCTTCGATTCCCACGGCGCGCTCGCGGATTCCAGCGCCCGCGCGCGCTCCCCGCCCCTCTTCAGCATCCGATTCAGGAGAGTGAGGTCCGCGCTGGTGAGCGAGTCATCGAATCGGAGCGCCCACGCCACGGCCTTCCAGTAGACTCTGGCATCCGCAATCTTGTCGGATGGGGTCGCTTTGGTGGATTCGAGCCTCAGCCCGAGGGCACGGGTCTCTGCTTCAACCGCCGGGCGGTCGGGCAATGATTGCGGTTGCGACCGGGGGCCGGCCGCCAGCAAGAGTGCCGCTATCAGGAGGCTGGAGAGAATCTTCATTGTGTGTGGACCGTGGGGTGAATCGCAGAACCCAAACCGCAGGCTGAACCCTGCGGCTGCCTGGCGCCCAAACCGCAGGCTGAACCCTGCGGCTGCCTGGCGCCCAAACCGCAGGCTGAACCCTGCGGCTGCCTGGCGCGCTGCGCCTTCTGCCGACCTGCGTCGGCAGGACTTGTCGTTCATCGCTTTCCGCGCACGGAGGTGCGCGACTGGCTGAAGGCATGTTTGCGGGAGGGTGCAGGCTCCCGTTCGCGGCATGCTGTCCTCAGCTTCGCGGTTTCGCTGGCGATTTCCCGCTGCTCTCGGGATAGGAGTTGAAGTCGACGGTATACTTCCACCAGTTCGCCTGCTTGCCGTCCGGGCCGAGGCCGGGGGCTTTCGGAAGGCGGGTGAGCCACCACTTGTGATGGCTGCGGATGTAGCCGTTCCCCCAGTCCGAGCAGTTCATCAGGCGCTTCCTTCCGGTGAGGTTGGGGTAGTCGAGCCAGTCGTCCGCGCTGGACATCACGTAGGTCTTGTTGCCCCAGTCGTAGTCCTTCGCGCTATTCGGCGCGAAGTGAACGTTGCCGCAGGCACTCTCACCGGGGTTGTTCTTGTCATAGAGCGTGAAGCGGTTCCACATGTGCGTCGACTTCGGGTCCCAGCTCCCGTAGACGCGGGTCATGATCGATTCGGTGCGGTGTCCCTGGTCCTCCAGCATCTCGCCCACTCCCCGCTCGTAGTTGAACCCCATGACGACGAAGATGCGCGGACAGTTGACATCGGGAATCGGGTCGGAGTTGCAGAAGTAGGCGCCCCGGCCCGCCATCGTCGATTCCCACATGCCGCTGTAGGGCATGGTGAAGACCCACACCTCGTCGATGTCGCCGCTCGCCACCCGTCTGTCGAGGTTGAACTCGGTGACGAGCGCCTTGTAGTCGATGGCGTCCGGCTGGTGCCAGCCCTTCCCGGCGCGCATGCACTTCAGGTACTCGTCTTCGGTGTACCGAAAGCCATCCTTCTTGACTGGAAAGGCGTCCACGTCCTTCCACTCGACGATGTTGAATCGCGCGAATCCGCTGCTGCACTCCTTCAGATCCGCCGCGAACCCGTCGGCGAGATAGTGCGGGTCGTTCCACTTCGCAACCTCATGGAGGCGCTTCCCGCCCTCGCTCCGGATAATGGGGTCGAAATTGAGCACGAGCACCTTCGGCGCGACCGAGCTGGCGTTCCGGATAGCCGGATTCGGGGTCCTTCCGCGCTGTGACCACGCGGAAATCCCACTTGCGAGGAAGGGCAATGCGATAAGCGCGCCGGCAAATCGGCTGAATCGTGCGTTCATGGACATCCTTTCGGGATGGCGGCCTGCCTAAGCGCGCACGTAGGAGTCGGCGCGGGCCGCGTCAAACTTGTTCCTATATCCCTGTGTACCAGGCCGGATTCCTCCAATCGCTCCCAACGTCGTGTAGGAGGCGGTGCCAATCGCCCGGCTGCCGAGTCGGCCGCGACCATGCCCATGCCTTCATCCGACCCATGACGCGACAGAAATCATAATGATGACGGACAGGAACAGACGTCCCTGCCTGGGAAGCGTCCTTCGGACGGGCAGCAGGTTCGGTGGCCGGACGGATTGGTTACAGACGGGACGCTTGTCCCCAACCGGGACCACGACACGACAGATAGCGAGGCATTGATGCGAGTACTCATCCTCGGCGGCACCGGGCTCATCTCCACCTCCATCACGCGCCAGCTCGTCGCGCGCGGCGATCAGGTGACGCTCTTCAACCGGGGGCAGCGCGAGAGCCGCGTGCCGGATGGTGTCGAGACCATCACCGGCGACCGTAAAGACTACGCCGCCTTCGAGGAGCGGATGGCCCGCACGGATTGGGATGGCGTCATCGACATGATCGGGTTCGTGCCGGCCGATGCGGAGAGCGCGATTCGGGCGTTTCGGGGCCGGACGACGCGGTTCGTCTTCTGCTCCACCGTCTGCGTCTACAATGGCCGGATGACGACGACGCCAGCCACCGACGACGAGCCGCTCGACGCGATTAGCGACTATGGGAAGAACAAGGCAATCTGCGAGAACCTGTGCATGGCGGCACACCGAGAAGACGGCTTCCCGGCGGTCGTGATCCGCCCGTCGCACACTTATGGCGAGGGCGGCGCCATCATCCATTCGCTCGGCTGGACCTCCACGTTCCTCGACCGCGTGCGCAAGGGGAAGAAGGTGATCGTTCACGGCGACGGCAAGACGCTCTGGGCCTCCTGCCACATTGACGATGTCGCGCGGGCGTTCGTCGGCGCGCTGGACAATCCGGCCGCGGTCGGCCAGTCCTACCACGTAACCGGAGACAACGCGCAGACGTGGGACGAGTACGTGGAGGGCGTCGCCGAGGCGATTGGCGGCAAGGCGGATATCGTCCACATCCCCACGGACCTCCTCGCCGCGCTCTCGCCGAAGCGCGCGAATTTCACCCAAATCGAGTTCCAGTATAACCGTGTCTTCGACAACGCGAAGGCGAAGCGCGACCTGGGCTTTGCGTATACGATTCCGTGGGTCGAGGGCGTCCGCCGCACCGTTGCATGGCTCGACAGCCGCGGCAAAATCGACAACAGCGACGACGATCCCTTTGATGATCGTGTCATCGCCATGTGGGAGAAGATGGGCGCGCAGATGGTGGCCAATTGCGGGGAGGAGGCTTGATGGACTTCGAATACGGGGCGGTCGCAGAGGACGAGGCGCACGCGCTCGCCACCATGCTCTCGGACGCGCTCCACTTCAACATGAATCCGGAGCAGGTGACCGAGTACGTGGAGCGCGTCGGTTACGCGCAGTTCCGGGCGGTACGGCACGAAGGGAAGAACGCCGCGGGCCTCGGGATCGTGGAGGCCGCGCAGTGGTTCGGCGGCGCGAAGGTCCCCTGCGTCGCCATCAGCCCGGTCGGGGCATCGCCGGAGTTTCGCGGGCGCGGCGCGAGCACGCATCTCCTCCAGTGGATGCACGAGGAGGTGCGGACGAAAGGCTTTCCGCTCGTCTGCCTCTATCCCGCGACCCTCACGTTCTACCGCCGCTCCGGCTACGAGAAGGCGGGCGCGTGGAACACCTACGAGCTCCCGACGGACGCGATTCATGCAAAGAACCGCGAGCTGGAGATGGTCCGCGTGACCGATGAGGCCGGCGAGAATGAGATTCGCCAGGCGTACGAATCACGCGCGCGGATGAACAACGGCCACCTGGAGCGCTGGCCCAATCTCTGGCGGCGAGTCTTCCAGGGCAAGGAGAAGACGGTCCACAAGTTCCTCGTCCAGCGCGGCGGCCGGACCGAAGGCTACGTCTCCTACGTGCAGGGCGGGCAGGTGGAGCAGACGCGAATCGTCGACTGGTGCGCGCTGACGCGTGAGGCCGCGCTCCGGCTCCTCACGTTCTTCGCGGACGACCGCTCGATGACGACCGGAGTCAAATGGCACGGCGGCCCGAGCGACCCCTTCATCTATCTACTCCGTGAGGCGAAGGAGAAGTGTACCGAGGTATTCGACTGGGTTATCCGGATCACGGACGTGGAGCAGGCGCTCGCGCTCCGCGGATACCCACCAACACTCGATACGGAGATTCACTTCGAGGTCCGCGACGACCAGCTTCCCTGGAACGACGGCCGATTCGTGCTGCGAATCCAAGGAGGGCGTGGCGAGGTCCACCGGGGCGGCGAGGGGCGAATCTCGCTGGATGTACGTTCGCTCGCGCCGCTCTACACGGGCTACCTCACACCGGTCGAGCTTCGCTCCCTGGGAGAGCTGGAAGGAGACGAATCGGAGTTATCCCGCGCCCAGACCGCCTTCTCCGGCTCCCGCCCGTGGATGCCGGACATCTTCTGAGCTAATTACCACAGAGTTCACGGCGTTCACGGAGAACGGCAGGAGAGATTCAACCACGGGGAGCACGAGGAGCACGGGGAACAATACAGAGGAATTTGGAGATGAATCTACTTTCCTCTCCGTGATCTCCGTGAACTCCGTGGTTTGATCCCGCCGTTCCCCGTGCTCCCCGTGGTTGAATCTGCCGTTGTCGTTTGGGAGGGTTGTCGGAATATGCGAGCGGATTTCGAAGGGATGTGGCCGGGCGAGCCGATGACGGTGGACGAGCAGGGGCGCAAGATCAGCGTCACGCTTCGAATCATTCCGGAGACGCCGCAGGAGGTCGCCGAGCTACGCAAGTTCTGCCGCATGACCGAGGCGTTCGCCTTCATTATCGACGAGGACTACCGCAACAACGCCGCGCACGTCGCGCCCGTCTACGCCGAGCGATCCTTCAGCGTGTCGCAGCATGAGCTGGCGCTGGAGGACCTGCCCTGAATCCGTCCGATTCGGCGCGCGGGCGCAATGTTTGGGATGTGGCGGCGTGCATGTTTGCGGCCGCCCTGATTCTCGTGCTCGCGATTCGATGGCGCAGCTACCAGTGGGACTTCGGCATGTTCCGCTGGTCGGCCGCGGACTATCTGGCGGGCCGCGACCCCTACAAGGGTACCGGCCTCCTCCTTCTACCATCCCCCGCTTTTTCTGCCGCTCTACGGACTGCTGACCCGCATCCCATACGTCGTCGGATACGAGCTGTGGTTTGCGGCGAAGGTTGCGGCGCTCGTGATCCTGCTGGCGGTCTGGAATCGGCGGTTCGTACGGCTTCGGGCTGAGTGGCCGACGGTTCTCTTCTTCATTTTCGCATTCAACGGGGCGCTCTACGCGTACCTGGTGAGCGGCAATGTTTCGCTATTCGAGCAGCTTGGCATCTGGGTGGGATTCGCATTCCTACTGGGGGGCCGGCCGATGGGTTTCGCCATCTGCCTGGCGCTCGCGGCGCAGTGGAAGGGCACGCCCCTCCTGCTGCTCGGGGTGCTCCTTGCGGAGCGGAAGCCGAACTGGCGGGCGCTGGCCGCGGGCGCGCTCTCGACGTGGTATTTGAAAGATATCGGAAATCGGGAGCGCGAAGCCGAGCGGATGGGGACTCCGGTCACCGCCGTGGCGGAGATGACTTTACGGCGTAGTTCAGGCTTCGGCGAGGACCGGGAACATGCCGCCAGCGATCGGTGCGCCGGGCGCGAGGCCCAGCCCGTCCGTCACGATGTGCGGCCTGCCATTATAGGTAATCCCTTCCGGCATGTAAATGGTCACCATGGCGCGGCGAGGCTTGTCGGTCTGGTTGCTGCTTGCGTAGTGGAACGTGAGCCCGTCGTGGAAGGTGCAGCCTCCGGCAGGCATCCGCATCACCACCGGCGTGAAGTCGCGTGCGTCCGGATGGGGGACCATGTCGAATATGGACTGCGCGTTGACCAGGTTGATCGGCTCGAACCGACCCCACGTTTGCGAGCGCGGCACGAACTGCATGCACCCGTTCCGCTCGTCCACGTCGTCCAGCGCCATCCAGCAGGAGAGCGCGCCGGTCTCGTTCATGGGCCAGTAGGGCAGGTCCTGGTGCCAGGATGATTCGCGGCTGTCGCCCGGCATCTTGATCAGCGCATGGTCGTGCCAGAGGCGGACCCGATCCGTCCGCGCCAGCCGGCGCGCGATCTCGGCGAGCTTGCGGCTGAAGACATACTTGCGCATCCCCTCGTGGACGGTCCAGAGATTCACCTTCTGGACGAATATCCGCTCGTACTCCGGCCGTCCCCCGCTCGTGTGATGCTTCGCGTCGAGGTTCATGCAGTTGGCGTCATGAAGCGCGGCGCGGGTCTCCTCCAGCTCCTCCGGCGTGAGCACGCCGAAGAGCTGGATGTATCCGTTCTCGCGGTAGAAGGCGATCTGCTGGTCGGTAAGCGGGTAGTCGTCCATAGTTCTTCTCCGGCGCGTTTCTATCCCGTTCTCCACGCGCGCACCGTTTCCTCCCGTCAGGCTGTAATCCGGCCGGAACGTGCTATTCTATGTCCGTGTGGGAATAAACCGACCGGTCGGTATTGGGGAGAAGAACATGCCAAAGGGAGCAGACACGAAGAGCGCTATCGCGGCGGCAGCCGCGCCCCTGTTCAACCAGCGCGGCTTCGCCGGAACGTCCATGAGCGATATCATGGCGGCGACGGGCCTTCGGAAGGGTGCGATATACAACCACTTCGCGAGCAAGGACGACATCGCGCTGGCAGCGCTGGAGCACGGAATCGGATTGATTCGAGCCCGTCTCGACACCGCGCTGGAGGGGAAGGAGAGCGCGCGGGACCGGCTGAATGCGATAGCGTCGGTCTTCGCGAGCCACGTCGATGATCCCCTGATTCCGGGCGGATGCCCCCTGTTCAACACTGCCGCAGACGGGGACGACTCGCATCCTGCACTGAGCGAAAAGGCACGCGAAGCGCTCGACCGCTGGCATACACTCGTTAAGGGGACCGTACGCAAGGGAATTGCGCGCGGCGAGCTGAGGGCGGGCGCAGACGCGGACGCGTTCGCAACGCTGTTCATCGCCGCGCTGGAAGGCGGAATTGTCCTCAGCCGAATGCATGGTGATGACCGCCATATGCGGCGCATTCGGGAAGCGCTCGAACGCGAGATCGACCGGATGGCCGCCTGAACAGCCTGCACTGCCAAGAACCAATTCCGCGCACTCGCCGTCCTATACCAAATCAATTCGGAGGTCGAGCAGATGGGAGTACGCACGACAGGCGATCCCGTTCGTGATTTCATGCTCCAGGGATTGGACGGCAAATCGTGGTCATCCGCCGACGCGCGCCGCCGGGGGCTGCTCCTCTTCGCCATCTACAAAAAGGGGTGCGGAACATGCCGATTCACGCTTCCATTCCTTCAGCGATTCCATGAGGAATACGCGGGAGAGGGGTTCCGGCTCTGGGGAGTGGCGCAGGATTCGGCCGAGGAGACCCGCGAATTCGCCGGCCAGCTCGGAATCACGTTCCCGCTTCTGCTCGACCGCGATCTCTCCGTCACCGGCGACTACGGCCTGACCCACGTGCCCGGAATCTACGTCGTAGACAAATCTGACACCATTCTCCGCCACGCCCCCGCGTTCGTAAAGGACGAGCTGAACGCCATGGCGCAGCTCGTCGCCGAACGGTGCGGCGTCCCGTACGTCCGCATCATCCGTCCCGCGGACGACGCCCCCGCCATGAAACCCGGCTGAGGCTCCAAACGCCCGCCCGTGTAGGCGGGGAGCAGACAAGGAGACAAGGAGACAGGGAGACAGGGAGAGCCGGCGATAGAGTCATCCATTCCCAGTTTGAGTCTTTGAGATTGTCCAGTTCTCCGGGTGGTTGATCATCGCGACAAGGAGTCGGATGATCTCTTCGTATTCTCTGTACAGCTGCCGGGCCTCGTCGCTATCCAGGTATCCACAGCGAAGGGCAAAGTCCAGCCACACCTGGGTTTCCGCAGCCTCAGCCTCGGAATCGAAGAGCTTGCTTTTGAACGCGGCCTCATATCTTCGCTTCCGCCAGGCCTCCGCGAGATTCGCGCAGACAGAGCGTGAGGATCGCCGAATCTGGTCGGTTAAGGAGTACGTCTCCTCCTTCGGAAACGCCTTCGACAGCTCGAACACCCTCATTGCCGCATCGAACGCCCGCCGATAAACATCCCGATCCCGATGTGAAATAATCTTCGCGCTCGTGGCTTCTCCCCCTCTCCCTGTCTTCCTGTCTCCCCCTCTGTCCGTCCGCCCTTTCCACATAACACCGCAAAACTCCCTAAATACTTTTACCGGGTCCTCCGATAATCGGTCATGGACGGTGGAAGCCACTTTGACACGCCGTGGCTCGCATCGGCCGGACCCGCGGAACGCAAGTTCGCGGAGGAGGACACATGATTCGCGGAATATACAGCGCCGCGAGCGGGATGATCGCCGAGCAGTTCGTTCAGGACACGCTCGCCGGAAACCTCGCGAACCTCAACACCGTGGGCTACAAGCAGGACGCTCCGACCTTCAAGTCTCTTCAGGACCTCGCTCTGAAGCGAATCGAGGGCGGGACGCGCACACCGGTCGGCGCGATCGGCATGGGCGTCGCGTTCGACCACACTTCCACCAGCATGGCGGCCGGCGCGCTCGCAAAGACGGGGAACGACCTCGACGCGGCGCTGGTCGGCAACGGCTTCTTCACCGTGAACACGCCACTGGGCGAGCGCTATACGCGGGCCGGCCAGTTCCACCTTCAACCGGACGGTAAAGGCGCGGACGGGAAGCCGACCGCCTTCCTCGCGGACGATGCCGGCAACAAGGTGATGGGGCTCAAGGGACCGATTCAGGTTGGAGACGTGAAGAAGATCGCCATCGGCCAGCAGGGCGACGTGGTGGTCAACGACCAGGTGGTGGACAGACTGAAGCTTGTAAACGGGCCGGACGGTTCCTTTGAGAAGGCGGGCGGCAACCTCTTCACCGCGAAGGGCGCGCTCACCCCATCGACCGCGACAGTTCAGAGCGGGGTCCTGGAGCAGTCCAACGTCAGCGCGATCACCGGCATGGTGCAGATGATAGCGGTCCAGCGGGCGTATGAAGCGGCCCAGCACGCCATCACTTCGCAGGACGATTCGCTCGGCAAGGCCGTGAACGAGGTCGGCCGGGCTTAACACAGAATACATCCGCGTCGGCTTGATGCCGGAACATACATCTCTCGGCCGGACCGCTTTCGAATGGCACGGAAGCTATCGAAGTGGAAGCCGAACTCCTCTCCCGATCGATTGACGGAGAGAACGACCATTGCAGACGACGGGACACGCGGTCGGGTTGGATAATCCGAAATCCGCAATCCGAAA
>Ga0068855_100002094_pt1 | contig 24690 bp, 15 predicted proteins | sample KBSCornC52_FD_66592 | JGI IMG/M metagenome (GOLD analysis project Ga0068855, IMG submission 66592) | Corn rhizosphere microbial communities from Kellogg Biological Station, Michigan, USA - KBS Corn C5-2 | ecosystem: Host-associated > Plants > Roots > Rhizosphere > Soil ...
AGTCACGCGAACTGTCCGAATCCGACATCGAGGAAATTGCTCGGCTTGTCGATGTGCGTCTTCTCCGAGACCCGTGGTCTACGGCGGTTGGTCTTGTCGTGTCGCACGCAGGTTTGCCCGATGCAGCGGCAGAGCTGGTCGTCGCTGCTGTGCAAGATGCGGTCGGAAAAGCCAGCGACGACAACTTCTCACGGACACCCGATCGCCCCGCAGTGGTGTCGGTAGCCGATGTGCAACAGATGCACGACGCAGTCGTTGAGACGATCGACATCGGTCAACTCGGAAGGGCGGTCGAACTCGGAATCCTTCGAGGTGTTGACTGGAACCGAACGGCAGACGAGAGGGATCTGTTCCGAGCGGCCTCCGGTACAGCGTCCGCCGCTTTCGCCTCCCAGCTCATTCCCCGTCCCCACCTCGCTGACGTAGTCATCGAGGGCCTACGGAGAAACGCGATAACGGCTATCGCTGGCCCGAGTGGGTCGGGCAAGAGCGGTCTGGCACTCCTGAGCGCGTTCGACTTGCGGCATCAGGTGCGGTGGCAGGAGTTGCTGGAACTCAACCCGATGGACCTCGACAACGATGCGGCCACTCTCGCAATCGGTCGCGTACGCGCGCTTCGACCGACTGCAAACTCACCGGTTGGCGTATTGATCGATAACGCCGGCCGCCACGAACCGCAGATGCTCGAAAAGCTTCTCCGGACCCTCCTGCGTGAGAGCCACGTCCAAGTACTGGTCACGGTTCGAGAAGAGGACAGGTTTCCTGTACCCACTCTGGCGACGATCGCGGCAGTCCGGCCTGGGCTCGATGATGAATTTGCGGAAGCACTCTGGGCTCGAGCAAGAGACCATGGATTGGCTGTTGACGAAGGTTGGCGCGAAGCCGCCGAGCGAGGGCGGGGGCTGCTGCTGGAGTTCTTAAGCGTTCTTATCGACGGTGATCGTCTGGAAGCAGTGGTCGGAGGACAAGTCAAGGAGCGCGAACGCGATCCTTCGCGGCGGGATGAACTTCGCATTCTGAAGCTCGTCGCGAGCGCCAACCAGTACGGAGTCTCGCTGACCGGATCAAGCGTCGCAGCTGCCCTTGGGATCGACGCTGTGGAGTTTCAAACTGCCTGCCGCAGACTTGCGGACGAGCATCTGATTGTCGGCGAGGGCGGTCAACTGGCTGCGCTCCATGAGCTGAGGTCGGGGGCAATCGCTCGAGCGGCGAATTCGCTCGACCAACTTGACCTGCTCCGTCAAGCCGCGAGTGTGGTCGAGCCGTCGCAGTTCGGACGATTCCTGAGGCGGTCATTTGCCGACTTCGAGTGCGATGCCGAACTGCTGAAATCAGGGGTGGAACGCGCGACCTCTGAGCGAGATCTCCCACTCTTGTCTGAAGCGATGGGCGCGTTCCGTTTGTCTGCCCTGGGCAGGCGCGCTCGCGAGTGGCACGAGCTCCTGGCTCAGGCAGGGGTGGCCGACGGCAACCTGGGAATCGCCCTCGGCCTGGCGAAGATCGAGACCACCGATGAGTTCCTGGCAATGCTGAAACCCGAGGTAGCCGATGGCGTTCGTCTCCTGCGCGAGTCCTCGCTCGAACCCGACATTTCAACTGGCTTCCAAATCCTGGCGGCCAAGCCATTCCGCGAATGGATCGCAGAGTCAGCGGCCGCGTCGGGTATCGGAGAGGAACCGCTTCGGGATCTGATTGCGTCCCTTCGTGGTGATGGTTCTCCCGAGTTTGGGGTCGACGTAGAGACAGCGATCGTGAATTCTTTGCCCGAGGCGAGTGTCGATGGGGCGGTGCTCTTCTTGGAATCTCTTCGGGTCTACGATCCCGAACTCGCCATTCGCGTCGTCGAGTCTGTCGGAATCGACCAACAACTCAAGAAGCTCAAGGACGCGACGCCCTGGCTCCTCGACGTCTCCTACGACGCAGACACGGCGGTCGTGACCGCCGACTGGCTCTTCTTCGACGAGGACACGCAGAAAGATCCGCACGGCGAAGTCGTCGAGGTTTGTCGTCGAGCGCTTGCGCTGTTGCCAAGCGCGGCCCGGACGGACGTCCGAGCGGTGACGTTGAGTGGGCGAACGGCGATGATTGGGCAGGACGCTCCGCTGGCCGACAAGCGCATAGCGCGCGAGAAGATGCCTGTCAAAGTGGAGGTAGCCGAGAACCGCGCTGCCGCACGAGCGCTTGAGGGCCACGCAATCTCGGCGAGATCATTTACGGCAGCGCTGGAGCTTGAAGCGACGGCCGCGCGTGCAGTGCGAAACGTATTGCCGGCAATCGCGCGCGCGGCGCTGCTCAATCGAAGGCTTGACCGGGCTGCGCTTGGGCAGGTGCAACTCGCTCAAGACGGCGTCGACGCGATCCTTCGTCGCCCCTTCACGCAGGACAGCGACTTGGCTCTTGCCAACGACGACGACCTCCCGTCGGACAGCGACCTGTACGTCGCCCTGGATTCAATGATGAGCAGGATTGCGGGGCAACTCGCGGCCGCTGATCTTCGAGAACGGAAACCAGGTCTGGCTGCGTTCGGCCTCGCGACCGTGATCGAGCGCTTAGGCAAGGTGCAAGCATCGGGAGAGTTTGAGTACCTTGCCAGCCCACCCGACCTGCGTGACCTGCAAGAGCAGTTTCGCGCGCTTCAAATTCTCGCTCAGGCGGTTGCGTCGGCTGGGACGCCAATTGTCGGGTCGATGCGCGCTGCAGCCAATCATTCGGAACCAGAAGCTCTGTTGACTCGCACCGCGGCCGTCGCTGGTTCTCACGCTGCCTCGGTAGCCCAAGCCGAGGAGCGCCGAATGGAGCGCAGCCTCATGGATCTCGGAGTTTCAGCCGAAGTGAGGTCGAGAGCCGACGGTCGCTCGTACGCGTGGCCGAGCGTTGAGTTCCTGGTCATCGTGGACGGAACAACAGCGCTGACATCGCTTGAATCGATCGCCAACGTCGTCCGCGAATCCGACGGCCAACACCGCACCATTTGGATCACCTTCACACACGACGGCCTCTGCCTGGCGCCCTTGACGTTCCAAGTAATTTCGCAGGGGCTGCTTCCGCTGGGCGGACGGGCGCGGCCCGACCTCGATGTGACTTGGGCGCCAACACCGATCTCCGATGTGTGGCTTGGATTCGTACGAGCTGTGCGCGGTTGCAGTGCTGTCATCAGGGTTGCGGCCACGCGAGAGACCGATCACCTGCTTGAACCAGAAGCTGCCGAGATTGCGGCGAGTCTGGATGTGATGGATACGGCAGTCGCTCGGATCCAAGGCCTGAGCGAAGAGCATCCAGACTGCGAGTACCTGGTTGCGATCAAGGGGCTCATGGAGGGGCTCACTGAGCTCGTTGAAATCGATCGGCGGAAGGTGGTCGACGCTCATGCTCTGGGGAGGCGATTCACCGCTGAACTGGACTGTCCGCTCGTTCTTGACCCTTCGGCCGATCAACTACAAGACCCCGCGGACACGGCTACGGTCATCGCCAACCTCCACGTGCCGATCGCGATCGTAGAGGACGACTTTGAAAATGCCGATCTCCGAATCGAGGCCATGCGCTAGTTCGGGCCAATACTGTGGGCGCAAGCCCCGGAAGGCGTCGGAGAGCACTACCTTGGCCCTCGTGGCACTGGACATAACCTCCGCGTTCGATCCGTGGTGGGCCCTTCTTGAGACGCTGGACGACTTTGAGACAGTGATCACTCCTGGTGTGGGAGCGGTTCTGTATTCCGGTGCGTACGAGAAGACGGACCTCCCGCAGAATCTTCATGCGGCCGCGGCGGCCACGGCGCTGCGACTGAGCAGCCTCGACTATGCAAAGCGCACCTACGCGACAGGGGCTCGGCGAGAGTCGATCACTGCCGCCCGTCTCTACGTCGCCGCGTTCAAGTCAGCCATGTCTCACATGGACGAGGTCGCCCCGCATGTGATCTCGGAGTCGGATGGTAAAGAGGTGCTGGGCGAGTTCGCGGGTGCAATCGCACTCAATCGGGTGAAGTCGGGCTTTCGCGCAGCGAATCTTCTCTATCGAGTCGGCTACAACTACGAAGGCGACGCGGTCGCCCGTCAGGTCCTTGAGCAGATCGCGTGGGCCATCGCGGTTCGCCGCTGCACGACCCAGGCTCAGATCAGGAAGATCGAACCTCAGTCCTCTATGGGTGCCCTCAAAGCAGTACACCCGGAGGCAGCACGACTCAACGGAACTCTGAGCAACATTGCCCACGCCGGACTCGCACGGCACCAAGAGGCCTTTCACACGGACGGCGACGATCGACCCCGCGTTCGTCTGGCCTGGAACCGCTTATCCGAGTCCGCACGCAATCTGCTACTGCTTTCGGATGCCTGGGTAGTCGCCTTCGAGTTGAGCCAGTTCAACTACTTGACGAAGCGCATATCGATCGACAACTCGGACCCACCCACCATGCGGCCAGACCGAGCGTTCACTCAGGAGATCGGCGACATGGTAGCTGCGATCGCGAAGCTGGAGATGCGTGAAGCCGCCGCCGAGTGACTCGACTTGGGCAATCGCGAGCGAACGAATCACGGCTGGGTTTGAGTATGGCCGTGTCGCAGACCGCTCACTAGCCTTTGGTCATGGGGCGCCACGGGAAGTTCCGACCACCATGGAACGCGTCCCCCCGGCGTCCCCCCAAGATGACAGACACGCACCATTGAGCAAGATCAGCAACGACGGAAATCAGTGAAATGACCGGGCCCGTGTTACATGGGGCCCTCGTAATGAATAGGTCGTCAGTTCGATTCTGACAGGTGGCTCTTCAGATGGTCATCGGGCGACGATCATCCTCCCTATGGTGTATCCGTGATCTCTGCACAGCTCACCATCGACCCGCATGCCGTCGTTGGGCCCGTCAACCGCCGCCTGTTCGGCTCCTTCGTCGAGCATCTGGGTCGGTGCGTCTACGACGGCATCTACGAGCCCGGCCACCCCGAGGCCGACGAAGACGGATTCCGCCGCGACGTGATTGCGCTCGTGAAAGAGCTGGGCGTTTCGACGATCCGGTACCCGGGCGGCAACTTCGTCTCGGGCTACCGCTGGGAAGACGGCGTCGGCGAGCGATCCAGACGGCCTCGGCGCGCCGATCTCGCGTGGCACTCGCTTGAGACCAACGAGATCGGCCTCGACGAGTTCGCCCGCTGGATCACGAAGGTCGACAGCGAGCTCATGTACGCCGTCAACCTCGGAACCCGTGGGGTGCAAGAGGCACTCGACGTGCTCGAGTATGCGAACATCCGCAGCGGCACCGAGCTGTCTGAGCAGCGCATCGCGAACGGGACCGCAGAGCCACACGACATCCGCATGTGGTGCCTGGGCAACGAGATGGATGGCCCCTGGCAGCTGGGCCACAGCACCCCGCGCGCCTACGGCAGGCTGGCGATGAAAACCGCGCGCGCGATGCGGAGACTGGATCCGGGCCTGGAACTCGTGGTCTGCGGCAGCTCGAGCGCACAGATGCCGCTGTTCGGCACCTGGGAGCGCATCGTTCTCGAAGAGACCAACGACGAGGTCGATTTCATCTCGTGCCACGCGTACTACGAACCGATCGAAGGCGACTACGCGAGCTTTCTCGCATCGGCCGTGAACATGGACCGCTTCATCGAGTCGGTGGTCGCGACCGCCGATCAGGTCAAGGCCGTCAGACACAGCGACAAGTCCATCAACATCTCGTTCGACGAATGGAATGTCTGGTACGTCTCGCGCTACCAGAAGGTCGACCGCATCACCGATCCGCAGGCGTGGCCGGAGGCTCCGCGGCTTCTCGAAGACGTGTACTCGGTCGTCGACGCCGTGGTGTTCGGCAACCTGCTGATCTCGCTCATCCGGCACGCGGACCGGGTGACCGCGGCGAGCCTGGCTCAGCTGGTCAACGTCATCGCGCCGATCATGACCGAACCGGGTGGACCGGCCTGGAAGCAGACCACGTTCTTCCCGTTCGCGACGATGTCCCGGTTGGCACGAGGGGTGGCCCTCGAACTCAAGCTCGAATGCCCGAGTTACGAGTCGGAGCGGCACGGCACCGTCGGCGTGGTCGACGCCGTTGCGACCCACGACCAGGAGTCGGGTGATACGGCGGTCTTCCTGGTCAATCGCAGCCTCGACGAGGCCGTCGAGTTCATCGTCGACGTGAGCCTGCTCGGCGCGGTGTCGCTGCGTTCGGCCGACAGCCTCCACGACGCCGACATGCACGCAGCGAACACGCTGTCGAACCCGGAGCGCGTAAAGCTCACGCCGAACGAGACCGCACGACTCGTCGACGGCGAGTTGCGCATCATTCTGCCGCCGGTCTCGTGGACGGCTGTCACTCTGCGCTGACGCGACGGGCCGTCGGCGGCAACGGACAGTCAAAGCCGCTGGTCAAAGGGTGACAGGTGCGGCGCACTCAGGGGCCATCAAGACCCTTCGCGGAACTCTCGTTCGGCCTGGGTGCCGACCAGGAGACCTCGTCAGGGTCGCTGCCTCAAGGTCATCGGCATCCGCAACTTGACACGGACGGGGGACTTCTATATTTTCGATCTCGATCAGTTAATCGATTACGTAATCGTTTAGTCTTCGGGAGTGTTAATGTCGGTGTCCGGACCCGCGTCGTCCTTGAGTGACCTCGCCCGCCTACGGGATGCCCGATCGGGTCGTTCGTCGAGCTGGGATCAATCGGGTCGGAACAAGGACTACTGGCTCATCGAGCCCGGAACGACCGCCGTGCTCGCTGACCTTCAAGGACCGGGCGCCATCACGCACATCTGGATGACCAGTTTTTGTCGACGTCACGTCGGCCCGAGCATCCAGGTGCCGGAACTTCACGCTGACGTGGCCCCGGTCACCGAGATGGAGAACGCGATCGGGGTCAACTGGGAAGTCAACGACCCCGACTATTACCGCAAGGTGCTATTGCGCTTCACATGGGAAGATGCGGACCAGCCAGCAGTTCTCGTCCCTTTGGGCGATTTCTTCGGCCTTGGTCACGGCATGCCGGGCTCCTACAACTCCATCCCCTTCGTTGTCTCATCCCGTCCTCAGGAGGAGAAGACATTCGGCGGCACCGCGTCGATGAACTGCTACTTCTCGATGCCATTCAACAAGGCCGCCAGGGTGGAGATCATCAACGAGAACGACTTGCATGTCGGCCTCTTCTTCCACATCGACTACGACTTCTATCCCCGACCCATCGAGGACATCGCCTACTTCCACGCCTCATGGGCCTCCGCGAACAACGCCGGGTGGGGCGACGACATCGCCGTCAACACTCCCGAGGTCAACTCGATCGTCAACGACGACGCTCAGAATTATGTGATCGCCGAGATCCACGGCCGCGGTCACTACGTCGGGTGCAATCTCTCGGTCGCGCACTACCAGGGGAGTTGGTGGGGCGAGGGCGACGACGTCATCTACGTCGACGATTTCGAGACGCCGGCAATCCTGGGAACGGGCAGTGAGGACTATTTCAACCACGCCTGGGGGATGCAGCGCAACGCGTCGCTGTACAGCGGAACCATCCTGCATGAGGGTGACACCGACGGATACCAGGTCTCGTACCGTTTTCACATCACGGATCCCATCGCCTTCACCACCGGCATCAAGGTGACCATGGAGCACGGTCACGGCAATCATTTGTCCGACAGTTGGGCATCCACGGCCTATTGGTACGAGGAGTCGCCCGGATCAGATCTGTCCGTACCACCGGCTGATGAGCGGCCGGCCCCGAAGAAGGTCTGGAACCGGCCGCAGGTGACGCGGCCGGAGTTGAATGCCGAGCAGCGTGCTGCGGCTGCCCTCTACCAAGAGCGTTGGCGAATTCAGAAAGAGCAGGAACAGACCCTGCTGAAGCTGAACGCCGAGAGAACCCCGCCTGCCGAGCGCGGGAACTTCGAGCAGGCGCGCGCGGAGCGCGCCAGCTACGACGAGATGAACAGCAAGTAGCCCGGTATTCCTATCCGAGTCACATATCAATGGAGATCACAGTGAGATCAGTGAAGTCGAAGTGGCGGGCCGCCCTAGCGCTCGCCGTCACGGCAGCAGCAGTTGTGGGACTCACGTCCGGCTGCTCGAGCAGCAGTGGAGGCGACTCCAACGGAGTCGTCAAGCTCCAGTTCTGGAGCTTCTACGCAGACGGAGACCCTCAGGCGGACTTCGTCAACAATTGGGTTGCTGACTACAACAAGTCGCACAAGGACGTGCAGATCGTGCACAAGTCCGTGAGCCAGGCCGACTACACGACCACGCTCATCCCCACCGCTTTGGCGAATGGGACAGCGCCCGACATTCTGTACGTCGAGCCGGCGACCTTCACGAAGTACGCGGACTCGGGGGCACTCGCCGATCTCACGCCGTACTACTCAGCCGATCTGAAGAAGGACATCCTTCCGGAGGTGCTCAAGTCGGTCACCTACCAGAAGAAGCTGCTCGCGCTGCCGATCGAGCTCGAGACCCTTGGCCTGTTCTACAACAAGGACACGTTCACTGCTGCGGGACTGACCCCGCCCACGACCTGGGCCGAGGAGCAGGCCGACGCGAAGAAGCTGACGACCGACAAGCAGTACGGTCTCGCGCTTCCGGTCGACGACACTCCCTACACGCTCTTCAACTTCTGGCCTTACCTCTGGATGGCCGGCGGTGACATCAAGAAGGCGTCGAGCGGCAAGTACACGATCGATACCCCGCAGATGGCCAAGGCGCTTGACTTCTACGGCTCGTTCTTCAAGAACGGCGAGAGCCCGAACAAACTCCAGATCGGCCCGTACGATCTGGGCAACATCGCCACCGGCGTATCGGCGATGCAGGAGTCCGGCTCCTACACGATCGCCTCGACCGAGACGACGTACAAGAGCACGTCGATCGGCGTCGTGCCGCTTCCGTCGCCCGATGGCAGCAACAGCATTACCGTCGCCGGAGGCCAGAAGCTCGCGGTCAACTCGGCATCCAAGCATGTCAAGGAAGCCGCGGCGTTCATCTTCTCCGCCTTTGGGAGCAAGGACATCAGCCTGGCGACCAAGTGGGTGACTCAGGCGAAGTTCGCGTACCCGGCACGCCAGTCGGTGATCGACGCGAACAAGGACATCTTCACGAAGGGTCTTCGCGCGGACTTCACCAAGTTCTATGGCACAGCACGACCGGAGCCGAGCTACCCGGCCGCGGTGACGGCTGCGGTGCAGACGGCCATGCAGGATGTCATGTTCGGTGGAATGAGCGGAGCTGACGCAGCCAAGAAGGCACAGGCCGCAGCAGACGCCGGATAACACCAAACACTGTCGGCCGGGCGCGTCCGTGCCCGGCCGACAGCTTGGCTGACGCAAGAATCATCACGCTGTACGAGCATGGACATGAGGAGCCTGAAGTGACCACGTACCCGCGAGGCCGTCGGGCTCGACGCGACTCGCTCGCGGCCGTTGCCTTTCTCGGACCAGACCTGGTCGGACTCCTCGTGTTCGTGTTTCTGCCCATCGCGTTCGCCATCTATGTCAGCTTCTTCAGCTGGAACCTCATCAGTCCGATGCAGTTCGTCGGGCTCGCGAATTACCAGCGACTGCTGACCGACTCGGAATGGTGGCTGTCGCTGGGACGGACACTGCAGTTCGCCGTGATCTATGTCCCGATCCTCTTCGTCCTGGCTCTTGCCCTGGCGGTCGGCTTCACCAAGCTCTCGGGGCGGGTTTCCGGGGTGATACGGACCGCGTATCTGATGCCCTTCGCCGTCACGTCGGTGATCGCTTCGACCTTGTGGCTGTTCCTGTACCAGCAGAAAACGGGGTACTTGAACGCGTTCCTCAATCTGCTCGGTATTCCCGATCAGCCCTATGTCGGGTCGACGAGTCAAGCCATCGCATCGGTCATCGCGGTCGTGCTGTGGACGAACCTCGGTTACACCTCGATGCTCCTTCTCGCCGCGATCAAGCAAGTGCCTGTCGAGCTGATCGAGGCGGCTCGGCTCGACGGAGCGAACGCCTGGCGCACCTTCTGGAGTGTCACGTTCCCCCTGATCAGACCGACCTCGGTCTTCGTCATCGTGACCTCGACGATTGCGGCCTTTCAGATTCTCGACATCATCCTCGTCATGACCAGCGGCGGTCCGGCCGACGCCACAGAAGTCGGCGTGCTGTACATCTACAAGCGCTCCTTCGAGCGGCTGGAAATGGGGTACGGCTCGGCGCTCTCGGTCGTCATGTTCGTCATCCTGCTCGTGATCTCACTGATCCAGTTGAGATTCACCCGTCGTAGCAACCTGGAGGCCTGACCGTGGGCAGAAGCCGGGTTGCCTCCTGGGTCGTCGGCATCATCCTGGCGATCGGCGCGATCGCCGTCGTCGTCCCGATCGTCATCTTGTTCCTGAGCAGCTTCAAGACCAAGGCATCCGTCTTCGTCATCTCACTTGCGCCCGACACATTCACTTTGGACAGCCTTGCCAAGGCGCTCTCCCCAGGGCTTCTCCACGCACTGCTGAACTCGCTCATCGTGTCGACGCTGGTGACGGTGATCGCGATGTTCATCCACGCGATGGCGGGTTACGCTCTTGCGCGCTTCGAGTTCCCCTTCAAGCGGGCGACGTTCGTCATCGTTCTCGGCAGTCTGATGATTCCGTTGACGACGATCCTCGTTCCCCTCTACATCGTCGTGCGGGTCATGAACCTGACAAACAGCATGGCCGGCCTCATCTTGCCGCTGCTGTTCAACGCCTACGGGATCTTCTTGTTCCGACAGTTCTACCTCGATTTTCCGAGAGAGCTCGAAGAAGCGGCGGAGCTCGATGGTGCTGGTCGGTTCGGCACCTTTCTGCGGATCGTGCTCCCCCTTTCCCGGCCTGTCATCGTGCCGCTGACGGTGGCATTCTTCCTCGGAACCTGGAACAACTACCTGTGGCCGCTCGTCGTCAACCAGGATCAGTCCCTGCAGACCGTGCAGGTGTACCTGGCTAACCAGATCTCGGGCTACAACACTTCGTGGAACGTCGTCATTGCGTCCGCCGCAATCTCTGTCGTCCCCGTATTCGTGCTGTTCTTCTTCCTGCAGCGCGAACTGCGGGATGGCATCGCCACAACGGGCATCAAATGAGGGGCCGTGGTGTGCGCGTCTGGGAGCGGCGATTGGATGACGTCGGCGACGCAAGGTTCCGTGTTCCCCTGCGATTCCGAGTCGTGCCCGAGACGTGGCCGAACATCGAGCTCGCCGAACCCGACGGGACGCGTGCTGACATCGCCGCGGACCAGTATGAGCTGACGTTTCGGTGCGACCCAGGATCCGACGGCACCCTCGTCCTTCACCTGAATGGATTCGACCTTTCACTCGTGGGTCGCGACTTGACGACGAACCAGGGCAGCATTCTCGTGCCGGGATCGGGAGCGATCGACGTCGTTGTCGTCTTCGACGACGAGTCTGCACTCATCGAGATCGACGGCCGCGAGCTTGTCACCCTTCGGGCGGGCGGGCCGATCGAGACCGTGGCGACGGGACCCGCGACAGACAACGTCTCCGGGTTTCGAGTGCAGGTGCGCCAGCCGGGGAGCGGCTGGATCGTGATCGGAGGTCGCACCCAGTTCTTCGGAGGGTTCGTCTATGGACTGCGATCGTTGGAGACCCGGTTGTACCGCAATACTCGAGCGGCAATCAATGCGGTAGAGCGTCCCTTCTTCGTCGCCGGAGAGTTCGTCGTCTCTTCCGGGCACGTCGTCGACAACGGTGGGATACCCGCCCTTGTGCCGGACAGTCGAACGATCGTCTCACCGATCCGCGTGGTCGAGGACTTCGTGTGGCGCGAGAATCCTTATGGCGACATGACGCGCGTGACAGATCGCACCGAACTGTGGCGGTCGTCCGTCGAGCCGGGACGGTTCCCTGCCCTCAGCTCGGGATTCTCGAGTGTTGATGCCGCGTTCGAGCTTGCGCTCGAGACCTTCCAGCGCAACTCGAGTGGTGAGTTCAGCCTGCCGGGGGAGACCGGGATCTGGTCCGCCGGCTATTTTCAGGGTTCGGGACTCGGATTCGGGTCGTGGAAGCGAGACACCTCGCATGTCGCTCTCCGCTCCGGCAATCTCATCGACCCGGAGGTTGCGCGCGCTTCGCTCGCCCACGTCGTGAACGCGGGCTTCGACAACGGGTCCGATGGCGACGCTCTGCCGGCAGTCGCGATCTGGGACTACGTGCTGGCGACCGGGGATGAGTCGCTTGTGGAGGACGCGTGGGAGAAACTCGCCGAATCGGCGCTCGCCCTCGACGCGCGCTTCGACGAACAACGATCGCTGGTTCGAGCCACTCAATCGACCTCGAACGATCTGTTCGACGAGCCGGAGACCGGCGGCTATGCCCTCAGCACGGAGATCTACTCGATGGCCACATACGAAGCGCTGTCCCGAATGGGCAGACTTTCACCCATCCGCGCGGGCCTGGTTGAGCATTGGGCCGGTCGCGCGTCGGCGATGAAACGCTCGATCCTCGCGCAATATTGGAATCCGATCCACGGCTATTTCACCTCGGGACCGGTCGGAAGCGAATCATTCGAACGTGGTTACTGGGAGACCTCAGGTTCGGAAGCCGCCGTCTGGGGCTTCCTCGGGCCGGAAGTAGACGCTCTGATCGCCTCGGTGCTGGCGGGCGCGCGCAACGTTGCGATGTCCGAGTACGGACTTGTCCTGTTTCCTTACCGCGACGACGACAACCATTTCTGCAACTCTGTCTGGTACTGCTGGCAGGCAGGAATTGCCCGAGCAGCTGCGCTCGCCGGGGATGCCGCGCTCGTGCACCAACTCATCGCCCAGCAGGCCCGCACGGCGGTGCTGAACAAGACCTTCTATGAAGTCACCGACTCGACGACCGGTGAATCGTGGCGGTGGCCGGGCCAGCTGTGGCATGCCGCAGGTTTCGTCTCATTGGTGATCTTCGGGCTTCTCGGGGTCCGCTACGGCGCCGCAGGTCTGACCTTCACCCCCGCCGTCGTTGCGGAACTCGATGGCACACTTCTGCGTGGGCTGCGGTACCGTGCCGCAACACTGGACGTCGAGGTTCGCGGTCACGGCACCCATGCTCAGATGACGATCGATGGAAGCAGTGCCGAGCGAGTCGACCCCGACTGCACGGGCCATCACTCCATAGTCCTCACGATGACGAAATGAAGGTACTCGGCCCATGACGGCAAACATCAAGGAAGTCGCGCGCCTCGCGGGAGTTTCGGTAGCGACTGTCTCGCATGTGATCAATGACACCCGGTTCGTCAGTGAGGCGACGCGCAGCAAGGTGCAGGCCGCGATCGAGGAACTCCAGTACTCACCGAACGTCCTCGCTCGAAAGTTTAAGACGGGATCCCGCGACACTGTCGGATTCATCGTGCCGGACATCGCCAACGGTTATTTCGCGACGGTGATCGAAGAGGTCGAAGACGTTCTTCAAACCCGCGGCTTCCGGCTGGTCGTGTCGAATACCCGAGAGAACCCGGTCCGCGAGATCGACAGCATGCGCATGCTCACCTCCGGAGTGGTCGATGGCTTGGTCATCGCGTCAACTCTTGACGACTATCGCGAGATCGAGGCGGTCGTGCCCCATAACTTTCCGGTCGTCCTGATCGACCGCCTCCTTGCCAACACGAGCGTTGACTCCATTACGACCAACAACTCGGCTGCCATCAAGGAGGGGATCGCGGCCCTCGTCGCTCGCGGACATCAGACCATCGGATTCATGGCGAGTGTCCGCCATCTGAGCACCACCGCCGAACGAGTCGCCGCCTATCGCGATGCCTTGACGGAGCACGGTCTGACCTGGGACGAAGACTTGGTCTGCTATCTCGAGTCGATGACCGATCCGGTTCAGCCATTTGCAGAGACGTTGATCGAGCGCGGAAGCACCGCCATTGTGGCAAGCAACAACGTCCTGACCGGCAAGCTGCTTGCCGCCTTGCACGCCGGAGCCTGGTCGGAACGCGATGTTGAAATCCTGGGCTATCGCGACCCCAATCACGCGGTCTATCCGCAAGACGAAGCTCAGTGGCTTGAGGAACCGATCAGTGAAATGGGTCGTCTGGCCGGCGAGGCCATCGTTCGGCGCTTGGCCGATCCCGACGCGGAGCCCCACGCCACCGTGCTTGATGCCACCTTCTCGGCGGCACGAGCGCATGGGGCGTCACGGCGAGAGGAGAGTGTTTGAACCCATTCTCCTCAGGTCAGCCGGCACGTGACCGACACACGATGATTTCTTCCGCATAAGGCGACGGATGCACTAGGTCCCGGGCAGCTCCGGGACGTCCGACGTCGCAGCCCGTATCACGGGCTCCCGGCACCGCTCGGTGTCTTTATCGCGCCCATTTTCTTTGCTATTGGAGACAGACATGACAACGAAGTCCCGTCCCGCCATTGCCATTGCGGTGGCAACGGCAGTCGCCCTCGCGACGCTTCTTCCACTCACGAGTCAAACGGCCGTCGCGGCCAGTACCCAACCTCACGGTCTCGCCGCTCTTTCGCAACTCGACCAACTTCCGGTGCTGGACGCCCAGGAGCGGTCAGGCATGGAGAGCACCTACGAACGCAACGGGGGATACACCGACTGGGCCGGCCACCTGTACGACACAGCCACGGATCGCGTGTACGCGGACTTGGGAGGCCCAGGGGAGATCACTCGCATCTGGGCCACCGCGGTGGATCCCTCTGACGTCATCCACATCTATTTCGACGGCGAATCCACGCCGCGCATCAGCATGAACGCCCTCGCCTTCTTCAATGGAACCAACGCGCCGTTCCGTTCTCCGCTCGTTTCCAACGATTCGCAGTCGAGCGGTGGATGGACTTCTTACCTGCCGATGATGTTCAGTCAGTCGGTTCGCGTCGCGCTTGCCCTGAGAAGCGGGCTGCAAACTTATTTGCAGGTCAACTACCAACTCTTCAGCCCGGATACGTCGGTGACGACCTGGACGAGCTCCGAAACGGGGGCTCAGGACAGCACGGCGGTTCGGACCGAATGGAGCAATCGCAGCGCTGACCCCAAGTCGACCTCCGGCAACACCACCGTGTCCGGTACCGTCACCATCCCGTCTGCCGGCTCGTCGACGCTGCTCGACATCGCGGGGCCGAAATCGATCTCGTCGATCAAGGTGCAGATTCCCGGAATCACTGGTGCGTCGACGCAGGTCACCGACGATGGCCGTGCTTTCGGTTCCGGTGGCTACTCGCAATGGGTTGCCGCCATCAGCCCAAGCAACTCGGGCGTCACGTTGACACGCAGACTCGACTATGGCGTCGCTGACCAGAAGGCGAATGTATTCGTGGACGGAACCCTTGCCGGGACCTGGTTCGACCAGAATGCGGCGTCGGGGAGCATCTACGACGCGTACGCCCACTGGAAGGACAGCACATTCGCCATTCCGGCGGCCCTCACCGCCGGCAAGTCCAGCATCACCGTAAAGGTCGTCTTCGTCAGCTCGGCGATCGACTGGAATGAGTTCACCTACTGGGTCCGGTCGACCGTCAGCGGGTCTCCGGTGCTGACCGACACCATCGATGTGGACAATGCGGCATCAGAGTCGGCTCACTCGTACGTCATCTCGGGCGCGACCTGGGCGGGCGGTTCCAAGACCTTCTACTACCCCTTCGACGCGGGCATCGCCGGCCTTCTCAATCAGCTGTCGATCCAGATCTATTGGGACGGAAGTGCCACGGCGGCCGTCAACGCGCCGCTCGGGTCGTTTTTCGGCATTGGCCAGTACGGCTACTCCCTCGCTCCGAAGACCCTCATGATGGGCATCGACGGGTCGGGGTACCTGTATCTGTACTTTCCGATGCCGTTCGCCTCGCACGGAAAGGTGGTCGTCTCCAACTCCGGCGCGGCTGTATCGGGCGTCAACTACCAACTGCAGTACAAGACGCAGACGGGGTCGTTTGACAACGTCGGATACTTCACCACCGAATACCGGAGCCAGTCGGTGACCGCTTCGAACAATCACGACGTCGACCTCTTGAACAAGGACGGTCAGGGCACCGTTGTCGGACTGGTTGCCTCGGTGAAGTCGGCCCCCGGCCCCTACGCCGTCGCACGCAGCTACCCCGAGGGATACGCATCGTTGGGCGCCTATCAGGTGGGCTATGACGGCTACATCGAGGGCGACGAGAAGTTCTATGTCGACGGCAATCTCACTCCGGCCTGGCATGGCACGGGCGTCGAGGACTTTGGTAACGGCGGCTTCGGGTGGAATCGAGGCTTCGTCTCGACGGCAACTCACACCTTCACGTCCTACGCCGCGCAAAAGGTGGACGCGACCAACTGGACAAGTGACCTCTCGTACGACCGGGTCATGATGGAAGACAAGGTCAACTTCAACAACCACATCCGTCTGAGTCTTGAGCACGGGCTCGTGAACGATTTCGGAATCGATCAACTCGACACGCTGGTCTACTACTACTACAAACCACTCGTGCGGTCGGTGCTCACTGACACGGTCGATGTCGGGGTCGCGGCATCCGAGACGGCACATTCCTTCGCCACAACCGGGACCGTCACCAGCTCGACCAAAACCCTGGAGTTCTCGGGGGACTACCGCGACGTGTACGACACGGACGAAGGTCGGAGCATCTCGGGCAGCAGCCAATTCACTGTGGCCATCAATCCCTCGAACCAGGGGGTCACGCTTCGAAACCGGTTCGATCAATCCCAGATCACGCAAGAGTCGCAGGTGTACGTCGACGGAACCCTCGTCGGCACCTGGCGGGCGATCGGAGAAAGCACCAATCCCGGCTTCAAGGAGAGCGACTTCTACCTTCCGTCGAGCTCAACCGCCGGCAAGTCGTCCATCACGGTCAAGCTGGTGAAAACGAGCGCTTCTGACCCCCTGTCCGAGTTCCTCATCAAGGCGTACTCGGTCTTGACGGGCGCCGGTGCGAGCCTTCCGCCAGCTCCGGGGGCGACGGTGAACATCACCAACCCGGACTTCGAGGCCGGATCCTTGTCGGGATGGACCCCCACGGGTTCTGCGTTCTCGAACGCTCAAGTCGTGACCACCACCAGTCAGAGCGGCGTTCCGTTCAATCAGAACGGCAGCTACCACTTCTGGGGCTACGGCGGTGGCGCGACGGACACACCGACAGGGTCGATGCGGACCGCCAACTTCCTTCTCGGTGGGGACGGCATGGTGCGATTCCTCATGGGCGGTGGCAACGACATCGCGAATCTCAACCTGTCGCTGGTCAGGGCGGCTGACGATCGGGTTCTGATGAGTGCAACCGGTAAGAACTATGAGCAGTATTCGACGCGCGTGATGGACGCACACGACTGGGTTGGCACCCAGGTGTACCTCAAGGCGACAGACACGGCCACCGGAGGATGGGGGCACGTGAACCTGGACTACTTCCGGGTGCCCGTCTCGTCGTTCACGTCGAATCTGACCGGAACGTGGTCGACCATCAGCGGTACGTGGACCGACGTCGCGGGTGGCCTGCAAGGTACCAATGGTTCGGACGGGTTCCGGCTGAACAGCCAGGTCGCGTCGAACGCCACAATTGATGCCGACCTGAAAGTCACGAGCACGGGTGCCGCGACGATCGTGTTCAGATCGAATGCCGCCGCCACCCAGTTCTATGCGGCGAACATCGACCAGGTCAATCAAAGGGTCCTCTTGTGGGGCCCCGGAGTGACCGGTTGGTCGGTGCCCGCGACGATTGCGGTCAACACCAGTTATCACCTCAAGGTGGTCGCATCGGGGACATCGCTCAAGGTCTACTTCAGCGGATACATGAGTGGTTCGACGCCGATCATCAACGTGACCGACTCCACCTACTCGAGCGGCCAAGTGGGAGTCAATGTCTGGAACGGCACGTCCGTGATCCAGAACCTCACCATTTCGTGAGTCAGTGGGGAGGGGGGTGGACGACCCCCCTCCCCTCAGCAGCGGTCGCCCCCACTCGGACGGACGGGAGAAGATGACAACCAAGACGGAGTCGACGGTTCTGGGTGAATCGATACTCGACATCGTGATCAACAACGGGAGACAAGACGAGCGAGTCGGAGGCAGTTCTCTCAACGTCGCCGTCGGGCTGACGCGCCTGGGCAACGACGTCACCTTCGTCACACAACTGGGTGAGGATCGCGCAGGTGCCCTGATCGAATCCCATTTAGCCGCGGCCGGGGTACGAGTGGCGTCGGGATCGATCAGCAAGAGACCCACGTCCGTTGCTCGCGCCGCCATCGACGACAGGGGGGATGCCAGCTACGACTTCTCGTTCACGTGGGATTCCGCGAGCGTGGCGCTTCCGCCGTCCGTGTCCGGATTGCTGCACCTGGGTGCGGTCGCGTCATTGAGCGTCAGCGACCACGAGTTGATGACCAGACTGGCCGCGATGCGGCCCCACAACGTCATCAGCTATGACCCCAACGTTCGGCCGGCGCTCACCGGCGAAGGCGCAGAGGCGGCGGCGGCCGTAGAACGGATTGTCGCCCTCGCCGACGTCGTCAAGGTCAGCACCGAAGACATTCGGCTGCTGTACGGTGCGGTGGATCTCGCGTCTGTCGCGACTGCGTGGATTCTGGATGGGGTGGGGCTCGTGGTCATCACCGACGGCGCGAACGGCGCGCGTGCGTTCGCTCGCTCGTCCGAGGTCGGTGTTGAGGCATCCCGGGTGGAGAAACTGACAGACACCATCGGCGCCGGCGATGCGTTCATGTCCGGCCTGCTCTGGGCCCTCGGTTCGTGTGGCGCACTGCAGCGCGAGTCGCTCCATCAGATCGACACGGACACGTTGGCCCGATGCCTCAGAATCGCCGCCACGAGTGCAGCCCTCGCCGTGGAGCAGCAGGGAGCCAATCCGCCCACGCTGCTCGCTCTCACCGAACGCTTGAGACGCGACGATGCCGTCGATCATGCCCGACGGTATTTCGCGGAGTGATCCGGTGGCTCTTCGTCAGTCCGTGACGACGATCGTCTCCATGGCGAGTTCCAAGCCGCCAACGACGTCGCCGACCGTGAGCGTCGCCGTGATGCTCGATAGGTCGGCGATGTTGCCGATGTGGGTGCCGCCGCAGGGGATCTCGGCGCGTCCTTCCGGGAGCTCGCAGACCCAGGTGCGCCGCGAGGAGAGTGCGTCATCGTCGCGCTCGATTCGAACGGTCCCCCCGGCGGCGAGCCACCGGGCGAGCCGCGCGTTGACCCGGTCGGCGACCGAAGCCGGGTCATCGATCGCGGCGGGCATGAAGCCTGTGCGGCGCAGCGACTTGCCGATCCGATAGACGTCGGCCGAGCGGTGGGGGCTGATCCGAGACTGCTGGATGGCCAGCGCGTCGAAGGCCGGGTTGCCGAGCGAGTCTGTGGGGGCCGCCTTGCTCCATCCCTCGACCAGCGCCGCATCGAGGGCGAGCGCGGCCAGGTGGCACCCGGTGTGCGCGGCGGAGAGGGCGGCACGATATTCCGGGTCGACGTCGACCTGAACGGATTCGCCGACCGAGGGCGAGTCGCCTTCGATGATGTGCCCGACCACGAAGACCCACCCTTCCGTGCCGGTGCGCACCGGCAGGTCGGCGCCGAGATGCAGCCGACCCTCGTGGACCCCGCCCGTGAGGGCGTCGACGATCGGTTGTGAGCCGCGACCCGTCGTGAGGGTGCCACGGTCGGCCGGCTGGTCGGGCCAGGCGACGTCGACCGGGTGGAAGGCCGTCGTGTCGAGGAGGACGGCCGATCGCCCGTTCGGGAGCGGTTCGACGTGAACCACGGTTCCGACGGAGACGGTGGCGCCGTCCGGGTAGGTGACGGTCGTGTCGGAGGTGGGGAGGGGCATGGATCGAGGCTAGGTCAGAAGATCGTGTAGCCGCCGTCGATGGTCAGTACCGCCCCGGTCATGAATGACGATGCGTCGCTCGCGAGGAACACCACGGCAGGACCGAGCTCCTCAGGTTCGCCTGCGCGCTTGAGGGCACTGTCCTCGATCCAGTAGCGCTGGAACTCCGGCTTGTGCACTTCTGAGTTCTCGGTCCTCATGTATCCGGGAGCGAGCGCATTCACGCGCACGCCGGACGCACCCCACTCCGCCGCGAGGCTCTTGGTCAGTTGGTGGACAGCTGCCTTCGATGCGTTGTACGGCGGCTGCCACTGCGGCCGATTGACGATGTCTGCTGAGATCGAGCCGATGTTGATGATCGAGCCTCTTCCCTGTTTGACGAACTGCTCGCCGAAGATCTGACAACCCAGCCAGACCCCATCCACATTGACCCGCATCACCCGTGCCCACTCGTCGTCCGTGATGGCGAGAGCGGCCTTATTGATGAATGCGCCAGCGTTGTTGACCAGGATGTCGACGCGACCGAATTCCGTTAGGGCCTGATCGCGGGCGGCCTCGAGGTCTGCCCGCCGGGTCACGTCGACGGGGACGACCAGAGCGCGCGAACCGTGGGCCCGCACCTCATCAGCCACCCGATGGGCCGCGTCCGAGTCCCGCCCGGCGATGACGACATCGGCTCCGGCCTCGGCGAGTGCAATGGCGAAGATGCGACCCAGACCGCGCTGCGCTCCGGTCACGACTGCGACGTGGCCGTCGACACGGAATTTCTCAAGCACAGGGAGCTCCTTCGAGTTGGCGGGCGGATTGCTGCCGCGTTGTGCGAGAGTGCGGCGTCTGCGCTGCGAAACGTTTTTCTCACGATATGGGCGATGTTGTGGAGTTGTCAAACTCTCGCCGCGGGGCACCTCCGAGGGCCGAAGTGTCGAACTGCACGGCCGGCGGCAGGCATACCTTGGCCCGTCCTTGACAAATCGAGATGGGTCCTCCTAGTTTTGGAAAAACGATTCGCGCAAAACGATTCGCTAAACTCGTAGATGCTCCCGCACCGCGAGTCCTACTTGATCATCATTGGAGATTGTCATGTACAACGCAGCACATGCTTCCTTGTGGAAACGGCGTCTGGTGGGTGTGTCAGTCCTCGTCACATCGCTCGCGCTTCTCGCCGGATGCTCGACGGGCACGGGATCCTCTGGGTCGACCACCATCACGCTGTCCATGCAGCAGACCGACGTGAAGAAGGGCGATCCGACCACGTGGGCGATCGTCCAGGCCTTCGAGAAGAAGTACCCGAACATCAAGGTCACCGTCACAGGTCAACCGGTAGCGCAGCACAATCAGGCGATCGATGTCGCCGCGCAGAGCAACACCTTGCCGACGATGTTCTGGCTCTTCAGCGCGGACACCGGGAAGAAGCTGAACAAGGCCGGCGCCCTCCTGGATCTCAACCCGATCCTCAAGGACGAGGGTTTGACGTCGAGCTTCAACAAGACGGTGCTCGACAGCTTCAGTGATGGAGGCAAGCAGTTCGGTGTGCCGTACCAGGCGCTGTTGACCGGGTTCTACGTGAACAAGAAGATCCTGGCCGACAACGGGTTGACGCAACCGGTCACCTTCGACGACCTCGTCGCGGTCTCGAAGGCACTGAGCGCGAAGGGGATCACCACGATCGCCAATGGCGCCAGCCAGTCGTCGTTCAGCGTCTGGGCCTTCCTGACCTGCCTCGATCGCTTCGGCTACGACGACGTGATCAAGGACATCCTTGCTGGAAAGGCGAGCTACTCGAACCCCGACTTCCTGAAGTTCTACGAGGCCTTGGCGGAACTGCAGAAGGCGGGCGCGTTCTCGTCCAACGTGGCGACGCAGACCTACAACCAGGCGGTGGACGACTTCGCGAACGGCAAGGCGGCCTTCCTCGACTCGGGAGTTTGGGCATCCGGCCAGCTCCAGTCGTCGCCGGTGGGCAAGGACACCGGCTTCTGGGTCGGCCCTCAGTTCTCGAACGGAGTGGGAGAGCAGAAGATCGTGATGAACGTCGTCGGTGCGCCGCTCGCCGTCAGTGCGTCGGTCAAGAAAGGTTCCCCCGAGTACGCCGCTGTCGAGAAGTTCATCGGGTTCTACTACGGAGACGCCGGCCAGCAGATCTTCGCTGACAACGGTCAGCCGCCGGTGACGACGTTCGCCCCGAAGATCGCCAGTTCGAACACGGTCTTCCAGTCCGTTCTCGATGCGGCGAAGGGCCTGGCTGTTCCGCTGGCTCAGCCTGATCAGTACCTCTCGACGGCGAGCCAGAACGTGATGTACGACAGCATCTATGGCGTCATCGAGGGTCAGTTGTCGCCGCAGGATGCGGTGGACATGGTCCAGAAGTCCATCGCAGCGAACAAGTAGCACCAGTGCCCGGGCGGGTGGCGTCGCCCGGGCACTTCCTTCTCCGGAAAACCGAGAAGGCCGCAATTGCCGACTAAGGATGTCTCGATGATCTGGTTGAGCACGCGCTGGAAGATCGCGATCATGGTGATCCCGACACTGCTGTTCTTCACCCTGTTCGTTGTCTACCCGGTCGGATACTCGGCGTACTACAGCCTCACCGACTTCATCGGATTCGGGACGCCGGCGTTCGTCGGGCTGGCCAACTACGCAACTTTGTTCAGCGATCCTCTGTTCTGGAGATCCCTGCTCAACACTGTCGTCGTGCTGGTCATCAGCGTCGTCGTCATCATCCCCGCCTCCTTCGCCCTGGCGCTGCTGATGCGGCGCCCGTTCCGCGGCGCACGGATGCTGCGAGCGCTGGTCTTCGCACCGGGGATCATCGCCCCGATCCTCGTGGGCCTGATCTGGGTGTTCATCCTCGACCCGAAGATCGGTCTGGTGAACCAACTGCTCACCCATGCCGGGGTCTCATCGCCCCCGATCTGGATCGGCGGCCCCACCCTCGGCCCCGTCTCCATCGCACTGGTCTTCATCTGGAGCACCGTCGGCTTCGCGATGACCATCTTCTACGCCGGCCTCCAGCTGCTTCCCGGCGACGTCATCGAAGCCAGTTCCCTCGACGGCGCTACACCTTTCCAGCAGACCTGGGCCATCACCGTCCCGATGATGCGCGAAACCTTCGCGATCACGGCGGTCCTGGTCACCACTAACGTGTTCAAGATCTTCGAACTGGTCTATCAGTTGACCGGAGGGGGTCCGATCCACAAGTCGGAGACGCTCGTCAGCTACATGTACTACGTCACGTTCACCAGCCAGCAGTACGGCCCCGGCATGGCGTTCGCGGTGATCATCACCGTTCTGGGAGCGATCGTCTCGGTCGGGTACCTGGCTCTGCTTCGAGAACGGAAGGACGTGGTCGCATGACATTTCCGACTACCGAGCGCCGGCGCGCGCGACCTCGAAGCGCTCTGATCGTTTCGGCCGTTGCCGCCTACTTGATCACATTCCTCGTGCTGCTGCCCCTGTTCTGGATCGCTGTCCTTTCCTTCAAACCGAACTCCCGGATTCTCTCCGACCCACTCGGTGCTGCGGCCTTCACCCTCGACAACTACCTCAACGTGTTCGCCTCGGTGCCGCTGCTCTCGATGTACGGGAACACGCTCGTGCTGGCGCTGGTCTCCGTCACGGTTGGCACCGTGATCTCGTTCATGTCGTCGTTCGCCCTTTCCCGGATGGTGTTCCGGCGGCGGCGACTGCAATCCGGCCTGCGGCTGTACCTGCTTGGCGGGCTCGCGATTCCGATCTACATCCTGCTGTTCCCGGTCTACCGTGTCGACATCGCGCTCGGCGTCTTCGGGACCTATGCGGCGCTCATCCTTCCCTATATCGCGGTGACGATCCCTTTCAATACCCTGCTGCTGACCGGATTCCTCCGCGACTTCCCCGGCGAGCTGGAAGAGGCCGCGATCATCGACGGCGCCGGCCTGTGGCGGCTCTGCTGGTCGGTCGTCGTTCCCCTGATGCGGCCGGTGTTCGCGACGATCTTGATCTTCAACGTGATCTACGTCTTCAACGAATACCCTTTCGCCTCGATCCTGATCAACAACCCGGCCATGACCACGGTCTCGCTTGCCGTCTCGCAATTCCAGGGCCAATACAGCACCGACTACGGGGCGATGATGGCGGCGAGCACGATCATCCTGATCCCGCAGCTCGTGATCTACGCCCTGTTCCAGAAGCAGGTCATAGCCGGCATGACGATCGGTGCCGTGAAGGGATGACGACCATGAATCCAGGACGCTCGCTGGCCGATCTCGCGTGGCTGGGCCCGGTGGTCACCCGTCAGGTGTCTGCCGAGAATCCCGACGGCGCACGTGGCGGTGGAGCGCTGGCGGTTCCGGACCCGGGTGATCCTGACCTGCCGCACAGCATTCATGCCGTCGATCTGGGCCGTGGGTACAAGGTGCGGCCATTCATCAGCCTGGCTGCGGGGGAGTCGCGGACCATCGCCGACATCCGCGGCGCGGGAGTCGTGACCAACTTCTTCATCACCAGCAACGTGGCGGATCTGCGTGACCTGTGGCTCACCGTCCGATGGGACGGCTCTGAGGAGGAATCGATCTCGGTCGACCTGGCATCGTTCTTCTGCTTGGGCGGTCCAGGACAGAGCCACTCGGTGAGCTCGATCCCGATCTCGGTAGGACCAGTTCGAGGATGCTCGAGCTCGTGGTCGATGCCCTTCTCCCGGGGGGCGAGATTCGACCTTGCCAACCGGGGATCATCCGCCGCCGGAGTCATTGCATACAAGGTCACGTACGAGGAGCGCGAGGAGGCCGACGTGCCGCCTCTCCGCTTCCACGCGATGACACGCACGGGTACGCCGACCGAACCGAGCTTCGAGTTCGACCTGGTTCGTGCTGACGGCTGCGGAATCGTCGTCGGCACGTCGATCAACTGGCGGGCACGGCAGCCGAGATGGTGGGGCGAGGGGGAGATCAAGGTCTATCTCGGTGAGGACGAGCAGCCCACTCTG
>Ga0068855_100002095_pt1 | contig 24685 bp, 24 predicted proteins | sample KBSCornC52_FD_66592 | JGI IMG/M metagenome (GOLD analysis project Ga0068855, IMG submission 66592) | Corn rhizosphere microbial communities from Kellogg Biological Station, Michigan, USA - KBS Corn C5-2 | ecosystem: Host-associated > Plants > Roots > Rhizosphere > Soil ...
CTACTCCCTACTTCCTATTCCCTAATCCCTGCTCCCTAATCCCTGCTCTCCGCTACTCGTAGCGGAGAGCTTCAATCGGATCCAGATTCGCCGCCTTCCATGCCGGATAAATCCCAAACACCAGCCCGATCCCACACGACACCGTGAACCCCGTCAGTACCCACATCGTCGACATCGTCGCCGGCAGTCCAATCGGCAGCAGATACACAATCCACGTCAGCACCGCGCCAATCAGAATCCCGACCACACCCCCCAGCGCCGTGAGCGTCACCGCCTCCACGGTGAACTGCATCAGCAGCGCCCGCTTCGTCGCCCCAATCGCCTTCCGCACTCCGATCTCCCGCGTCCGCTCCGTCACGCTCACCAGCATGATGTTCATCACGCCCACGCCGCCCACCATCAAGCCAACGCTCGACACCGCAATCATGAACAGCACCAGCCCACCCGTAAGCTGATTCCACAACTTCGACAGCGAATCCGGCCCGAAGATCTCAAAGTCATCCGGCCTGTCCACCTTCACCTTCCGCCGGATCCGTAACGTCTCACGGATCTCCTCTTCCACCAGAGCCTTGTTCCGCTGATCGTCATACTTCACGCTGATGTACATGTCCTTGATCTCGGGATAGAGACTATGAAACGTCCCCAGCGGAAAATACAACCCGTTGTCCGCGGGATTCTTCCCGGATCCAAACGGCTGCTTTCGCTTGTCCACCACTCCAATGACGGTGTACAGCCCGGGCCCCACATTCACTTCTTTCCCGATAGGATCGTCACTCCCGAAAAGTTCGTCCGCCGTGTCGTGCCCCATCACGCACACATGCGCATGCCGCTGGTCCTCGTCCTCCGTCCAGAACCGCCCAGCCGTCATTGCCAGGTTGTAGATGAATTCCGTCTGCGCGGTCGATCCGGCCAGGAACGCTCCCGAGATCTTGTGGCCGTTATACTTCAGGCTCACATCGCCAACTTGAAACTGCTCATTCACGTGCCTGTAACTGCCATCCGTCGCCACCACGTGCGGCAGGTTGCGAAGCGCAAGCACTTCGTCCAGTGTCAGCTTTTTGCGGGTAAGCATCTCCGTCGTCGGCCGCACGCCGATCAACGGCATATGAAATACCCAGAACACATTCGACCCCATCGAGGTCACAAAATCATTTACGCGATTGTTCAATCCGGTGATGACCGATGAGATCGTGATCACCGTCGTGACCCCGATGACAATGCCGAGAATCGTCAGCCCCGAGCGCAGCTTGTTCGTGCGCAGCGTATCCAGCGCCATCCTGACAGATTCCCGCGTCTGTCCCTGTGCCATCACATGCCGGCTCTTTCTACTGTGGCAGTCTGGCAACCATTATGCGCCCGATGCGCGCCCATAACCCGCATCGAGAATCACATTACAGGGTCAGCCCTACCGCGCAAAGGCCCTATGTCCTACTCCCTATTCCCTATTCCCTGGCGTTGCGCTATTCATAGCGCAACGCCTCAATCGGATCCAGATTCGCTGCCTTCCAAGCCGGATAAATCCCGAAAACCAGCCCAATCCCGCACGACACTGTGAATCCCGTCAGCACCCACATCGTCGACATCGTTGCCGGCAACCCAATGGGCAGGAAGTAAATGATCCAGGTCAACACCGCTCCCACCAGGATCCCGATCACTCCACCCACCGCGCACAGCGTAACCGCCTCTGTCGTGAACTGCACCAGCAGCGTTCGCTTGGTAGCTCCAATTGCCTTGCGCACTCCAATCTCCCGCGTTCGCTCCGTCACGCTGACCAGCATGATGTTCATCACGCCCACGCCGCCTACCATCAGTCCTACGCTCGACACCGCAATCATGAAGAGCACCAGGCCGCCCGTAAGCTGGTTCCACAACTTCGACAGCGAATCCGGCCCGAAGATCTCGAAATCATCCGGCTTGTCCACCTTCACCTTGCGATGGATTCGCAGCATCTCCCGGATCTCTTCTTCCACCAGCGCCTTATTCTTCGCATCGTCGTACTTCACGCTCACCCACATGTCCTTGTCTTCTGGATGCAGGTTGTGAAACGTCCCCAGCGGGAAATAGGCCATGTTGTCCGCCGGATTCTTGCCCCCGCCAAACGGCTGCTTCTGCTTATCCAACACGCCGATCACTGTGTAGAGTCCCGACTCGATCGCTACTTCCTTTCCGACCGCGTTCTGGCCTCCGAACAATTCGTCCCATGTGTCGTGGCCTAGAACAACTACGTGTTCGGCTCGCTTGTCTTCTTCGTCCGTCCACAGTCTTCCCTGGATCAATGTCAGGTTCGCAACCAGGCTAACCTGCGCCGTTGATCCCTGCAGGATCGTGCCCGCTATCTTCTTGCCGTTGTACCTTACCGAAACATCGCCAACGCGGAACTGCGACTTCACATGCTGAAAGCCACCATCTGCCGCCACCACGTGCGGCAGCGTCCGTAGCGCCAGCACGTCGTCGAAGTTCAGCTTTTTACGCGCCAACATCTCCGTCGTTGGCCGCACGCCGATAATGGGCATGTGAAATACCCAGAAAACATTGCTGCCAAGGGAAGTCACAAAATCCTGCACGCGGTTATTCAGGCCGCTGATTACCGACGAAATCGTGATCACCGTTGTGACGCCAATTACGATGCCAAGAATCGTGAGCCCCGACCGCAACTTGTTCGTGCGAATCGTCTGCAGCGCCATCTTCACCGACTCGCCAGCCTGTTGTCCCCGCATAGTCCTCCAAACCCGGTCTTCAGTCCCCAGTTGTCAGTTCGGACTAAGCCGCGATCGCGTATCTCGCAATGATCGAATAAGCGAGTAAAGCATCCTGCCCACTTCCTCTGACATTTCTAAACACTGCTCAATCTGATCAGCTCCACCGATTTGCAGCTCTTTGGCAAGCTCTAGCTGTGTCTGCAATTCGTAAGTAGATCCCCGGGCAATCCCCAAAAACTGCCCAAATTCCTTCGCGTTCAGCCTGCCGTGTCCCTCAGCAACATTGCTCGCGATTGACACAGCTGATCTACGCATTTGACTTGTTATTCCGTACATTTCTTCACGTGGAAATTGTTTGCTCACTTGGTAAATTGAAGCCGCTAACTGCATCGACTTCTGCCAAACCATGAGATCGCGATAGCCCCTCGACATTGTGTCTTCATCTCTCCGACCTCGCTTGAACACTTCATTGCAACTGGGGACCGGTAACTGGCGACTGGCAGCTGGTAACTAGCTTTCCTACATCTCCGCCCTTAACGCCACCACCGGATCCAATCTCGCCGCCTTGCTCGCCGGATACACCCCGAAGAAAATTCCCACTCCACTGGCCAGAAACAATCCCAGGAACACAGCCCACAGCGGCACCGCCGTCGGGAACCCCACAAACACCGTGATCAGCTTCCCCACCAGCACGCCCATCAAGATCCCAAACACCCCGCCGATTCCCGCCAGCGAAGCGCTCTCAATCAAAAATTGCATCAGCACATCCCGCTGCTTCGCGCCCAGTGCCTTCCGCACGCCAATCTCCCGCGTCCGCTCCGTCACGCTCACCAGCATGATGTTCATAATCACCACGCCACCCACCACCAGCGCAATCGAACCCAACCCCAGCACGACCCACGCAAACACGCCCAGCAACTGGTTCGCAATATCCAGAAACGTATCGTTGGTCTGAATTTCGAAGTCATCCGCCTGACCCGGTGCGAGGTGCCGCCGCGTGCGCATGATCACCCGAGCCTCATCCTCCGCTTGCGTCATAGCCTGCGCCCCACCCGTTGCACGCGCATAGATGTTCACCGAATCGTTGTAACCAAAGATCTGCTGGTAGGTGCTGATCGGAATCGCAACCCAGTTGTCCTGCGACTGCCCCAGCGTCTTGCCCTGACGGTCTCCTACTCCGATGATCGTGAACGGAATCCCATCGACCCTGATCTCCTTGCCCAGAGGATCGCCGTCCCCGATCAGGTTGTCGACGATGTCATAGCCCACGATGCAGTTGTGAAATGCGTGCTCCTCGTCAGCCGGAGTGAAGCCGCGCCCCAGCGCGATATCGATGTTGTTCAGCGACATCATTGAGGCCGTCAGCCCGCGCACGCCGGTGTTGTTGCTCGAGTGCCCGTTGTACACCACATTCGTCGACTTGTTCAGGCTCGCTCCCACCTCGTCGCAGTCGGTGCACCCGTCCTTGATCGCCTCGTAGTCCTCCATCCGGAGTATCTTCCGCTTCTGATAGCTGAAATACTGATCTGCCGACAGAATCACACTGGACATCCGATTCACGGTGAAGACATCCGCCCCGTAACCCGAAAGCTTCGTCGAGATGTACTTCTTCGCCCCCTGCACCAGCGTGAGCACCATGATCACCGAGGCCACGCCCATCACCACGCCGATTAGCGTGAGAATGGAACGCATTTTGTTGCCCCATAACGATTGAAACGCCAGTTTGAAGGCCTCGAGAATGCTCATGAATTCACTTTCCGTTATCGGAATCGCTTCTGCTCCGGCCTTTGCCAGCCGTCCACTCACCAAAAGACAGGGACAGCCCTCAGCTGCCAAACGTGGGAGCGGATCTCATCTGGAAACAACCCGGTATTTTAGAGACGGTCAAGCCCGGCCCCCGGCCTCAGAAACCGATAGGCCGATCATATCCCTCTCACTAGTAGGTACGCACCCCAGGAACTCAAGGTTCCGCCACCCCTGTTGCGGACAGGCCCCCAACCCCCACAAACCGGCACCCCAAAGGCGTTCGCTGCCCGCCGCTCCCGCTTTTTACTCCCTTTACTCCCTATTCCCTACTCCCTACTCCCTATTCCCTACTCCCTGCTTCTCCTACACCGGCCCCTTACTCGTATTGCGCGCCTGCGTCACATTATCTGGCTCGTCGGTGAACCTCTTCCCCGCCCCGTAGGCAAACTTCTTGTCCTGCCCATCCGCACGCCGAATGCAGTCCAGCGCCCCATCGTCCCACGTAACCCGCGCCTCTCCATTTACATACGCCCAACGGCCGTGAATCCTATGTAAGGATCGCCACGCGCTCCCATCCTCATTCAGAGTGATCGTAAACTTGTTTCCCATTCCGTCTCCCACCTCCCACTTGCCCAGGAAGTGTCCTCTCGGTGGCGCTCCGGGCGGCGTCGGTCCGGCATCGGCCACCACCCCGCCTCCCGGGAACTCGATTCGGGCCACATCCGACAGATTGAAGCTCTGCCGATGCCCGTCCTTCAACACCACCACGATCTGCCCCGAGCCGTTCCTGCCGCTCCGACTCTGCGCCATCCCTGAAACTGCCGACCAGGTCACCAGCGAACCCGCCATCAAAGCCACGACCAACTTGCGCATCGCGTTCTCCTTCTTCTCAGCGGGATACACGGCGATAGCCTCGACCCGCGACCCCATTATGTACGGGATTCGCAGTCCGGCGGTTCCGTAATGCGCACTGCTGAAAGGAATCGTCCTTCGCTATGGAAACACCGAAAACATTCCCCTCAGATCCGTCGCCGATCCCGCATACCGAATCAGCGGATACACCCCGAAAATCTCCTGGATCGTCCGCAGCGTCGAACTGTGCGTGTAGTAGGTCCAATTGTGATACCCATTCCCTTTCCCATACGGCGACAGCACGATCATGGGAATCGGCCCATCTCCCGATGCAGCTTCATCCCAGGTGATGAACAAAACTCCTCCGCTTCGGTACGCCGTGGACTTCAGGATCAGCGGCACCGTCTTCTTCAACCATGCATCTCCGTGGGCAATTGCGTTCCCACCGCAGCTGTCATGCATGTCGTCGCAAAGATTCGGCGTAATGAAGTTGTACCGCGCCACCTTATTCGCCCAAAGATCGTTGGCAAGCTGGCTGAATGGCCGTATATGCGAGATGCAATTCGCCGACTTGCTCGACCGGTCATTCGTCTGATCGCTGAAGTACACAAATGGGTCGTGGTGCACAGCATAGAGCTGGTTGCCGCTCGAATCTTTCGACCCCTGGTTCGTCAGTGGACAGTTCGTCCCGCTGATGTTCTCGTCATACGATCGCCAGGAGATTCCGGCGTTCTCCAGCATTTTCACAAGATGGTTGTGTGTGGTCAGGTTGTGCTGCGACGGCGGCCCGTCATCCTTGATCCCAAAGCTTGTTCCCGCTTCCAGCCACAGGTAGTTCGGCAGGCTCGGATGAATCCCTGAAGGATTCTTGTACCCGTTTGCGTACGAAGCCATCGGCAGCAGCGTGTAATTGATGTAGGGCGCCTCGGAATTCCCTTTGATGTTCCCGCTCTTCGCTCCCGTCCAGTTGTGGTTTTCCATGACAATCAGGAATACGGTCTTGATATGGTGCAGAGTGGTTGTAGCATCCGGTTCCGGCTGCATCGCCTCAGGTTGCTGGGCATAACCGGCGGCCGAGAACGTTACTGCAATAAAAGCAAAGACATAGCGACGAAAAATTCTGCGGATTCGATTCATTCCCGCTCCTCTTCGCACAATTAATTAATTCTTTCGGGTTGAGAAATGGGCCGCTGGCGCGCAACCCAGTGATTTGGCGTATCCGGGGTTAGATGTCCATAGCTTCTTGGTGCATGAACGATTTCCCACGATTTTGAGATCTTCGCCGCATCCAATTTTCAATGGAACCCGAGAAGCAGCGCGTTCTGGTCATTGGTGCCGGCATGGCTGGCCTGACCGCTGCCCGTCGCCTCGCCGAGGCTGGCCGCCAGGTTCTCGTTCTCGAAGCCCGCGATCGCGTCGGCGGTCGCATCCGAACCCTCCGCGAACAGGGCGAAATCCTCGAACTCGGAGCCGAGTTCATTCACGGCCGCGCGCCTGAACTCTGGGACCTGATTCGCGAAGCCGGCCTCAATACCTGCGAACTTGATGGCGCGAACATCTGCCACAAAGATGGCAAGCTCAAAAAATGCGATGAGCAGAGTGAAATCTTTAAGTTCCTCGGAGGCCTGGAGAATTGGAAAGGTCCAGACCTCGCCTTCGCGGACTACCCTCCGCTCCAAAAGCTCCCTCCCCAAAAACGCGAAGAGATTGTCAGCTACGTCCAGAGCTTCAACGCGGCAGACTACCGCCAGATTGGGATTCACTCACTCGCCGTCCAGCAGCGAGCCGAAGAAGAGATTCACAGCGAAGAACTCTTTCGTATCCGCGAAGGCTACGACCGACTTCCGCGGTTCCTCGCCCAAAAAGTTCGAGAAGCCGGAGCCCGCATCGAACTCTCCCGTCCTGTTGAAAAGATCGAGTGGCAGCGCGGCCGCGTACAAGTCTTTGCCCGCGATGACGGAGAACTCATGCAGCTCTCGGCAAATAAAGTGGTCATCGCTGTCCCTCTCGGCGTTCTCCAGCAGCTCGGCCTCATCCTCGACCCCGTCCCGCACGCGCTCATCGCGGCCAACCAACTCGCCATGGGGCCTGTCCGTCGCTTCACCCTTCTTTTTCGCGAACGTTGGTGGGCACAACACCACGACATAAAACTCCCCAGGCTCAGCTTTCTTTTCGCGCACAACGCCATGCCCCCGGTCTGGTGGACCGCACATCCCTGGGAAACACGCACCCTCACCGGCTGGATCGGTGGTCCGCGCTCAGCCTCCTTCAATCAATGCACCCGCGAGCAGGTCGGCGATATCGCCTGCCAGGAGCTTGCACGCATCTTCTCTCTGCCTCTCGATTACTTGCGAGCACAACTCCTCTGCTGCGCAACCCACGACTGGCAAACGGATCCCTTCAGTTGCGGATCCTACAGCTACGTGCCCGTCCGCGCCCTCGATGCCGTTCTCGAACTGGCCACCCCTGTCGAAAACACCCTTTACTTCGCGGGAGAACACACCGACCTCACCGGCCATTGGGGCACCGTCCACGCGGCCATCCGCTCCGGTCAGCGCGCCGCCCAACAGGTTCTCGCCCCAGCCCGCGCCCAAATCCACGAGATGACCGCCCGCGGCGCCTAGAAGGACCTGGCCTCAGAACCTGCTTGCGTCAGGGTTCCGCCCTCCCCCTGCCATCATTCCCCACCGCATTTCGTGTCTGCTCTTATTTCAGGCGCCGCTCCGTCCGCGCATTCTCATCGGGCTCATCAATCCGAAATGCCTTCTGTGCATCCGACGGATGATTTACCTTCGATGCTCGCCCGTGCCGTAGCATGCGCCGATGCGCCTCATCCCAAGTTGGCAATTCGCAATCCTCTTGGGTCCAATGCGCCACGGAAGCTTCATCGCACCACTCCAGCAGCTTGCGCATTGCCGCCCCATGCGGACCGGCCACCATAAAGGCCTTCATCGCTGCGTCGGACTCCCAGCAGGTGCACGTCCAGAAAGCTCTGCGCCGATCTCGAAACACCTTCGCCGCAAGGCAGCCTTCTGCCTCTGCCGTCTGTTTTCCGATGCGAAGCGCCGAGAGAATAAACGCCGGCATGAACCGCCACGACCGAACGCGCAACCTCGTCACCGAGACAACCGGCATACCTACCTCGACACTCTCGGACCAACTGAACGGGCTCTCATCGGATCTGCCCGTTCCAGATCCTTGTTCCCTGTGTTTATCACCGCCCTGAACTCCCAAACCCCTTACCCAGCCTCGCCGAAGCCTCCAGCGTCTCCACCTCTTCCACCGTGCCCGTCAATACCGGCACAGGGATCATCTGCGCGATCTTCTCGCCCGCTTTCAGTTCAACCGGCTCCATGCCGAGGTTCGTCATCAGGATTTGCACCTCGCCCCGGTACCCCGCATCGATAACGCCCGCCGTCGTCGCAATCCCCCGCGAAGCCATCGAAGAACGATCCCGTACCAGCATCCCCAGCGCTACCCCCGTCTCCGGATGCCGTGCCTCCACCGAAATCCCCGTGCGTACCCGTACGGCCTGGTGGGGCTCCAGCACCACACCCTCCAGCGAGAACACGTCGTAACCCAAGTCCTCGCCCGGATGCGCTACCACTGGCAATCGGGCCCCTTCTTCCAGCAACTTCACACGTAGCATGTGTTCATCCTAATGGCCTCGCATTCAAATCCCGCTCTGTGAATTCGCGGTACACTAATCCCTGGCAAGAGGACCGGGCGGTCGCTGCCGGGGCAATGCACGCAAGTGCAGTGCATCCGGGGGAGGAAAGTCCGAACTCCACAGGGCAGTGTGCCGGATAACGTCCGGGATGCGGGCTTCAAAACCCGTAGACGGCCAGTGCCACAGAAAACATACCGCCTCTGTACTGCCTCTTTCGAGAGACAGGGCGCTGCTCAATGGACTCGTCCAAAGGGCTGCCCCACGCAGTGGTAAGGGTGAAAAGGTGCGGTAAGAGCGCACCGCTCCGACGGTAACGCCGGAGGCATGGTAAACCCCACACGGAGCAAGACCAAATAGGGAGGGAAACGTCGCCAGTGAACCACGCGGCGTTGCGCATCGGCCCGATGCGTTCAGGCGGTTCATTCGACTCCCTCCGGGGAGTCTGCCGAAACCTCCGGGTAGGTCGCTGATGAGCGTCGGCGGTAACGCCGCGCCTAGAGGAATGACCGCACATGACAGAATTCGGCTTACAGGTCCTCTTGCCGAAGAATATGCAGCTGTCAACGATCGCTACCACACGGTGCTTGCACGGTGGCGGAACAACACGCCACCACGCCCGGTTGCTGGGCGTCAGTTCAACGCAATCCCCATCCGTCCGGCGAGGCGAAAGTCTGCCTCGGTAATCCGGTTCTCGAAGGTGTTTTCTTCATCGTGCTTCACAATTGCCGACCTGACCGCTAAAGCCCACATATCGAAATCACGCATTTTGGCGATGTTCTCCGGATCGGCAAGAGAAATTTCGCCAAGATTGTAGACTGCGGCCACAAGCTCATCGATCACCGAATGATAGCCGCGTTTTGCGATCAACCCACCGACCATCGTCTTAATGACTTCCTGATGTTCACTGTCGCTCAACTGTTCCGAAAATGCTCCGCGATTCATCGCAACTCTGTCCTTTTCAAGAGCGCATTATCCCGCAAAATTTCTTGAGGGGATAAAACGATGATCAAAGCAGCCGCGCGGCTATGTCAACTGATTCAAGAGTAATGAGGGAACGTAACCCCATCCATGTAACGTCTGTTCCTCACCGCAAGTCCCCCACCGTTCCGAATTTTCTTCCCTGCTTGTGAATCGACCCGTCCCGCACCGTCATCCATTCTGCAAACCGGCTTCCCGTTTCTAGTTCAACGGAGGTTCCCTGTGAAGATTGCTGCAACCGTCGCCCGCTATCTGCTCGGGCTCATATTTCTCGTCTTCGGATCCAACATGTTCCTCCATTTCATCCCCACGCCTCCCCTGCCGCCCGGACCGTTAGCCGATTTCACCAGAGCCTTCGCGGTTTCGCACTACGACGTGGCCATCGGCTTCTTCCAGGTCGTTCCTGCGATCCTGCTCCTCGCCAATCGCTACGTACCCTTGGCCCTGACGGTTTTGGCCGCGGTGATCGTAAACATTGACCTCACACACATCACCATGGCTCCCTCCGGCCTTCCGATGGCCGGAATCGTCAGCATTCTCTGGCTACTCGTCTTCCTCCGCATGCGCACAAATTTCGCCGGCATCTTTGAGCCCGCTCCGCAGCGCTGATGCTCGCTGCATCCATACAATAGAAGCAGCCATGATCGAGTACCTTTATCTCGGGCGCGTAACCTACGACGAGGCTCTTCGGCTACAGGCAGAAGTAGCTGCTCTGCGCCTGGATGGTCTCATCGAAAACACCATCCTTCTGCTCGAGCATCCCCCGGTCCTCACCCTCGGCCGCAACGCCAGCCGAGCCAACGTCCTTGCCTCTGATGAACTGCTGGCCAGCCGCGGTGTCACCCTGCACGAAATCAATCGCGGGGGCGACGTCACCTACCACGGCCCAGGACAACTGGTCGGCTACCCCATCTTCGATCTCCGCAGCCTTCAGAACGCCAGCGGCAGCCGCCTCGGTCCAGTCGACTTCGTCCGCATGATGGAAGAAGCCCTCATCCGCCTCTGCGGAGTCTACGGCGTCCGTGCCGGTCGCATCGCCGGACTCACCGGCGTTTGGTGCGGCCTTCACGACCAGCAGTCCGGCCCTGCTCGCGAACGAAAAATCGGCGCCATCGGCATCCACGTCTCCCGCGGAATCACCTCCCACGGCTTCGCCTTCAACGTCACCACCGACCTCCGTGACTTTCAGCTCATCAATCCCTGCGGCATCACTGACAAGCCAGTTACAAGCCTTAACCTTGAGATCCCCGAAGGCGTAACCCTTCCCTCTCTGGAGCACATCGCTCACCAGGCCGCCAGCCAGTTCGGACATGTCTTCTCGCTGCAGGTGCTCGCCGCCGAGAATCTCGACACTCTCCGCGCCCACGCTCGTGCTAAAAAGAAGTTCCCTGCCCAGGACACGCCGCTTCAGATCCCCGATCAAGAACGCCGCCTTCATGCTGATCCCGATCATCCGGTTCGAGCTTGACCGACAGTCGCGTGCCAGCCACCAAGTGCCGCAATTTATAATCCGGCAGGAGCCGGCATATAGCCGAGTGGACGATTAATGCCAACCCCCGTCATCATGCCCCAGATGGGCGAGTCGATCGTTGAAGGCACCATTACCAAATGGCTGAAGAAGATCGGCGAAACCGTCGAAAAAGACGAGCCGCTCTTCGAGATCTCCACTGACAAGGTCGACGCCGAAATTCCTTCCCCCATCGCCGGCGTCCTCACCGATATCAAGTTCCCTGAAGGCGCCACAGTCGGCATCAACACCGTCGTTGCCGTCCTCTCCGAAAACGGCGCGCCGATCAGCGCTGCTCCAGACATGCCATCCCAGCCACAGTCGGCTCCGCCGCAAGTGGTTGCCGCCGCTCGGCCCACCTCAGCCGGCGTCGAAATCGTCATGCCTCAAATGGGCGAATCCATTTTTGAAGGCACCATCACCAAGTGGCTCAAAAAGGTCGGCGACTCCGTCCAGAAAGACGAGCCTCTCTTCGAAATTTCTACCGACAAAGTCGACGCCGAAATCCCCTCGCCCGTCGATGGCACACTCACTGAAATTCGCGCAGCCGAAGGCGAAACCATCCAGATCAACATAGTCGTCGCCGTCATCGGCGGCTCTGGTACTCCGTCTGCAAACGCCTCGATGCCCGCCACCACGCAGTCTGCAGCGCAGCCGGAGTCGAAGGCGGTTGCTGCGCAAATCGCTACGAAGCCGCAGCCAGCCCCGCCGCATTTCGCGGAGACAGTGCGATCCTCCCCCCTCGTGCGCCGCATCGCCAAAGAACACAATATCGACCTTCGACTTGTCCCCGGAACTGGTTCCAACGGCCGCATCAACAAAACCGACATTCTTCGCTTTATCGAAGATGGTGGCCGCACGAACGTACGGCCAGCGCAATCAGGCGTGCGGCAGGCGGCCAGGCCCAAACCTGAGCCCCCACAGCCAAAAGCCCTCACCGCCGATGTAGTCCCGCTGACAAAAATGCGCGCCATCATCGCTCAGCGCATGGTCGAGAGCAAGCGCATCAGCCCCCACGTCCACTCTGTCTACAAGATCGACATGACACGCATTGCGCGCCTCCGCGATCGCGAACGCGCCGCATTCGAACAGCGTCACGGCGTCAAACTCACCTACATGCCTTTCATCGCCGCCGCTGCAGTTCAGGCTATCCGGCACCACCCCATCGTCAACGCGTCGCTCGTCGACAACTCCATTCACTACCACGCCAACATCAACCTCGGCATTGCCGTCGCCCTCGAATGGGGCCTGATCGTGCCCACCGTCCGCGAAGCCGAAAAACGCAGCTTCTCTGATCTCGCCCGCACCATCGCCGACCTCGCCGGTCGAGCCCGCTCCAAAAGGCTTTCGCCCGATGAAGTGGGTGGATCCACCTTCACTCTCACCAACCCCGGAATCTTCGGCGACGAATTCGGCATCCCCATCATCAACCAGCCCGAAGCCGCCATCCTCGCCATCGGCGCTCTTAAAAAAGAGCCCGTTGTCCTCACCGACGCAGAAGGCAACGACACCATCGCCATCCGCTCCATGCAGTACTACTGCCTCGGCTTCGACCACCGCATCATCGACGGCGCCGACGCAGGCAAATTCATGAGCGAATTCAAACGCCAGCTGGAAACCTGGGACCGCCTCCTCGATTGATCACAATAGCTTCTTAAAGTGCTCCACACTGAGACCCGCGTCTCGAACAATACCCCATCGTGAACGCATTCACAGGATTGTGCCGGGGTATCGTTAATATCCTGTTCCCGTCTGTCATGACGATATGAGCACCTTCGCGGAGAATGCGGAAACCAGCTTTCTCAAGAGCGGCAACCGCGCGAAGATGATTGATCCCTGGGAGCTTGGGCATTCGACCTGCGTGGCTAAGCTACAGCAACCTCAACAACTCGGCTGTTCTCGCTGCGCGCGAGTTCCTCCGCAGCTTCAACGTACTCGCGAATTGCAACCTGAATGTTCGCCAGCGCTTCCTCTTCCGTGGCGCCCTGCGACCAGCATCCCGGTAGTCCAGGACACGAAACACTGTACCCCTCGTCGGATTTGCGCAGCGCTACTCGGTAAATGGCCATGCCGATATGCTACACCCACTTGCCTTTCGCCGCTCCGAACGAAGGTCATCGAGCCCACGCAAGCCCATCCGTCGAACTCCCCGTCTGAATCGTCCGCGTCACCTTCAAGCTCCCCAGATCGATCTCCGAAACCGTCCCCGCCCCATGCATGCACGACACGTAGGCCATCTTTCCATCTGGCCGCACCAGCACCTCCTGGGGATAGTCCCCCACCGGAATGCTACGCGCCACCTGCATCGTCTTCACATCGATGACAGCAACCTTGTTCTGATCTGGCATCGCTACCAGCAGCCATTTTCCGTCCGGAGTCACGGTTGACCCGTACCCCATCGCCTCCATCGGGATCCACTTCGTCACCGAGTTCGTCGCCGTGTCAATCGCCGCCATCTGCGCCTTCGTCTGGTCCGCCGTAAACACCCATTTGTCATCCGGCGTAATCGAGATCCGCTGCGTGTTCCCCGAGATCGGAATCACCTTCAACACCTTCCGCCCGGCCACATCGATCACCGACACCGTCCCCGGCCCAACATTCGCGGTATACGCGCGCTTCCCGTCACGCGAAAGCACCAGCATGTGGCTCTGCTCCTGGCCCGTCGGAAGCGTCCCAACAATCTTTAGCGTCTTCGGATCGATGATCGTAATTGTCTTATCCAGCTCCGTCGTCACATAGAGCCGACCGTCTTTAAATCCGATCACCGGGCAATGCGGCCGCACCCCATGATCAAACCCAATATTGCCCACCACCTTCTTCGAGGCAATATCGATCACCGCAATATTCTTCCCATCCGTCCCCGGCTTTCCCACGCCCGAGTTGCCATACACCGGCACAAATGCCAGCTTCCCGTCCGCCGACGCAATCACCTCATGACCCGTCGTGCCTCCCTCCGGCACCGTCGCCACCACGGCCCCGCTCGCCGGATCAACAATCGCCAGGCTCTGTGTCCCCTTCACCGCAACCAGCAATCGCGACTGCGCACACGCCATCCCGGCGCACACCACCACGCCCAAAACAATCAGCTTCGCAACCATCAATCCACGACCTCCGCAAGACAGTACGGACTATACCGTACCGGCCCCGCCATCACGAATGCGAAGCCCACGGATCATACGTTCCCACGCTCCACGAGTGCCCCTCCGGATCCTTCACTGTGAACTCCCGGCTCCCGTAATCCGTATTCTGAAGCTCGCGCACGATCCTGCCGCCCGCCGCCTTCGCCCGCGCATACACCGCGTCCGCATCGGTCACCAGTACATACACACTGCGAGTTTCCACATTTCCCACATCGGCTGGAGTCTTGAATCCGCGCCCGTACGCGTCGTCCTTCTCCGAGCCCAACATGATCATCCCGCCACCCAGCGTAAGCTCAGCATGCCCTACGCTATTGTTCGGCCCCGGATACTCCGCGTGCCGTTCAAAACCAAACACATTGCACAACCATGCGATTGCCGCATTCGCGTCGCGATAACGCATCGCCGGCATGATGGTAGATCGAGAATTGGGACTATTCGCAGCCATAAAAGACCTCCGTCGGAATTCAACTTACGCCGACAGAATGCCACCAGCCCCTTGCTGCGATCTTGGAAAAATCGGAAAGTCCCAAAATCAAGTCGATCAGATCATTCCGCGCTGATGTGATTCGCCCACATGGTCCGCCGCGCCGAATACGTGCTGATATCAACGCCCGAAAAGGCCCGGAACTCATTGGCGAGGTGCGATTGGTCGTAGTACCCGCAATCCAGCGCCAGTTCGGCCCATCGCACCTCCACGCCGGCATGAAGCTGCCGCACCGCCCGCTGAAACCGCTGAATCCTGCACCAAACCTTCGGCGTCAATCCGACCTCCTCCCGAAACATTTGAGAGAACTTCCGCTCGCTCCATCCAATCTGCCGCGCCGTTTCGCGCACACTCGCCACATTCGGCAACTCCGCAAAATAGCGCAAAGCAAAGTTCACCTGCGGCAACCGGCCTCGTGTTCTGACTTGGTCACCGAATCGCTTGCGCAAAAATCGCTCCGTACAAGCCAGCCGCTCCTGCGAACCTGCGAGTTCCAGGAGCCTGTCTCGCAGTTCATCCGCATCCTTCCCCCAGATGCACTCAAGCGGAATGCTTCGGTTACTGAACAGGTCCGCCGAATCGCCTGCAAACGGCGCAAATCCGCCTGGTGCAAACACAATCCCGATCAAATCGGCCATATCGGAAGTGTCGACAATCTCGTACACCGAACGCGCACCCACCACCAGCGCAGCCGGCAGGCGACAATCTACGCCACTTTCCGGACAGTCGAGCACGTAATCGCGCGCCAGGTTCACAATGATCTGCGTGCACCCGTTCGGCAGAACCCGTTCCCGCCGATGCGCCACATCCGTAGCCTTCGCATACCACAGGCTTCGAATGTAGTGGGCTAATGGTGCGCCGGGGATACGCTCCAGGTAAAGCAAGGCGACCTCCCAGCCGTTATAACACGCATCTCACACGGTCTGAAAACCGGCTTCCGTCTGCCAGATGGCATTGTTCTTCGATACGCTGGTTGTATGCCGCTCCCCGCCCGCGACACCGAACTCGTGCAAATAATGGAAGCGGCTCTCGTCGACGCAGCCAGCCGCGCCGGCCCATGGCTAGCCTGCCGACCGGGATGCACCCAGTGCTGTCACGGCGTCTTCGCCATCAACGCGCTTGATGCTGCCCGTCTCCATGCCGGCATGCAGGCCCTCTTCGCCTCCGTTCCAGACAAAGCCGAAGCGATTCGAACCCGCGCTCATGCCTGGATCAACCAGTACGCCCCCGATTTCCCCGGCAACTCCGCAACCGGAGTCCTCGGCACATCTGACGAAGATCAGGCCCGCTTCGAAGACTTCGCCAACGACGCACCTTGCCCCGCCCTCAATGCTGAAACCGGCCTCTGCGATATCTACGCATGGCGACCCATGGCCTGCCGCGTCTTCGGCCCGCCCGTTCGGGTAGCCGAAAATGATGCCCTCGCCTGCTGCGAGCTCTGCTTCATCGGAGCCACCGACGACCAGATCGCCGCCTGTGAGATGCACCTTCCCCACGAACTCGAAGAACAATTGATCGAAGAAACCGCTGAATCCTGCGAAACCATCGTCGCCTTCGCGCTTCTTCGTTGACGTCACCTGCCGAAACTCTTATCCAGCCCCGCCCTCAACTCGCGTTAAAATGAAACACCCCGGAGAGTCATACGCAAGAGGCCGCGCGACGCCATGCCCGTAGCCCAACTCACCCTCGAACTCCGCATCGAGCACGCTCAATCCCTCAAGGACCGCCGCCAGGTAGTCCGCTCCATGAAAGACCAGCTCCGCCAAAGCTTCAACATCTCCGTTGCCGAGATCGACGAAGCCGTAACCTGGCAATCCGCAACCCTGGGCATCGTCGCCATCTCCGGTTCACGCAGCTACCTCCACCAGCTCATCGAAGAAGTCGAACGAGCCGCCCGCCGCATGTCCAATGAACTAGGCGCCGAACTCGCCGACAGCTTCTGGGAATATCTCGAAAGTTAACGGCGATGCGGCAAACTACGTGGTTTTGTTCCCCGTTTATCGCAGCCATATGGCCATGAACGGGAAACCCCGCACAATCTCAACGGTCTGGCATGCCCCGTTCATCGCGGCCTTTCGCGATGTAGCGGGAGCTACTCCCACCGCAGCGCCGTCACCGGGTCTGTCTTCATTGCCTTCCGCGCAGGAATCAGCACTGCCAGCAAAGCCACAATACCCAACATCACCGGAACGCCAATGAACGTCACCGGATCGCGCGGCCCGACATGAAACAGAACGCTGTCCAGCACTCGCGTAAGCACAAGCGATGCGCAAATTCCGATCGCTCCGCCGATCACGATCAACCGCACCCCCTCGCGCAAAATCAGTCGAAGAACATCCCCGCGATCCGCACCCACCGCAATCCGAATCCCTATCTCCCGCGTTCGTTGCTGCGCCATGAACGCTACCACGCCGTATAACCCGATCAGCGCCATCGCCAGCCCCGTAAATGCAAAAAAGCTCAGAAGCACTGTCTCAAACCGCGGTCGATCCGCCATGCCTGCCACTCGCTCGTTCATCGTCTCGATCTCGACCGGAACCGTCCCGTCAATCTGCGCAATCTGCGACCGCACCCACAGCGCCAGCGCCTTCGCCGACGTGCTCGTCCTCAGAATCAATACCGCAGAAGGAGCCATCGTCCAGTCCTCCAGTTCGTTCCGCCGCAACCGGTAGAACTCGGGTCGTTCCTGCGCCTCAAGCCCGCCATTCTTCACATCGCCGACAACACCTGCAACAACATGCCACGGATCGCCTGGTGTGGGCTTCACCTTTTTTCCAATCGGATCTTCGCCCGGAAACAGCCTTGCTGCCAGCGAAGCGCTCAGCACTAGGTAGTTGCCCTTGGACTCCCGCTCTTCTTCCGTGAACCCCGCCCCGCGTACGATCGGAATATCCAGTGCCTTGAAGTACTCCGGCGTCACCATTCGCCATTGCACCATTCCTCCCGTGCCGCCCGTAGCAGCCGGACGTCCAGCAACTTCCATGATGCTGAAGATCTGATCGTGCTGGTATCCACCAGGAGGCATCGTGTCGGCGATCGCCACCTCGCTTACTCCGGGCAGGCGCCGGAGCGCTGCTTCAGCTTCGCTGAAGAACTCTTTTCGCAACTGCGGAGTTGCATACTTTTCCCGATTCAAAGAGAGCGCTGCGGTAAGCACCCCGTGCGAATTCATTCCCAGTGCCTGGTTCTGCAGATTGGCAAAGCTCCGCAGTAGCAGCATCGCCCCGACGAGCAAGATCATGCTGGCCGCAACCTGCATCACCACCATGCCTCGCCGCAGCAGTGCCCGCGTCTGTCCTGCCGCCTCTCTCGCCGCAAGCGCAATGGCCCGTGGCCTGAACAGCGCCGGCGCCAGCCCGAACACCACTCCCGCCGCAATCCCCAGCACCGCCGTGAAAACCAAAATGCGCGAATCAATTTGTACCTTCGCCAAAAACGGCAAACTCGACGGTGCAATCGCTATGAACAACCGCAGCAAACCTTCCGCAACCACCCACCCCGCAGCCGTTCCGATCACGGAAAGCAAGAGAGACTCCGTGAGCGTCTGCCGGATCAGCCCGGCACGCGTCGCGCCTATTGCCGACCGCACTGCGAGCTCACGCTCTCTCGAGGCAGTTCGCGCCAGCAGCAGGCTCGCTACATTCGCGCAGGCTATGAGCAGCACCGCCATCACCGATCCCAGCAGAATCCACGAAACCTGCCGCACATCCTGAATCTGCCTGTCACGCACGGAGCGTACCCGCAATTGAACCTCGCTCCGAAACCGCGGAGGAGCAAGGTTCAGTGAGTAGTCGAATACCGGCTTCAACTGCTCAGCCGCTTGCTGCATTGATATGCCGGGCTTCAATCGCGCAAATGCATACAGAACGGCTCCAGGATCGGCCTTGCGCTGCGCAGCGACATCGAGTGCTTCCGGCTCCAGAATGTCGGCCTTTTCCAGCGTAGGCATTTCGAAGTCTCTCGGCAGCACTCCGATCACCCGGACAGGATGCGTATCGATATTCAAGGTGCGATTCAGGATCGCCGGATCACGTCCGTACTGAGAGACCCAAAGCGCATACGAGATAAGCGCCACACGTGGCCCGTGCGGACGATCCTCTTCGGGCAGAAAATTACGTCCAAGCACCGGCGACACGCCCAATGTAGTCAGAAAGTTCTGCTCCACATTTGCGCAACTTAGTCGTTGCGGATTTCGTTCGGTAAGATCGCAGGCCGTCACGCCAGTTTCAGAGGTCAGAGCCGTAAACGGCGTCTGATGATCCTGCCATTCGTAGTACGATCCACCCAGCATGAACTCCTGCGGGATGATCGGCGCCGTCAAGCCAACCGACACAAGCTGTCCCGGATGCGCATACGGCAAGCTCCGGAACAGAATCCGATCCACCACGCTGAATACAGCCGTCGTCGCGCCTATCCCAAGCGCAAGCGTCAAAATTGCTGCAACCGCAAACACCGGATTCCTTCTGAATCCTCGCAATGCATACCGCACATCGCGCAGTACGCTCTCCACCACTGGCAGCGTCGCCCGATCCCGATAAGCCTGCCGCGCCTGTTCCGCGCCACCCAACCGCAACAAGGCCTCGCGCCGCGCCTCCGCCTCGCTCAACCCTGCGAGCACTCCATCGCGCATGTGCTCAGCGATGTGCGATTCAAGTTCCGCATCGAATCCTTCATCAACTCGCCCGCTGCCGAACAGCGCGCAAAGCCTGACCCAAAAGGCGCGCAATTTTCGCATCATGACCTCCCGCGCGACTCCGCCGTCTCGTCCAACGCCTCTAGTCCGCCCGCAACGCCTCCATCGGATCCACACCCGCAGCCCGCCGTGCCGGAATCCATGCCGCTGCCACCGCTACCATCGCCATCAGCACCGGCACCAGCCCAAACGTCAGGGGATCGAGCGCACTCACCTCAAACAAGAAGCTATGTAGCACCCGGCTCAGCGCGATCGCTCCCGCCAGTCCCGCCACGCATCCCGCCAGCGAAAGGAACAAGCTCTCCCGCACCACGCTCATGACGATCTGCCACCGCTGTGCTCCCAGCGCCAGCCGCAGTCCAATCTCTCTCGTCCGCCAGCTCACGATGTACGCGATCAGGCTGTACACACCCACAGCCCCAATCACAATTGCAAGCGCGCCAAATCCGAGCAGCAAAACCGCCAACGCCCGCGGTGCCGCCACTGAACTTGCGACAAGATCATCCATCGTCCGCACCCGCGTCACCGGAACCAGCGAGTTCACACCCGCCACCGCACTCCGCAGCCCCGCCGCCGTCTCGCTTGCGCTCGTGTGCGTCCGCAGCATCGCGTACATCATCGGTTGGCTCCGCTCTGTCGTCAGCGGTAGAAACACCTCATCTTTGAATCCCTCCTGCAGCCCGCCCTCGCGCGCATTCCGCACCACTCCCACCACCACGGACGCCTTCTCCGCGTTCCACACCGCCGGAGTCTTCTCATCCACAACATCCAGCAGATGCTTCCCGATGGGATCCTGGTTTGGCCATAGTCTCTGCGCCATGTGTTCATTCACCACAACAGCGCGCGTTACGCCAGAAGCATCCTGTTGCTCCAGCAACCTCCCCCGCGTAAGCTTCAGATTCAGAACGTCGAAATATCCCGTCGACGCCACCCTGCTCGTCGCCAGTAGCGCTCCCTGCCTTGCGTCGCGCGGATGATCCTCCGCGTCGAAAACATAATTGTCCGCTCGCCCGCTCATCGGCAGCGAATCCACCACCGCGGCACTCTCCACGCCCGCGATCCCTCGCGATCGATCCAGCAGAGCATCAAAGAACGATTGGCACCGCCCCTTCTCCTTGCAAGCCCCCGCATCAAGCGCCACCTCGGCTGTAACGATGTGATCAGTTCTGAACCCCGGATCAACTTTCGTGATCCGATACAGGCTGTGCAGCACAAGCCCCGCCGCAGTAATCACCACCACAGTCAGCCCGATCTGCGCCATCACCAGGATCTTCGAAATCCCGAACCGCGATCCCTGTCCCGCCAGCCCTCGTCCGCCCATCCGCAGCGTGCTCAACAGATTCATCCCCGCCATCTTCAGCGAGGGAATCAGCCCGAACACCAGCCCCGCAAACACAGAAGCGCAAAGCGTGAACACCACATCGCCCCAATGCAGCCCTACGTCTCCAATGCGTGGCGTATCCGCCGGCAGCAGCCCCACAAAGATCCGCAGGCTCGCAACCGCCGCTCCCAGTCCCACCGCCCCCGCCGTCAGTCCGACCACAACAGTCTCTGACAGCAACTGCTGTACTAGCCTCTTCCCCGACGCACCTAGCGCACTCCGTACTGCAATCTCCCGCTCCCTCGCGCTCGCCCGTGCCAGCATCAGGTTCGCCACATTGGCGCACGCAATCAGCAGAATCAGTCCCACTGCCCCAAACAGCAGCAGCAACCTCGGCCGCATTGCGCCCGTCTGCGACTCCAGCAGCGGCACGACACTCATATCCGACGCCCAGATATCCGGCATCCGAAACGGAAACACCGGCAGCAGCACCGCATGCAGCCTTCTCAACTCCGCCTGCGCCTGCGCCGGTGTCGCTCCATCCGCGAGCCGGCCAAACCCGCGTAGATCAAAGTTGAACCAGGGGTCGAAAACATCTCCGCCCTTGAACGAAACCGGCGTCACAAACTGCGTATCCGCATACGGAAAATGCACCCCCGCCGGCATTACTCCCACAATCCGCCGCGAAACGGCATCGATCCGAATCTGCCGCCCAATGATCCCCGCGTCTCCGCCGAAGTGCTGCCGCCAATACCCATAGCTCAGCACCACGTCATGATCCTCCCCAGCCACCGCGTCCTGGGCCGAGAAGAACCGCCCCACCGCCGGCCTCACCCCCAGCACATCAAACACATTCACCGTCACCGCAGCACCAAACACTCTCTCCGGCACATCCCCGTCTGAGATGTTCGACTCCGCATCCGCTCCATATCCCGCCACTGCCTTCAGCGCCGTCGCATGCGACCCAAGCTCCCGAATCCACCCCTTCGGAAACACCGGCGCATTCGTCCCCGCAATCCGCACCAGTCTGTCCTGCCGCGCATACGGCAGAGGCCGCAGCAGTATCGAATCCACCAGCGTATAGATCACTGCGTTCGCGCCAATCCCCAGCGCCAGCGTCAACACCGCCGTCATTGTGAACCCAGGCGCTCTCCGCATCTGCCGCAACGCAAACCGCACATCCTGCAAGAAACTCTCGAGCGGCGGCAGCGTCGCGCGCTCCCGGTAAGCCTGCCTCGCCTGCTCCGCTCCGCCCAGCTGCATCAGCGCCTCCTTCCTTGCTTCCTCTCTGCTCGCTCCCGCACCCATGCGCGCCTCCACATCCATCGCGATATGACTCTGCAGCTCCGCATCAAATTCCACCGCCTTCCGCCGCACAAACACGCCGCGCACGCGCAGCCAGAAAGCTCTCTGCTGTCCCATCGCCTCGCTCCTCTACTCCGTTCGCAATGCCTGCACCGGATCCACCGCTGCCGCTCTCCGCGCTGGCAACCAGCACGCGACCAGCGCAATCAATCCCAGAAACACCGGCACCGCTGCAAACGTCACCGCATCATGCGGCTTAATCCCGTACAGAAAACTCGATGCAAACCGCGACAGCATCCATGCCACTGGCCACCCCAGCACCATCGCAATCACGGCCAGCACCATCCCCTGCCGAACGATCAGTCGCGCCACATTGCCCGCATGCGCCCCCAGCGCCATCCTGATTCCGATTTCTCTCGTCCGCCTGCTCACCGCGTAACTCATCACTCCATACAGCCCAACCGCCGCCAGCACCAGCCCGATCCCGCCGAACACACCAAACAACGTCGCCGCCAATCGAGGCAGGAAGTACGCCGACTTCACGTGCTCCTCCATCGTCTCCTCGTTGTAGATCGCCAGGTTCCTGTCAATCGCATAAATCTGCCGCCGCACCGCCTCCGCCAACGCTGCAGGATTCCCCGGCGTGTGCACCACCAGCGTGTACCCCATCCCCGATGGGTCCTCAGCAATGCTCTGGTCCAGCCAGCGGTAAAGCACCGGTCGCGTCTCCTCGCCAATCGTTCGAGACTTCGTATTTCCCACCACGCCGATAATCTGGTAATCCCAGTGACCGCCGTGCACATGCTGCCCAATGGGATTCCCGCCCGGAAACATCGTCTCGGCAAACGCCTTGTTCACCACCGCAAGGCGCGGTCCATCCACACTGTCGCTTCCAAAATCGCGCCCAGCCAACATCGGAATCCCCAGCGCCCCGAAGTATCCTTGCGTGGTCATGTACAGATCCGTCATGGCATGAGGCGAGTCCTTTTCTTCGCTCCCCGCGATAGTGAATCCATCGCTGCGATGACCACCCGACAGCACCGCCACATCCGTCGATACCGCTGCATCCACTCCAGGCAGCGCTGCAACCCGCTCCCTCAGCTCACGCAAAAACCTGCTGATCTGCACAGGCGTGTACCCATTCAGCCGCGGATCCACGGACATCAGCAACAATCCCTGCGCGCGAAATCCCAAGTCGATGCTCGCCGCACTCTGCATGCTGCGCAGAAACAGCCCTGTCACGCACAGCAGCACCACCGACATACCGATCTGCACCACCACCAGAACACTCCGCAGACTCACCCGCCGCCCCGGCCGCGCCAGCGCATCCTCTCCCTTCAGCGCATTCGCAAGCATCGGCCGCGATGCCGCCCATGCAGGAGCCATTCCCAGCACCACGCCGCATCCAACACTCACCGCGAGCGTGTATAACAGCGTCCGCCAATCCAGTGCCACATTTAGATTGAGGGGCACCGGAGCAGGCACACGAAACGCCGAAAGCGACTGCGTCGACCAGAGCGACAGCAGCACTCCCAGCGCACCACCCATCACGCCCAGCAGTGTGCTCTCCATCAACATCTGCCGCCTCAGCCTCGCTCGCGTTGCGCCAAGCGCCAGCCTTACCGCCATCTCCCGTTGCCGCCCCGCAGCTTTCGCAAACAGCAGGTTCGCAACATTTGCGCCCGCAATCGCCAGCAGCAGAACCACAATCACCCCCAGCGCCGACAAGAACGTCAGCACCGCGCTCCTCTCCCTCGGAGGCAGCGACCCCGCCTGCTCAAAGACAAACGCGTTGTCCTTATCCGTCTTCGGATACTCCGCCGCAAACCGGTGCGCCATCGTATCCAGTTCGCTCGCCGCCTGCGTCCGCGTCACTCCATCGCGAAGCCGCGCAACCACCTCCAGCCAGTGGTACTCCCGCGACTGTTGCGGAGGCAGCGTCGCCGCAAGTTCAGGCGCGATTCCCAAAGGCACCCAGAACTGCGGATCCAGAATCTGATCCACGCTGTGGAACGATGCAGGCGCGATACCCACCACCGTAAACGACCGCCCCGATAACGTAATGTTCTTCCCCACAATCTCCGGATCACTTCCGTAGCGGCTTTGCCAGAGCCTCGCGCTCATCACAATCGTCGTCGTCCGATTCTCCGTCCCAGCAAATCCGCGCCCCCTCACCATCGGCAACTGCAGCACGTCGAAGAAGTTCGTCGTAACCGCCTGCCCCCACACGCGCTCCGGTTCATTGCCACCGCTGATCGAAACCGGCAGCGGTTCAGAAAACCACGCGGCT
>Ga0068855_100002096_pt1 | contig 24676 bp, 21 predicted proteins | sample KBSCornC52_FD_66592 | JGI IMG/M metagenome (GOLD analysis project Ga0068855, IMG submission 66592) | Corn rhizosphere microbial communities from Kellogg Biological Station, Michigan, USA - KBS Corn C5-2 | ecosystem: Host-associated > Plants > Roots > Rhizosphere > Soil ...
GCCCCACCACGCACATGCTCTCGCCCAACTGCGCGTCCTCCGAGCCAACCATCTATGGGAACTCTTCTGGCAGGACCGCAAAGCGGCCTGATCCTCTGGCACCACTTTCAATCACACCCGCGGTGAAGGTGCGCTTGCGTTTTGCCTAACGCTTTAGCCGAAAATCTTCAGCACCGAGGACACGTCGCTCAGATCGGTGAACAGAAAATCCGGGTCCAGCGCGCCGAGCTCGGCGGCAGTGAATTTCCCGGTGGCGATGGCCACCGCTTTCGCGCCGATGGCGCGGGCGCAGGTGATGTCATGCGGCGTGTCGCCGAGGACGAAGATGCGCTCGGGCGGAAATTCCATGCCGTGCTTTTCCTTCGCTCGTCGACGGGCGAAATGGCCGAGCTGATTGCGGTCGTAATGGTCATCGGCATACGCGCCGAACTCAAAGTAGTGCCACACGCCATAATGGGTGAGTTTGATCTCGGCGCCGCGGGCGAGATTGCCGGTGAGCAACGCGAGGACGATGTCCGGGCGTGGCTTCAGTGCTTCGAGCAGTGGGACGATGCCGGGAAGCAAATGACCAGGCGAGGTGGGCAATTCCTCGGGCAGAAACTGCAGATAGCCATCGAAGAAAGCGGCGAGATTTTCGGGCGTCTCCGGCAAGCCGTGATAGGCCAGTATCTGGCGCGCGATGCCGGAATCGGTGCGGCCGGCGATTTCGACTTTGGCGAGATCATCCTCGATGCCAAAGCGCGCCTGAAAGCCGCGGCGCAAGGCCCGCTCGCCGGCCCCGCCGGAGGTGAGCAGCGTTCCATCGATATCGAAGAGGAGGAGTTTCTTTTCCAAGGGGCAGAGAATGTGCGCGCGGAAAGGGCGATGGCAAGGACGGTTGGCGGTCCGGTCTCTTAATCGTGATCTCTCATCCGTATCCGCGCTCAGGGATTACGATTAGGACTAAGATTAAGAATCGCCACTCGGGTGCGGGTGTCGCGGGTCAGGGCACACCCCCTGCTTGAATCGGGGCCACCTCATGAAATCCCGCGTCATCGTGCTCCTGCTCGCCCTCGCTGCGCTGGCGGCCAAGATTTATTGCGCCGCGACGACGATCGGCACCTCCGACGTGGTCTTCTTCTACAAATTCGCCGGGACCATCCATGCGCACGGCTTGCTGGCCATGTACCAGGCCACGCAGTTCTTCAATCACACCCCGCTCGTCGGTTGGTTTTCGGAAGCAGTCTTCACTCTCAGCCACGGCGATCGCAATGCCTTCGTTTTCTATCTGCGCCTGCCGGCCATCTTTGAGGACTTTCTGGGCGTGATCGCGCTCCTGTGGTTCCAGGAAAAGACCGGGCGACCGAATGGCTGGGCGTTGGCGATTTACGCGGCCAGTCCGGTGGCTTTCATGGTCTCGGGCTATCATGGCAATGTGGATTCGGTGATGGCGTTCGGCGTATTGCTCGCCGCCCTCGCCTGCGCGCTGGAGCGTCCCGTGCTCTGCGGGCTTTGCCTCGGCTTCGCCTGCAATATCAAGATCATCCCGCTCATCCTGGTGCCGGCGTTTTTCTTTTTCTGGTGGCATCGAAAACAGGCCTGGCGCTTTGCGATTCCGGCGGCGCTCACGGTGCTGATCGGGTGGTCCTATCCGCTGTTCACCATCCCCGCGGTGTTCCTCAAGGACGTGCTCGGTTACGGCAGCTTTTGGGGCGTGTGGGGAATCACCTACGCGCTGCGGCTCACCGGACATCCGGCGCTGAGCAATCTGACCTTTGATACGCCCACGCCCGCCCAAGCCGCCATCATCACCGGTTTGAAAGTGCTCATCGTGCTCCTCGCGCTCTTCGTGGCGTGGCGGCGGCGCAAGATGGAGCCGCTGACGATTTTCCAGACCCTCGCCCTGATCTGGGCGGCGTTCTTCGTTTTCGCGCCGGGATTTGGCGCACAGTACCTCGCGTGGCTCATGCCGTGTTTCCTTCTCGCGAATGAGCGTTGGTTTGCCTGGCTCACCGGGGCGAGCAGCGTGGCGCTCTTCGTTTTCTACAATGCGATTTCCGGTGGTCGGATGCCGTGGAACCAGGGGTTCACGGTGCACAAGATTGCCGATCAATGGACGCCCGCGCTGGTCCTGCCGTGGTTGGTGCTCACGGCGTTTCTGGTCTGGCAGGTGCGTGTGGCGGTGGCGAAACCGTTGATGCAGTCGGAGACGCAGGTGGGATAGTATCGGCCATTAAAGCACCGCGCGGATTTCCTTCTCGTGCGTAGCGTGGGTGGCGTCGTTGAGAATCGGAATCAATGAAGTGTCGACCGGCAGATCGGAGACTTCGATCCACGAACGGCAGCCGCCGTACTTCGGCAGATCCGGGAAGATCAGCGGTTGGCTGAGGCGATGGACGCGGACGAAAGCGAGGCTCACGCCCGGTTCGTCGTCCTGACGATAACGTTTCTCGATCTCCGCTTCGGTCCAGAGGTGGAAAGGGGCGAGCGCTTTGACCTTTTCCCAATCGGTGATGGCGCGTGTCCACTCGACATGCACGGCGAAGCTTACCTCATGCTGGCCATCTTCGCGGGCCTTCGGGAGTGGGGTGTTCGGCGGCAGTTTCAGCTTGGCGACCTGCTCGTGGAAGAGCGTGGGGAAAAGCAGAAAATCGGCATGTTTGAAGCGAAAGCCGTCGCGCCCCTCGGCGATGCCGCCCTTGCGGATGATGATGCTTTGATCACCACGGCCGAGGGCTTCACAAATGAGGGTCCATTCTTTAAAGGCAAACATGGCGAAATTAAGGAGGGCGAAGAACATGCACGCCAGTGCGATTTCACGCCATTTTTCTTTCGCCCCTTAAATTCCCACCTCATCCTTCCGCATGGCCTACAACATCGATCTGCATTGCCATTCGTGGTATTCGGGCGACGGCGTGAGCAGCCCGGAGGCGTTGATTGCCTCCGCGCGCCAGAAGGGGCTGCACGGGTTTGCTCTCACCGACCACAATACTTCGGATGGCTGCCGCTACCTGCTCGATAAAGGCCTGGTGCGCGAGGACGGCCAACCGGTGGACGATTTCCTGATCATTCCCGGCGTCGAAGTGACGACGGCCGAAGGGCACCTGCTCTGTCTCGGGGTGATCCTCCCTTACCTGAAAGGCACGCCGGCGACGGAAGTTTGCAAGATCGTGCACGAGATGGGTGGGCTGGCGATTCCGCCGCATCCCTACGATATGTTCCGCGCCGGCATCCGGCAGTCGGTGCTCGATGTGCTGGATATCGACGGGCTCGAGGTCTTCAACGCGGCGACCACGCTGAAGCGTTACAATGCGCAAGCCTTCGAATACGCGACGATGAAGAAGCTGCCGATGACCGCGGGAAGCGACGCGCACCATGAGTCGGCGATCGGCACAGCCTACACCATTTTGCACACGGAGGATTTTTCGGTGAAAGGCATCCTCGGTCAGATCAGCAAAGGCACCGAGCTGAACCAGCGCTACCTGTCGCCGAAGGATGCGCTGCGCAAGACGTGGAATAACTGGCTGCGCTTGCGTCGCCGTCGGGTGCACAAGCCGCCGACGGAGCGCGGCAACAGTTGATGGCGGGCGGTCTGTGACCGCCGAGGTGTGCGGGGGGGAACGATCAGAAACCTGATCTTTACCCACATCTTTGGACGTCGCTACAGGTGGCGCTCCTGGGAGCGGCGATCTCCAGGTCGCCGACCGAAAGCAACGCGCGCAGCGCCACATTTTTCGGGGCATCGCTGCCCGACAGAGGACGACCTGGAGATCGCCCCTCCCAAGGGAGGCCGCAGCCGCACCTACGCTCACTCATCTTTCCCAGTCGGTCTTGCCAAAAGAGATGTCGGCAAAGATCAGATCAGAAACCGCCCTATTCGTTTAGCGCGGGGAGGGCACCGGAGTCGCCGGTGGAGGTGTCGGCTTCGCAGCGGGGTTGGCGCCTTCCTTCCCTGGAGTGTTGCAGGTGACCTTGTAAAGATTCTCAGGGATGTCCGGCCCGGAGATGACTCGAGGCGGAGGGCCGACGAGCACCGGCATGACCCAGTGTTCTTTGCCATCGTGCACGCTCTTGGGCAGGGCGAAGTGGAAACCGTAGCGGCCGTTGCCCATGCCGCGCTCGACCAGGTCGTCGCGCAATTCGTTCGCCGTCACCCGGCCGATCGTGTGACCATCCATGGAGATATCCAGCACGGCGGGCGTCTTCGGGGTCTGCCGATTCCAGACGTAACCGGCGATCTCCTGGCAGGTCAGCTTGTCGACCACTTCCTCGCGTTCGGGCAGTGGCTTGGGCTCGAAGCGGCCGGAGAAGAGCAGCAGACCGAAAGCGATGACATGGAAGGTGATGAGGATGTTGACCCACTTCCAAGCCGGGCCTTCCAGCAGCTTCCGTGTCTTGTTCCAGCGGGCGAACCAATCGTAACCACAGAGCAGCGCCGCGTGGTAGATGCCGTAGAGCCAATAGTACCAGTGCGGCCCGTGCCACACGCCCATGAGACCGAAGGTGAGGAACAAGCCGACGTAAGACGCGGTGTGCTTGCTCTTGAACCACTTGCCCTTGGCTACCGCGAGCAGGAAGCGCATGTAGATGTGGTCGCGGAACCAGAACGACAGGGAAATGTGCCAGCGTGTCCAGAAGTCGCGGATATTCGGCGAGAGGAAAGGCTTGTTGAAATTTTCGACGGTATGCACGCCGAGCAGGTAGCTGATCGAGATGGCAAAGGCGCTGTAACCGGCAAAGTCGAAAAACAGGTAAAACGTGTAGGCGTACATGTAGCCCAGCACGTGCGCCGCGCCGCCGACGCTCCATGGCTCGACGAAATGGCGGAAGACCAGGTTGGCGACGATGAACTTGTAAAGGAAGCCACGGAACAGCCGCTGGATGGCGTGATCCAGGTCGTTGAGGAATTCCTCGCGATTGCGGGTGCGCTGCCAGTCTTGCGAGAAACGGCGGAAGCGATCGATCGGGCCCTCGGAAATCGTCGGGAAGAAAAACAGGAAGCCGACGTAAGTGACCGGCGGTACCGAGGTGACGACGCGGTCGCGGATGCTGAAGACGACATCCAGCGCGCGGAAGGTCACATAGGAAATGCCGAGGAAGGCGATCTCCGTGTGCGGGGCAAACGGCGGCACATATTTGGCCAGCGCGACTGGCAAGGTGGCCAGGGTGAGCGCCAGCGGAAATGCTCCGCGGAATTTGAAACGCAGGAAGGTGATGGCGATGAGCCATTGCCAGACGAGGAAGATGGCGGCGATCCAGACTTCCCGGAGCGCAAAGCCCGCCCAGATTTCGTGTGGCCGTTGCAATTGCACGGCGCCGAGCACGACGGTGACGAACAAGGCCCAACGCGCATTGGCCCGTCCGAAGAGTCCCAGGAGAAGCGCCGGGACGGCGACATAGATCAGAAGAAACCCGAAATAGGTAAAATCTTTAAAGGGCTCGAGAGCGGGGACGCTGCCGAAGGACTCGAGATTCACCTTAAGAGTTCCGCGAGTTTGCGGCGGTCAGCCTTGCCGTTGGCCGTCATGGGGAAGGCGTCGAGGAACCAGAATTTCCGCGGCACCATGTAGGCAGGCAGGCGTTCGCCGAGTTGTTTCTTGAGTTGGAGCGAGATCTCGAAATCGGAGCCGGCACCGCGTTCGCGCAGCACGACGAAGCCGGCGAGCGAATCCGGTTTGCCATTTTTCTCGGCGACCAGCACCACGGCGTCGGAGATTTGCGGCAGGTTGCGCAGGTGCGATTCGATGTCGCCGATCTCGATGCGATAGCCGTGCAGCTTGATCTGGCCGTCCATGCGGCCCTCGAAAAAGACGAGTCCGCCGCGCATGCGCCCCCAATCGCCGGTGCGATAGGCGCGCGTGCCGTCGGTAGCGAAGAAGGCTTTCCCGGTGAGATCCGGGCGGCCGAGATAACCGGGGCTGACATTCGGACCAATGATAACGATTTCACCGCGCTCGCCTTCGGACACCGGGGCGCGCTGTTCGTCCATGATGGCGATGCGCGTGCCGGGCATGACCGCGCCGACCGGTAGCGGCGAGTGCTGGGCAATGACCTCGCGCGTCACGAGAATGGACGTGGTCGCCACCGTTGCCTCGGTGGGACCGTAGGTGTTCCAGACTTCGGCGTGGGGGAAGCGATCGAGCAATTGCGACGCGGTTTCCGGGGCGAGCGTTTCGCCGCAGAACCAGAACCGGCGGAGGTTCGGCAGCATCGCGGGGCCGAAGCTTTTTTCCACCAGGCACATCTGCGCGAAGGAAGGCGTCGAGACCCAGGTCGTGATCCCGGAGTTCGCGAAATTCTGGTAGAGCACCTTGGGATTTGCGATGGCCTCCTTGGTCACGCTGAAGAGCGTGCCGCCACTGGCCAGGCTCGAGTAGAGGTCCATGACCGAGAGGTCGAAGGAGAACGGCGCCTGGTTGAGAAACGTCTCGTTCAGGTCGGGGAACTTCTGCTCACCGAGCGTCCAGATGACGAAGGTGGTGAGGCAATTGAGCGTGATGACCACGCCCTTGGGTTCCCCGGTGCTGCCGGAGGTGAAAATGATGTAGTAGGGATCGTCGCCAGAGACGGATCGCGGCTGGGCCGTGGTTGGAGCCGCGGCTACCTCGGCCAACGCTTCGCGGACCGCCGTTGGAGTTAGGTTCAGCACCGCGTTGGCATTCTCCACGATCCGCTCGATGCGCTGGGGCGGGATGGAGAGATCGATCGGCACGTAAGGATGCCCGCTTTTCACCGCGCCGAGGAAGGCGACGAGCATCTCGTTTTCCTTGTGGCCGATCACGGCGATCGGTGCGCGATTGTCGCCGAGCTTTTGCGTGAGCCATGCGGCGAGGGCGTCGGATTGCGACTTCAGTTCCTCATAAGTGAGGGTGCGCCCTTCACTGATATGCGCGGGGCGTTCCGGAGCGATCTCGCCCCAATGGTCGATGCGTGCGAGCAGGTCCACGACTTTAGAAACCCTGGTAGACAAAGGGCGGCGTGGAGAAATCCCCGCGCCCGTAGAGATAGATCAGTGCCACGATAATGCCCAGGTAGTAGAAAACCAGCAGCGTCTGGTGGACCGCCGGACGTTGGAAGAAGGGTGGCACCTGCATGGGCTCAGCTCGCGAGGCGCTGCTCCACGTCGGCGATGAGGAGCCGGGGTGTCGCCCACTTTTCGCGCTCAAATTCCGCCGGCGAAATCTCGATGCCAAACTCCTCGGAGATGGCCACCATGAGGTCAACGGTCTTCATGGAATCGAGCACTTGCGAATCGTAAAGCGGCAGGTCGAGATTGCGCTCAACCTCGTCCGTCTCGGCGACGTTTTTGAGGACTTCGAGCAGTCGGGTGGAAGTAGTGGACATGAGGAATGGAGATGGTGGAGGAGCGGGTTATTTCACCCGGCACTCCGTGAAAATATAAGTTTGCCCGGCGATCTTTCGAGAGTTTTTGCCGTGAGGGGTGAGGATACGGCGGTCAGTCCTCGCGCTCGTGGTAGAAATCGTCGAGCGCCTTGTTGTAGTAGAGCCAGCCCTGGGGGCTGAGGTGGTCGAGAAAATCGACGAGGAAGGCAGGGTCTTTTTCGTGTTCGCGGAAGTCGAGAAGCTGAACGTCATAGCGCGCCGCGGTCTCGTCCAGCCGCCGCAGATACGCCGTCCGCGCCGCCGGCGAAACGCCGTAGACCTCGAGCCGGATGTCTTCCACCGGCATGCTGAGGAGGAGCGGCCGGGCGCCGAGTTCGCTGAAGGTGCGCAGGAGCAATTCCAGGTCGGTCCATTCCTTCGCGCTTTTCACCGCTTTGACAAAATTCTGGGTCTGCACTGCGGTGGTCAGGTGGGCGCTGGCATAGCGCTGGCGACGGCGGGTCACCTCATTGCGCTTCGCCTGCAAAGCGGCGTTGTTCACCGCAAATTGCGCGGCGCGTTTCACCAGCGTGTTCCAATTCAGCGCGCGCAGGCCGCGACGAGCCGGTTGGTTCAGCTTCGCATCTTCATCGAGGATGTGCAGCGTCGCTTCAAAATGATCCTGTGCCCGGCCGACGGCGTTCTGCAGTTCGCCCAGCGGCCAGATGGCATCGTAGAGGAAGCGATCCGCCGGGCTGTTGCCAGCCAGTCGCTCCAGGGCAAACTCGAGCAACCATTCGTTTTCCAGCGTCTTCGGATAGTCGAGCATCCGCCGGGCGATGTCGTGCTTCAGGCCGTGGCTCAAGTCGTTGTTGAAGGCGAGCTCGTAAGCCTGCATGTGCGAGAAATTGCCCTCGTACCACTTCGGGTCGAACACCGCGGTGAAGAACCATCCCGGCGACATGGAAAATGCCACCTTCTTGCCGGCGATGTCCTTGCCCACGGCAGCGACCTTCTGGAGCACCGCCAGCGAGGTGGTGCCCGGCTGGCCGACGGGGAAGACGCGGAAGCCGGTGGGGTAATCCTGGAAGAATTGCGAGGCGTTGTTCGGCATCTCCTTGGCCAGCTCCGAGCTGCCGTAGAGGACCAGCAAGTCCGGCTGGCGGAAGGCTTTCTTTTGCAGGACCACGCCGTGCAATTTGACTTCCGAAAGATCAGGGGCCAGCGCGTGGACGTAGCGTTTCTCGATCCGATTGCAATAGAAGACGCCGGCCAGCAGCGCGATCAGAGTAATGACTGATGCGATGGAGGCCGCGATGAGATGGCTTCTCTGGGCGGGGGATCCAGCTTTCACGGGGACGCCAATAATGAGCTGAACCGACCGATTCTCAAGGTGAATCAATGATTTCCGGGCGGAGGGAGGGCAATGACGAATGACGAGGCCCGCGGCGGAGACGCATCCGTCATTTTTTTCACCTCTCCGCCAGCGTGAGCTTCAACGTCGGCGGAGCCAGGGTGGGGTGATGGTTGCCGGCAAAACCATGCACGGCGGCCGAATTTCCCGGCTCGGAAGTTTCGCGGACGACGATGAGGGTCGCGCGGCGATTGGCGTCGGTATTGAGGAAATTCGCCAAGGCCTGGCCTTCGATGGAAAAGCTGCCGCTGACCACTCCACGGGGCGTGGTGAAGGTGCCCAGTTTCACCGCCTTGGCCGTGTCTACCGTGCCGGCATCGGGCGAAAAGGCGGGGGCGTTTTCCCAGGTGAGCGTTTCGGCGGACCAATTGTCCTGGCTGTCGTCGGCTAGACCGTAGACGGCGAAGGTGCACTCGTCGGTCAATGAGGCGTAACCGAACCCGGTGGCCTCGAAATTCAGCGTCAGCGCGGCCTCGGCGACATGGCGGTCGCGCAACGGTGTGAGGTCGAAGCGCAGGTAAGCCTTGCGCCGGTAGCCCTTGGTCGGGGCGTTTTTGACCAGCAGCAGGGTGTCGGAGAAGTGGATCGGGCTGTTCGGCGAAACGACATAAGCTGCGTCGCCGGTGCCGCCCGCGGTGGTGAGGGTGAGCGTCGAGGGATGCAACGCGCTGTCTTTCCGAAGGAAGGCGTAGCGGTCCGGCTCACCGTCGGCGTTCTTCGCTTCGGTGAAGCGGTCCGGTGTGATGGCCGCGGATTCATGCGTGGCCAGCCGGCGGACTTCGCCGCTGTGATCGTGACGCAATTCCACCTCGCCTTTCAGCACCTGCACCTGGCCGCGGCCATTTGGGTCCGCGCTGATGCCGAAATCGGTGCCGTGATCAATCAGCCGGGCATTGGTCGTGGCCACGGTGAAACCGTGGGCCTGCGGCGGCACATGCGCGGTGAGCGCGCCGCTGTGGAGGAAGCAGGTGTTCGGCCCTTGCAGTTCCAATTCCGCGGGTCCTTCGAGCGAGACTTCCGCGCCGCTCTGGAAAACCAACCGGGCGACGCCGCTCTCCAGCCGGAGACGGCCGGCTTTCAAATGCGAGCCCGGCACGGTGGGCAGCGAGGAGTTATCCCAGCGCGCGCCATTGGTCTCGACCAGCGTGGCCAGCGGCCTTTCCGCGGGACGTGGGACGAACCACCAGATGGACAGGCCGAGCACCAGCGCCGCAGCGATGGCTCCGATCCATTGGGGAAAGCGGATGATTTTCCCTGTCGGCTCCAGATCCGGGAATGTCTGCAGGACATCCGCCAGCGGCACATCGCCCAATCGGCTGGCATTCTGCCGCAGCGAGGCGTGCTGGTGCATGATCTCGACATACAGACGGCGCAGGCCGGTGCTGCCGAGGACCAGCGCCTCCAGTTGCGTGCGGTCCGCGGGCGAAAATTCGCCGTCGAGCAGGCGATTGCACAGCTCGCGCAATTCGGCTTCTGGAGGTAGGGACGCCGCGCCGTCGGCGTCTGGATTGGGATCAGACGGCTTCATTTTCGGAACTGTGAAGGTTTTTGGTCACGCATTCGTGCAGGACATGCCGCACCCGGCTGAGCAGGCGGTAGAGCGCGCCCACCGTGCGTTCGAGGCGCGAGGCCATGTCTTCGAGCGAAAGTCCTTCCTGGTAGCGCAGGTGCAGGGCGTCGCGATGATCCGCCGGCAGTTTGGCCACGCATTCGTGCAACACCTTCTCGCGCTGTTCCAGCCGGTCGGCGCTCTGCTCCACTTCTTCCGAGACCGTGCGCAGGAAATCCTCGCTGAAATCGAGCCGGTCGCGGTGCTTGCGTTTTCGGTAGGCGAGCACCTGGTGGAACGCCACCTTGCGTGCCCACGCTCCGAAATTTGTCCCGGTCTCAAATTTCGCGAAATTCCGCCACATCACGACCTTGGTCTCCTGAAGAATGTCATCCGCATCCTGCGGGTGCGGCACCATGGTCATGACGTAAGCTCCCAGCAACCGCTCGTGGCGGGCCAGCAGGAAGACGAATTCTTCGGCGCGATCAGGTGGAGACATGAGGACGATTCAGGGAGGTTTTCCCAGATAAGTCCGTCCGAGGGGCGATCTGGACAAAGTATTTTTCGGAGGAATGCTGGTGGCGGCGGACGTTGGCTCCGAATCTCGCCGTCTCGATCGAATCAGGGAACGCGCCGGAGCGCATCCCTCCGTTTGCTCGGAACGGTGTTTGGCCACCCTTCTTGCAAATTCCCGAAGAAATTTTGTCCAAAGATTAGCCAGCCGGACTTATTGGTCACAAAGACTCTCATGTTTCCCCGAACGACAGTCCTGACCCTGGCCGTGCTTGCCCTGAGCACGCGCGCCGTCATGGCGGCGGAGGATGGGATGGAGTTTTTCGAAAAGAAGGTGCGTCCGCTGCTGGTGGAGCGCTGTTACGAATGCCACAGCCCGGACAAAAAGGTGAAGGGTGGGCTGCGACTGGATACCCGCGAGGGGTGGGTGAAGGGAGGCGATACTGGGCCGGCGATCGTGCCCGGCGAGCCGGAAAAAAGTCTGCTGATCAGCGCGGTGCGCTACAAGGACCGCGACCTGCAGATGCCCGAGAAGCGCAAGTTGCCCGATGAGGAGATCGCCATTCTCGAGCAGTGGGTAAAGATGGGAGCTCCCGATCCGCGCACCGGAACCGCCGTGGCGGCAGCTGCTCCGGTGGCGAAGAAGCAGGTCGGCTTGAGCATCGAGGAAGGGAAAAAGTTCTGGTGCTACGTGCCGGTGAAAAATCCCGCGATCCCGGCAGTGAAAGAAACGACGTGGCCGCGGGGCGATATCGACCGGTTTATCCTCGCGAAAATCGAAGCCGCCCATTTGCAACCCGCGCCGGATGCCACGCCGGAAGCCCTGATGCGGCGCGCCTATTACGATCTCACCGGCCTGCCGCCGACTCCGGAGCAGATCGACGCCTTTGTGAAGGATGCCGCGGTGGACCGGCAACAAGCGCTCGCCAGGCTGGTGGACGAACTGCTGGCCTCGCCGCGCTTCGGTGAAGCTTGGGGCCAGCGCTGGCTGGATGTGGCGCGCTTTGCGGAATCCAGTGGCGGCGGCCGCACGTTGCTCTTCAAGGACGCCTGGCGTTATCGCGATTACGTCATCGAGGCTTTCAATCGCGATGTGCCGTTCGATCGCTTCATTCGCGAGCAATTGGCCGGCGATCTCCTCCCGGCGCCCACGTGGGAAGATCGCCGCCGCCAGGTCACGGCCACCGCTTTCCTCTCGCTCGGTCCGACGAACTACGAGGAACAGGACAAACAGCAACTCCGCTTCGACGTCATCGATGAGCAGATCGACACCATCGGCAAGGCCTTCCTCGGCCAAACCATTGGCTGTGCGCGCTGCCACGATCACAAGTTCGACCCCATCCCGCAGCGCGACTACTACGCGATGGCGGGCATCCTCGCCTCCACGCGCACGCTGCTCAGTTACACCGACAACGTAGCCCGCTGGATTTCCGCGCCGCTGCCTTGCGACGGCGCGGAGGAAACAGCGCTGCAGGCCCACGAACAGAAGATCGCCGCGCTGGAGAAACAACTCGCCGACGCCAAGGCCACGCTGGCCGAAGCCTCGAAGGGCGTGAGCATCGCCACAACCAAGCCGGGGCGCTCGCTCGATCCGAAGTCCCTGCCGGGTATCGTCATCGACGACACGCAGGCCAAAGTCGTCGGCGTGTGGAAACATTCCATCTCGGTCGGCAGCTACATCGGCGCCAGCTATCTCACCGATTTCAATACCGACAAAGGCGAGAAGACCGTGACCTTTACCCCACCGATCCCGCAATCCGGGCGCTACGATGTGCGGCTGGCCTATTCCTATTTCGCCGACCGCGCGGACAATGTGCGCGTCACTGTCTTCCACGCCGATGGCGAAGACACCGTCTATGTCGACGAGACGATGGTGCCGCCGATCGATGGCCGCTTTATTTCACTGGGCAAGTATCGGTTCGAAAAAGACGGCGCGGGTTATGTACTCATCACCAACGAAGGCACGAAGAAATTCGTGACGGTCGATGCACTGCAACTCGTCCCCGAAGCCGAAGCGACCGCCGCGGAAGTGAAGGAAGACAAAACGAACCCCACCCGCAGTCAGGCCGCGAAACAGGTCAAGGTGCTCGAGGCGGAATTGAAGGTTTTGAAAAAAGAAGGCCCGAGGCGCGAGACGACCATGGCCGTGCACGACGACGATGAAATCGCCGACACGCAGATCCGCATTCGTGGTGTGCAAAAACAACGCGGCGACATGGTGCCGCGCGGTTTCCTGCACGTGACGCTCAATACCCAACCCGAGATCCCTTCGAATGAAAGCGGGCGCAAGGAAATGGCAGACTGGATCGCCAACGCGCAGAACCCACTGACCGCGCGGGTCTTTGTGAACCGCGTCTGGGCGTGGCTCTTCGGCTCGGGTATCGTGCGCACAGTGGATATCTTCGGTACGACGGGGGAGAAGCCGTCGCATCCCGAATTGCTCGACTATCTCGCCGCGCGGTTCGTCGCCGAGGGCTGGGACGTGAAGAAGCTCATCCGCGAGATCGTCCTCTCGCGAACCTGGCAGGAAGCGGTGACGAAATCCCCCGCGACCGACTTGGAGAACCGGCTTTTCATTCACGCGAATCGCCGCCGGCTCGATGCGGATCAATTGCGCGACACGATCCTGGCGGTCAGCGGCGAGCTCAAGCTCGACTATCTCGGGCCGAACATCGCCGGCGCCGGGGAGATCGATGCCAACAACTTCTCCGCGCAGAACATCGAGTACGGCTATCTCTTCAAGGACACGCGCCGCAGCGTTTACACGCCCGCGTTTCGCAACAAGCGGCTGGAGCTCTTCGAGGCGTTCGATTTCGGCGATATCAATAGCTCGGTCGGTCAGCGCAACGTGAGCACCGTCGCGCCGCAAGCGCTCTATCTACTTAATCATCCCTTTGTGGTCGAGCAGGCCAGCGCGGCGGCGGAGCGCACGCTCACGCAAGCGGGTAGCAATGATGAACGCATCGTCTCCGTTTTCCGGCGCAGCCTCGGCCGCGCGCCCTCGGCCGTTGAGTTGGAAAAGTGCCGCCATTTCCTCGGTGCTGAGCCGTCGCTCGAGCAATGGGCCGAGCTGCAACACACCCTCTTTGCCTGCCTTGATTTCCGTTATATCGACTAATGCTCTCTGACTTCTAACTCTTAATCTTTAATCGTTAATCCTTAATCTGTCCGCGAGGAGATTAAGATTAACGATTAAGGATTAAAGATTACGAACTTCCGCCCAACCCTATGAACAGCCCGCTCTTCTCCCGCCGTTCCACGCTGCAAACTCTCGGTTGCGGCTTTGGTTATCTCGCGCTCGCCGGGCTCGCTGCCCAGGAGCAGGCGCGGGCCATGACCACACCAGTGGCGAACCCGCTCGCGCCCAAGGCGCCGAACTTCAAGCCCCGGGCCAAGCGGATCATCTTCCTTTTCATGCAGGGCGGGGTGAGCCAGGTGGATTCATGGGACTACAAACCGCGCCTCATCGAGGACGACGGCAAGATGCTCGATTTCGAAGACCTGCGCGCGCTCGCCAAGACCGGCAAGAGTCCGCAGATGCGCGCGATGAAGTCGCTCTGGAATTTCTCCCAGCAAGGGCAGAGCGGCATCTGGACTTCGGACCTTTTCCCCGAGATGTCGAAGCACATGGATGACATGTGCCTCGTTCGCTCGATGCACACCGACGGCATCGCTCACGGCCCGGCCACGCTCTTCCTGCACACCGGCACGACGACCTTTGTGCGGCCGTCGATGGGTTCCTGGGTGACCTACGGGCTCGGCACGGAGAACGCCAATCTGCCGGGCTTTGTCAGCATCAGCCCGAGCCTCGGCAACGGCGGCCCGCGCAATTACGGCAACGCGTTTCTCCCCGCGATTTATCAAGGCACCCCGATTGGCCGCGCGGGCGTGCCGGCAAAGGACGCGACGATCCGCAATCTCCAGCCCGCGCGCTCGATGGACGAGGCAAAGAAGCAATTCGATCTGCTGCGCGATCTCAATGCCGAGCAGCTCGCCCAGAAGCCCGGCGAGAGCGAACTCGAAGCGGTGATCAATAGCTATGAACTTGCCTGGCGCATGCAGGGTGCCGCGCCCGAGGTGCTCGATTTCAAGAGCGAAAGTCCCGAGACGCTCGCCCTCTATGGCATCGATGAAGACAAGACGGATAACTTCGGCCGCCAGTGCCTGCTCGCGCGGCGCCTGTGCGAAGCGGGTGTGCGCTTCGTGCAGGTGAACTACGGCGACAACACCAACAACCCCGCGTGGGATCAGCACTCGAATCTCAAAAAACATGGGGACCACGCGAAAGCGGTGGATAAGCCGGTCGCCGGCCTGCTTGCCGATCTCAAGCAACGCGGTTTGCTCGAGGACACCATCGTGTGGTGGGGCTCGGAATTTGGCCGCACGCCCTACGCGGAAAAGAACGGCACGGGACGCGATCACAATCCGGCCGGCTTCAGCCTGCTGCTCGCGGGCGGCGGCTTCAAAAAAGGCGTGGCTTATGGCGAGACGGATGAATTTGGCCACCACGCCATCGTGAACAAAGTGCACATGCACGATCTCCACGCCACGCTGCTCGCCGCGCTCGGGCTCGATCACGAAAAACTCACCTACCGTTACGCCGGCCGGAATTTCCGCCTCACCGACGTCTACGGCAACGTCGTCCACGATCTCTTTGCATGAAAACCACCGCCCTCCTCACCCTTCTCGCTCTCACTCTTTTCGCTCGTGCTGACCTCACCGAGGAACAGCAACGTGTGCCGCGCGAGGTCGATTCGCCGGACCCAAAGCTGGCGAAGATCGTGCTCATCGCGGGCAGCGTGAGCAACAAGCCCGGCCAGCACGAATACTTCGCCGGTTGCGCGCTGATGATGGATTGGCTGAAGCAGACGCAGGGCGTGTGGCCGGTGCTCGTCTCCGAGGGTTGGCCGAAAAATGAGGCGATCCTCGACGGCGCGAAAGCGATTGTGGTTTACGCCGACGGCGGAGTAAAGCTGCCTTTCCTCGAGCCCGCGCGCTGGGCGCACATGAAGAAGCTCATGGATGCCGGCACCGGGTTCGTGATGCTGCACCAGTCGGTCGATACGCCGCCGGATCATGCGGACGAAATGAAGTCGTGGCTCGGCGCCGCGTTTACCTCGGACATCGGCTGTCGCGGACATTGGGACATGGAGTTCAACGACTTTCCGCCGCACCCGATTCTGCGCGGGGTGACCGCCTTCGCCGCGCCGCTGGATGGCTGGCTCTACAATCTGCACTTCGCCGATGGCGCGGTCCCGCTGCTCTCGGGCGCGGTGCCGGATAAGTCGCGGAGCTCCGCCGATGCCAAAACCCACATGGGCCGGCCAGAAGTGATCGCCTGGGCCTATCAGCGGGCGAATGGCGGACGCAGCTTTGCCTTCACGGGTTGCGACCTGCATCGCAATTGGCAGATTGAAAGCCAGCGTCGCCTGGTGACGAACGGCATCCTCTGGGCGGCAAAGATGGAGATCCCGCAGGCGGGCGCTTCGGTGAATTTCAATCCGGCGAGTATCACGAGCAATCTCGACTACAAACCCGCCCCGGCGCCCAAGGCGAAGCCTGCTGCGGCTGCAGCTGCAGCGCCCGGGAGCGCATCGCCCGCCCCCGTGCAATAGCGGGAGCGAATCGAAAAACAGCCCGTCATCAGCGGGGAAGCATGGGCGGAGTCGAAAGCCGAGTCTGCGAGACGCCTATGGGACTGTGGGGCAAACCTCTGACTTTCGTGGGTTTTCGAGCGGAGCTTCCTCTACTTACGCATGCCTACGCGTCATTTTTTCCAGCCACCTTCGCCCGGGATATTGGAGATCCTTCGACTCCGTGCTCCGTCCGCCTTCGCCCGCCAGGGCACTCCGCTCAGGATGACACGTTTTCTTTTGAACGCTCCGCGCCGCCGCGCCGTCACCTCGCCCTCTCCATACACCTCCCACTTGCGCAAACCGCATTTCCGGCGTCGAGTGTGGCGTTTTCATGGACTCCGCCGCCTCCGCTCCCGCTCCTCCGCATCCCGTTCAGAACGGGCCGGAGCGTAATCCGCTGTTCCGGGCGCGGGATCTGACGAAGGTCTACCCCAGCGGAGACTCCGAAATCCGTGCGCTCGATGGCCTCGATCTCGACCTTTACGAGAGCGAACTGATCGTCCTCCTCGGCGCCTCGGGCAGTGGCAAGTCGACTTTGCTCAATATCCTCGGCGGCCTCGATGTCCCGACTGGTGGCACGCTGACCTATCGCGACCTCGACCTCACCGGCGCCAACGAGGACGACCTCACCCTTTTCCGCCGCGATTCGGTCGGGTTCATCTTCCAGTTCTACAACCTCATCCCCAGCCTCACGGCGAAGGAGAACGTCGCGCTCATCACCGAAATCTCGCGCGACCCGATGACCCCGCAGGAGGCGCTCGCCCTGGTGGCGCTCGACGACCGTATGGATCATTTCCCTTCGCAAATGTCCGGCGGCCAGCAGCAGCGCGTGGCCATCGCCCGGGCCATTGCCAAGCGTCCCGAGGTGTTGCTCTGCGACGAACCCACCGGCGCGCTTGATGTGAAAACCGGCATCACCGTGCTCGAAGCCATCGAACACGTGAACCAGACGCTCGGCACGCTCACTGTGGTCATCACGCATAACGCCGTCATCGCCGACATGGCCGATCGCGTCATCCATCTTTCCGACGGCCAGATCGTGGATATCCAGGAGAACAAGTCGCGCCGCCCCGTGCGGTCGCTGGCGTGGTGACTTTGGGAAAGTGCTTAGTGCTTAGTTCCTAGTTCTTAGTCTTTTACTTCTCCGCTTTCCACTAAGCACTAAGCACTAAGCACTTCCCCGCAATGCTCTCCCCTCTCGATCTCAAGCTCCTGCGCGACATCGGCAAGATGAAAGGCCAGATGGTGTCGGTAGCCATCGTCATGGCTTGCGGGCTGGCGATGATGATCATGGCGCGCAGTCTCATTCTCTCGCTCGAGTCGACGCGGGATGCCTACTATGCCGATCATCGGTTTGCCGATGTCTTCTGCGATGTGAAGCGGGCGCCGAATGCCTTGCGCTCGCGCCTCGCGCGCATCGATGGCGCGGCCACGGTCGAGACGCGGGTTACCGGTTCGGCCAAGCTTGATATTCCCGGCATGGCGGAACCGGCGGACGCCACGGTGATCTCGCTGCCGGACGATCGCCCGCAGCAATTGAACCTACTCTATCTGCGGAGCGGTCGCCTGCCCGAATTCGGACACGCGGATGAGATCGTCGTCGGCGAAGCCTTTGCCAATGCTCACGGCTTCGAGCCGGGGAATGAGATCGTCGCGACGATCTATGGCGCACGGGAGAAGCTGAAGATCGTCGGCATTGCCCTCTCGCCGGAATATGTCTTCGAAGCGCGGCCCGGCGAAACGCTGCCGGATAACAAGCGCTTCGGGGTTTTCTGGATGAACGAGCGCGACCTGGCAAAGGCGTTCAAGCTCGATGGCGCTTTCAACAATGTGCTCATCAAGGTCGCACCCGGCGCCAGCCCGCTCGGCGTGATGGCCGATCTGGATCGCATCCTCGCTCCCTATGGCGGGCTCGTTGCTTTCGACCGTCACGACCACCCTTCCGCGCAACGCTTGAACGATGAGTTGCGCGTGCTGCACGGCCTCTCGTTTGCCTTTCCCGCGGTCTTCCTGAGCATCGCGGCTTTCATGTCCAGCGCGGTGCTCACGCGGCTCATTCGTTTGCAGCGCGAGCAGATCGCGCAGCTCAAGGCGTTTGGCTATTCGTCGACGCAGGTCGGCTTCCACTATTTGAAATTCGCGATCGTGATCGTCGCGGCGGCAACCGTCATCGGCGGCGGCGCGGGGATGTGGCTCGGCACGGGAGTGGTGCAGGTCTATCATCGTTTCTTCCGCTTTCCGGAACTGCACTTTCATCCGAACTGGAAGATGTTCGGCGTGGCCTTTGCGGTGAGCGCAGGCGCGGCGTTTCTGGGAGTGATCGGCGCGGTGCGCCAGGCAGTGACACTCCCACCGGCCGAGGCCATGCGCCCGGAGCCGCCGGCGGAATACAAGGCTTCCATCGTCGAGCGCATCGGGTTGTCGAAATTCCTCAGTACGACCTTCCGCATGGCCTGGCGCAATCTCGAGCGCAAGCCATGGCAGGCGTTCTTCACTGCGTTCGGTCTCGCCCTGGCCACCGGCATTCCCATCGTGCCCGGCGCGATGGGCGACAGCATTCACTATTTGCTCTCGATTCAGTGGGACGTCGCCCAGCGGCAGAATGTCACCGTGAGCTTGATCGAACCTGGCTCGGCCAGTGCGCTGACGGATATCCGCAGCCTGCCAGGGGTGATGATCGCCGAGCCCTTCCGGACGGTGCCGGCCCGGCTGCGGTTTGGTCATCGCTCGCGCCGCCTGGCGGTGACCGGCCTGCCGCGCGATGCCTACCTCAATCGTCTGCTCGACGATAAAGAGCGCCCCGTCGAGTTGCCGCCGAATGGGCTGCTCGTCTCCGCCAAGCTCGCGGAAATTCTCGGCGCAAAAGTGGGCGACCCGATCACCCTGGAAGTGCAGGAAGGCAAGCGCCCGACGCTCCAGGCGACCATTCAGGGGACGATCACGGATTACGCCGGCGTCTTCGCTTACATGGAGATCAATTCGCTCCGCCGGCTGATGCGCGAAGGCGGCACGGTGAGCGGTGCGTATCTCTCCGTCGATACGAATCACTGGGATGACTTCCTCGCGCGGGTGAAAGAAGCGCCGAGGGTCGCTGGGGTGTTCATCAAGGAAGCGGTGCGCGGCAGTTTCAAGAAGAGCACCGGCGAGATGATCGGCATGATCACGACGATCTATTTTACCTTCGCGATCATCGTCAGCTTCGGGGTCGTTTATAACAGCGCCCGCATTGCCCTGAGTGAACGCAGCCGGGACCTCGCGACGTTACGCGTGATCGGTTTCACTCAGCGTGAGGTTGCGGCGGTGATGCTCAGCGAATTGATTATCCTGACGGTGGCGGCGATTCCGCCGGGGTTATGGATCGGCTCGCAACTGGCGGCGGCGATTGTGCATACCGCCAGCACCGAGACGGTGCGCATGCCGCTGATCCTGACCACACACAGTTTCGCCATGGCCGTGGTGGTTGTGCTATGTTCGTCCGCCCTTTCCTTCGCAGTAGTTAGCCGGCGTTTAAGTCAGCTTGATCTTCTCGGAGTATTGAAGGCTAGAGATTGATGAAAGCTACTGTTACCCAAACTTCGCCCACGACGCGCCGCCCTGCTGGCGGGCGTAAAACCGCGCCGTGGCGCAAATACCTGCCGCACGCCATCGGCCTCGGGTTCGTGCTTTTGCTCGTCAATGCCTTGCGCCCGCAACCGCTCGCCGTGGAAATCGGCACGGTGAAGCACGGACCTCTCACGGTGACGGTGCTGGAGGAAGGCAAGACGCGCATCCGGCATCGCTACCTCATTTCGCCACCGATCGCGGGGTATCTCAATCGGGTGCAGTTGCGCCAGGGCGACCGTATCGAAGCGGGCAAAACCGTATTGGCGACGATTCAGCCGCAACCGGCGAGCTTTCTGGATCCGCGGGCGCGGGCCGAAGCCGAGGCTCGGGTCAAGGCGGCGGAAGCGACAAAGATGCAGCGTGAGACGCAGATCGAGCGGGCCACGGCGGCGCTCGACCTGGCGAACAAGGAACTGGGACGGGCGCGCGAATTGAAGAAGTCGGGGGCGATTGCCACGCGGGATTGGGATACGGCGGAAAATCAGGTCACCGTCCTGACCCGCGAATTACACACCGCGGAATTTGGCCGGCAGGTGGCGGATTTCGAATTGGCGCAGGCCAAGGCGGCGCTGACTCGCGCGGAAAATCCAGGAGCAGAGACCACCGACCCGATGAAGATCGTTTCGCCGATCGATGGTTACGTGCTGAATGTTTACGAGGAAAGCGCGCGGATGCTGACAGCGGGGACGCAAATCATGGAAATCGGCGACACGAATGACATGGAATCCGAGATCGAGCTGCTCTCCAGCGATGCGGTGGGAGTGCATCCGGGGGCAGACGTGAGCATCGAGGAGTGGGGCGGCGACGCGCCGTTGCGCGGCAAGGTGACGGTGGTCGAACCGGGCGGTTACACGAAAGTGAGTTCGCTGGGCGTGGAAGAGCAGCGGGTGAAAGTGCGCGTGGACTTTATCGATCCGTTGCCCCCGGGGATGATGTTAGGCGATCGCTTCCGCGTAGAGGCGCGGATTGTCACGTGGCATTCCGATGATGTCCTGCAAGTCCCAACGGGCGCGTTGTTTCGGCGCGGTGGCGATTGGATGACGTTTCTTTTTGAAAATGGCAAGGCCCACCAGACCAAGGTGGAGGTGACGCATAATAATGGCGTGGCTGCGGAAGTGCGCTCCGGGCTGAAGGAAGGACAGCGCGTGCTGGTGCATCCGCCGGATGCGGTGCTGGAGGGAAGTGCGGTGAAGGCGCGGGAGTAGGGATTCTCGGAGACAAATTACCGCTGGGCGATGCGGCACTCCGCCTAATGCCGGTCGTAATAAACGAGTCCCAATCGATCCATATCCTCGCCACTCGCGCCGGCGATACCGATGACCGGGTTGCCATTGGATGTCAGCGGGTGGCGGCCCTTATGTCCGCCGCCGCCGCCAATCCATCCGCTCTTATAGGAACCTTCGGCATCGAGATTGATGTCCGCCGGGTGGATCTTCCAATAGAGGACTTCAAATCCGTCGAGGCGATCGCCCCCACGGGCTTCGATGGCGGCGACAGCGTAGCCTTCCTTGGCCTCCACACGGATGGGCGTGCCGTTTTCCACCCCGTGGCGCTGGCCGGTGACGCGGCCATGGGCGGTTTGAAAAATCGGACGCACTCCCCGGACGATGTGATGCCCGGCCCACTCGCCGGTCCAGACCACGAAGCCAACGAGCAGTCCGCCCTCGGGCAGGACCTCGAAAAAGCGCCCGCCCCCCCCCGCCGCCGATCTTTCGTGTATGCTCCGTGGTCGCAGTCTGTGCCGCCGTGGCGAGGGACGAATAAAAGCGCTTCTGGATCGGGTCATCGGGCGTGCCTTGTTGAGCGACAGCTGCGGCAACAAGGCCGTAGCTCACGCTGAGGACGGTGATTGACTTCCACAGGAAACCAAGCAGAGCACATTTCATAGTTTGGGGGACCTCCAGGGTTGTAATGCCGGGTATTAGGATTCCTGTCGATCTTTTAGCTGAGGCGGTGTGCCAATGGATGGCGCTCGCGTGTCGACAACGACCCTCGCTGGCCGATGTTATTTCTTCGCGACCTCCGGGAGCACCACCTCCCGGCCACCGGGTGCGATGGTGATTTCCTGTCCGACGAGTTGTCGGCCCGGCTCGATGGCGAGTTCCAAGGCCCAGGTGAGGGTGATTAATTTGCCGGTGAAGCTATAGGGGCCCTCGGGCAGGATGAAGGTGAACGAGCGCGTCTCGGTCGGCTGCGGATTGGAAAAGGGAATGGTCTCGACGATGCAGAAGTCGCGGTTGCCACGGCCGCTGGTGCCCCACACGAGGCGCAATTCGGCGCTCTGGGGCGGCGTCTCGACTTGCCACGAGACTTCGCCGGTGATGCGGTCGCGCGGGGAAAACGCCGTCTGGTTGTCGTGAATCTGGATGAGGAGAGACATGGCGCGTGAATTCAGGTGACAGCACCTTGCGGCAGCACCTGGAGGGTATGCTCCTGGTCGATGTCGGGCCATTTCGGAATTTCGCCCTTCACTTCCAGGCGCCACGAGATGCGATTGCTGCTGCCATGAAACGAGTGCATGAGGCCGGCGGGAATGGAGACGCGGGCCTGGCCCTGGCTAGCGATTTGCTGATCGACCGTTTCCACCACCGGAATCTCGGCGAAGACCTGGCTGAAGGTCTGCGAGCTTTTGCCGGCCTGGTGGGTCGCGTCTTCGCGGCCAATGAGGACAATGCGCAACTTGTGCAGCTTGTCGACGCGACCGCGCGTCTTCCATTCGAATTGGAAATCCCCGCCGAGCGGCACCGCATCGGTGCGGGCGCGAAGGACGATGCGCGGGTTAAACAAGGCAAGGAAGCTGCCAATCACGCCGAGAATGATTAGCACGCCGATCAACGAAAAAAGGCCGACGATGATTTTGGCAAACAGCGGAGTGCTGGAGTGATTCGGCCCGAGGAAGACGAAGTAGACGAAGATGCTCATGAAGCCATTCCAGACAAGGCCGAGGATGAGCGTGGTGATGAACTTGCCCATGGGGGTCATCCTCGGCTTGAGTTCGATGAGTTCGCCGGTGGCCGGCGTGAAGGTCGGCATGGCGTTCTTGCGCGAGGCGCGCTGCGGGCCGGTCAGGCGCCCGGCGAAGACGATGCCGCCGGCGCCGATGGCGGCGAAGATCAGGCCGATGAGACCCATGAGCATTTCGCCGGTGGTCCCGCGCTGAATGACTGCCTCGGTCGGGTGGTTCGGATTGACGTAGCACGCGGTCTGCCGGCCCGGGGGATTCTGGTCCACGATGCGGTGCGCGCTGTTGTAACCGAGGTTCGAGCCGGCGGTGAATTCGTAGCGGCTCGAGGAGTAGCGCCGGCCGTGAAAGTCGTAGTGGTAGATGACTTCGGCGTTGTAGGTCGTGGAGTTGTGACTGCCGCTGCCCGGATGCTTGATGACGCGGCTGGAATCGATGATGCAGGGTGTTTCTTCCCAGCGGGAAGCGGCGGCGACCCGAAGGAATGGCGAGATCGTGAGGGACCACACCATCCACGCGCCGGCGGCGAAGAAGAGCAGGAAGAACAGGCGTAGGCAGCCGGTGCCGATAGCGCTCGGCTTGCGGGTGGCATTGGAGAAGCGGTAGGACGAGGTCACGGCGGATGTCTCTTTTTTCCGCCTGCTACGCAGCGGGCGGGACGCTCTTCAGCCGGAACGAAGAGACGAAGCCGACCAGGCCGAAGATGGCGAAGAGCAGGCCGATGAGGCCATAGAATATTTCGCTGTTCGGCTTACGGTTGAGGACGGCCTGACCCGGGTTGGTCGGGTTGACGTAACACACCGTCTGACGGCCGGGCGGATATTGATCGACGATGTGTTGCTTGGCTTCCTTGCCGCCGCTGCCGCCGCTGTCGAATTGATAGTTGCGGGTAGTGTAGTGTGTATTGCCGATCGTGTAGGCGTAGAAAATCTCCGCGCGGTAGGTTTGCGTGCCGGGCTTCGAACCGCCGACTTTAACCACGCGGCTGGTATTGATGACGCACGGCGTTTCCAGCCAGCTGCGCGCGGCGAGCACGTCCTGCAGCGGGCGGACTGTGGCGATATACAGGATGCCCGATCCGACCACGAGGAACACGAGGAAGAGCAAGCGGGCGAGGAGGACGCGGCCGCGTTTCGGTTGATCGGGAGAAGGATCGGGAAGGGTAGGTGAACTCACGACGGGCGTTTCGTTGGAGCCTTGATCTTAATCTTAATCCTAATCGTAATCTCAATCCCATTCCGCCTGACCAACTCGGGGAAGATTGAGATTACGATTCAAAGGTTCCGCTTATGACGCGTTTCCTGCCTCGCCAAAGCATGCCTCTCCCGGCATGCTGGCTTTTTGTTCCCGCCCCATGAAACTCCCGCTCTATCTTGGTTTCGCGGCCCTGGCCGTGGCCGCCGTTCACGCCGATGAGGAATTAGTCCCCGCGCAAATCGACGCCCGCATGTTGCAAATGCCCGCGGTCTCGAAATCCGAAATCGCTTTCGTCTACGGCGGCAATATCTGGGTTGCGCCGAAGGCCGGTGGCACCGCGCTACGGCTGAGCACACCGCGCGGCGTGCAGCAATTTCCCCGCTTTTCGCCCGATGGCACGAAGCTCGCCTTCACCGGCAACTACGACGGTAACGTGGATATTTACGTGATGCCGGCGGGTGGTGGAGAGCCGCAGCGCATCACCCATCACGGCGGCAGCG
>Ga0068855_100002097_pt1 | contig 24673 bp, 16 predicted proteins | sample KBSCornC52_FD_66592 | JGI IMG/M metagenome (GOLD analysis project Ga0068855, IMG submission 66592) | Corn rhizosphere microbial communities from Kellogg Biological Station, Michigan, USA - KBS Corn C5-2 | ecosystem: Host-associated > Plants > Roots > Rhizosphere > Soil ...
GCGGAGCCCAGCGACCAGACGTGCAGGTCATGGACGTCGAGGACTCCGGGGACCTCGCCGATGGCGCCGCGGATCTCGCCAAGTTGCAGCGAACGCGGAGTTCCTTCGAGCAGGATGTTGAGGGTTTCGCGCACGATCGTCCATGAACTCCAGAGGATCATCGCGGCGATGGCGATGGAAAGCACGGGGTCAATCCACGCTGCACCGCTGACAGAGATGACTGCGCCTCCGATGATGACGGCGGCGGTCGAGGCGGTGTCCCCGAGCATGTGCAGGTAAACCGAACGGATGTTCACGTCGCCGGAGGACTTCCAGAGCAGGGTGGCGATGGCACCGTTCATCAGCACACCGGCGGCGGCCACGTACATCATCATTCGCGGATGGACCTGCACCGGCGAATAGAGCCGATGGACAGCGGAGATGGCGATCCAGGCGGCGAGCACAATCAGCGTAACCGCGTTGACAAAGGCGGCGAGCACGCCTGCCCGCTGGTAGCCGAAGGTCTTCTCGTCGGTCGCGGGACGGCGCTGAAAGTAAACGGCGACGAAAGAGAGCCCGATCGCCAGCATGTCGGAGACATTGTGTCCGGCTTCGGAGATCAACGCGAGCGAGTGGGCGCGCAATCCGAAGAAGAAGGTGGCGAGAACGTAGAGGAAGGTGGCGGTGAGAGATATGATGAGCACGCGCTGCATCTTCCCGGAAGATGTGGCCACCATATGCATCCTGTTCAGTGTAGACCAGCGCGAGGGCTGCGGACGATATACTAAAGAAAGCCCATGAAATCGCGCGCAACCCCTTCCCAAGCCGTTTCCGACACTCGCAAACAAGTTCCTCTCGAAGCCCATCCGTTCGATCTCGGCGAGTCGCGCCGGGTGCGCTCGACGACGGTGGTCTGCGTTCGCCGGGGCGACTCGGTAGTGATGGCGGCAGACGGGCAGGTGACGCTGGGGGCGGCGGTGATGAAGCACTCGGCGAAGAAGATTCGCAGGCTGTATCAGGACAAGGTGCTGGCGGGCTTTGCCGGATCGACCGCAGATGCGTTCTCGCTGTTCGGGCGCTTTGAAGGCAAGCTGGAGCAGTACGCGGGCAACCTGGGCCGCGCGGCGGTGGAACTGGCGAAGGAATGGCGCACCGACCGCATGCTGCGTCACCTGGAAGCGCTGCTGATTGTCTGCGACGTCAACGCGACATTTGTGCTCAGTGGCAACGGAGACGTGATTGAGCCGGAAGAGGGAATTATCGCCATCGGTTCGGGCGGGAGCTACGCGCTGGCTGCAGCCAGGGCTTTGATGGAGAACACGGACCTGAGCGCGCGCGAAATCGCGGAGAAGGGGCTGAGAATCGCCGGGCAAATCTGCATTTATACCAATGACCAATTCACTATTGAAGAGTTAAAGAAGTAGGGATTCGGGGTGGGCTCGTCCCGAATCTGCAGGGGTCGGTTCGGAAACCAAACAGGAGATTCTGCTGGGTTGAGCGGAGTCTGCAGGGCGCTCTTTCTACCAAGGCAAGAGTCAGCAAAGGATTAGCAGTATGGCAATTTATTTACCGGGAACGGCGGAAGACCAGGCGCTGGCGCTGGACGATATGACGCCGCGCGAGATTGTGGCGGAGCTGGACAAGTATGTGGTCGGGCAGGGTGCCGCCAAGCGGGCAGTCGCCATTGCGTTGCGCAACCGCATGCGCCGGCAGAAGCTGGCGCCGGAGCTGGCCGACGACATCATGCCGAAGAACATCATCATGATCGGACCGACCGGCGTGGGCAAGACCGAGATCGCGCGACGCCTGGCAAAGCTGACCAACTCGCCGTTCCTGAAGGTGGAGGCGTCGAAGTTCACTGAAGTGGGATATGTGGGCCGCGACGTGGAATCCATTGTGCGCGATCTGGTGGAGATCGCCATCGACATGGTGCGCGAGGAGAAGATGGAGGACGTGGAGGACAAGGCCGAGCTGAATGCCGAGGACCGGCTGCTCGACCTGCTGCTTCCGCCACCGACGCATGCGGCCCAGCCCAAGCCGTCGTCCAATGCAGGTCCGGCGGCGGTGATGATGACTCCCAGCGGCCTGCGCGCTATGCAGGTGCTTCACGTGCCGGGAGCGGGCAAGACGATTGACGCCTCCGCCGAGCAGCCAGCGCCGCCCAAGGTGGATGCAGAGGCGCAATCCAACCACGAGCGTAGCCGGGAGAAGCTGCGGCAGCAGTTCCGTGAGGGTAAGCTGGACGACCGTATGGTCGAACTGGATGTGCGGGACCGCAACCAGCCCAGCTTCGAGTTCATGCCGGCGCAGGGCCAGGAAGACATGGAGATGAACCTGAAGGACATGCTTCCGGGACTTTTCGGACAGCGTACGAAGAAGCGCAAGATGAAGGTCTCTGAGGCGTTCGAGTACCTGGTGCAGGAAGAAGAAGGCCGGCTGGTGGATATGGACCAGGTGACCCGCCTGGCGGTGGAACGGGTGGAAGACTCGGGGATCGTCTTCCTGGATGAGATCGACAAGATTGCCGGACGAGAGGGCGGGCACGGCCCCGATGTGTCGCGCGAGGGTGTGCAGCGCGACATTCTGCCGATTGTGGAAGGCACCACCGTGAACACCAAGTACGGCATGGTGTCCACGGACCACATTCTGTTCATCGCGGCGGGCGCTTTCCATGTTTCGAAGCCCAGCGACCTGATCCCCGAGTTGCAGGGGCGGTTCCCGATTCGCGTTGAGCTGAAATCGCTTACGGTCGAGGATTTCATTCGCATCCTGACGGAGCCGAAGTCGTCACTGGTGAAGCAGTCCACGGCGCTGCTGGAGACGGAAGGGCTGAAGCTGGAGTTCACACCGGAGGCGCTTGCGGAGATGGCTCAGTTCGCTTTCCGGGTGAACGAGACGACGGAGAATATCGGCGCGCGGCGACTGCACACCATTATGGAGCGGGTGCTGGATGAGATCAGCTTCCAGGCTCCCGATCTGTTCAAGAGCCCGCGTTCGGAGGCGACAGAGGAGGGCGTGGTGGCCAGGGTCACGGCCGCATCCGAGGCTCCTCCGCTGCCGGTTATCGAGCGCAGGAAGGAAGACGGCTCGGCGGAGAAGGTGATCGTCGTCGATCCGGAGTACGTGAAACAGCAGGTCGCGAGCATCGTGAAGGATCAGGACCTGAGCCGCTACATCCTCTAAACCGTGGCGGTCTAGGGAATCTTCAGGCTGCGAGGGCCTGAGTTGTGCTTGCGGTCATCTTCTCGATCCGGCGCTCGAAGGACTTGAGGCACTTCTCCGCGCGGGCGGCGAACTCGATTGGAAGCTGGGCGGATCCGCCGAGCTGGTTGCGTGCGCTTTCCGCCAGGATCAGCCAGTCATGCCATTGGCCTCCGGCCTCCTGCAGGTCTTCGAAACGGGCTGCCAGCCGGCGGGAGCTTTCAGCGGACTTGGGCGCGGATTCGGCGAGATAGCGGGCGAGCTTGGCAAATTTGCGGATGTCGTGGAGGTGCTCGACGTCGTCGATGTCGGGCGGGGCAGCGGGCGTGTGCTGGCTGTACCACGTGTGGATCAGAGCGGTCAGATCCGACTCGGAGATGCTGAGAGAGCCAGCGTCTTCGAGGGAGTCGAAGAGGCGCGTGAACGCGAGCGGAAGATCAGCTTTCTCCGCCTTCACCACGGTCAGGAGCTCGCCGGCGAGTTGATCGCGCTTCTGCTTCAGGGCCTGCTTGAGCTGACGGGCCTCCTTGCGGAGGTCTTCGGCCTTGTGCCCGCGTGCATTCTTTGGCAGGGCCTCGGCGATCAGGTCGCGTTGCACGTCGAGGTCGCGGACATCGCCGGCGGCCTGGCGCACTTTCTTGAGCAGGCGCAAGAGCTTCTCCCGGGGTTTGGCGTGCTGAGGCAGCTCAGGCAGCATGGCGAGCAGCTCCAGTTGTGCCTCAATGCGGCGGGTGGAGGTGCGGAGCTTGTGGACGGACCGCTTGGCAGGCTTGGCGAGGCATTCCAGCATTGCGGCCTCGATGGCGGTAGCCTGCTCGCGTAGAGTTTTGAGGGGTTGAGCGGTAGAGGTGCTTCGTGCCATAGGCTTTAGATGCAGGCCCAGGGCAAGTCGCCATTGACGATCAACTTACCTATGGATTCTCGGTCCCATTCGGCCTAAAAGCCCACATAGAGGCAAAAGAACGGCCACCTTTCAGATGGCCGTTCTTTTGTTTAGCTGTAAACAGCCTGTGCACTTACATCTTCGTAAGCTGGTCAGTGAGCGCCGACGGGCTGCTTCTGGCCGATCTCGCTGAGGCGCTTTTCCAGTAGCTTTTCGAGATCTTCGAGGGCTTTGGAGAAGCCCTCGATGCCTTCCTTCAGCTTGTCGTGAGCCATGCGATCCTCGGCGTGCATCTTCTCGAAGGTCGCCTTATCCATCGGCATTTTTTGAATGTTCATGCTGGCGGCTTTGGCTGGGTCGAGCTTGCGCTCGAGGGTGCCTTCGCGGGATTCCAGCTCGGCGAGCAGCTTGGGTGCGATGGTGAGCAGGTCGCAGCCGGCGAGCTCGATGATCTCACCGATGTTGCGGAAGCTAGCGCCCATGACCTGGGTCTTGTAGCCGAACTTCTTGTAATAGTTGTAGATGCGGGTGACAGACTGGACACCAGGGTCATCGGCTCCAACGTAGTCCTTACCCGTGTCCTTCTTGTACCAGTCCAGGATGCGTCCGACGAAGGGGCTGATGAGGGTGACCTTGGCCTCGGCGCTGGCGACGGCCTGGTGCATGCCGAAGAGCAGGGTCATATTGCAGTGGATGCCTTCGCGCTCCAGCACCTCGGCAGCCTGGATACCTTCCCAGGTGGAGGCGAGCTTGATGAGCACGCGCTCGCGGGAGACGCCGGCCTTCTCATACTGGGCGATGATCTCGCGCGCCATCGCGATGGATTTGTCGCGGTCATAGGAGATGCGGGCATCGACCTCGGTGGAGACGCGGCCGGGGATGATTTCAAGGATTTTGCGGCCGAAGGCGACGGCGAGTGATTTGAAGGCTAGCGCGGCGACATCTTTGTCGGAGGCGCTGGAACCGGCGTCTTTGCGGGCCTGTATGAGGACGTCGTCCACGATGGGTGCGTAGGCCGGCATGCCTGCGGCGGCAGCGATGAGCGACGGGTTGGTGGTGGAGTCCGTCGGCTTGAACTGCACGATCGAGTTGATATCGCCGGAATCCGAGACAACGGTGGTCATTCCGCGAAGCTGTTCGAGAAAGTTTGCCATTTTGGCTCCTGTGCGTCTTCGTCCAGAATCAATTTTATCAGCGCGGAGGCTGGGGAGTCCTGCTCCCGATTGATGGGGTAAAACATGCGGCTGAATCGGTAGCCGGTTGGCAGCATCTACAAGAGAGGCGAACCCGGACGAACAGAAAACTGTTGCGGCCGAGGAGGATCCGGCTGCCTTCGCCGCGCCGGGCGAACCAGAGTCTCCGGGCGATTGGCCGAGCCAATGCTCTGTGCAATACGATGGATGGGACGCACGAGACGAATGCGATAGGGCTCGGCGATGTCTGTAGCCCTGCATGATTTTCAGAGGGATGAGGAGAACACGATGAGCGTAGCGGAACTGACGGGTACCGAGACATTGACGGGCGAAATGCTAATTGGAGGACGAGCTGTTCGGGGAACGAATGGCAAGGTGCGTGCGATCAATCCTGCGACGGGCGAGCAGATGGAACCGGAGTTTGGCGAGGGATCGAACCGCGAAGTGGATGAGGCGTGCCGGCTGGCGGAGGAGGCATTCAATCCATACCGCTCGCTGCCCCTGGAGAAGCGGGCGCAGTTTCTGGAGGCGATTGCACAGGGCATTCTGAACGTAGGCGATGCTCTGGTGGAACGCGTGATGGCGGAGTCGGGGCTTCCTCGGCCACGCATAGAAGGAGAGCGCGCGCGTACGGTCGGGCAGCTTCGGCTGTTTGCGTCGCTGGCGCGGGAAGGACGCTGGCTGAACGCGACGATTGACCCCGCGTTGCCGGATCGCAAGCCGATGCCGCGCTCCGATCTACGGTCACAGAAGATCGGGCTAGGTCCGGTCGCGGTGTTCAGCGCGAGCAACTTCCCGCTGGCGTTCTCGGTGGCAGGCGGCGATACGGCTTCAGCGCTGGCGGCGGGCTGTCCGGTAGTTGCGAAGTCGCACTCCTCGCATCTGGGCACATCGGAGATTGTGGGCCGCGTGATTCAGGGCGTGGTGAAGAGCATGGGGCTGCCGGAGGGCGTCTTCTCGCTGCTCGTCGGCGGAGGCAGGACGGTGGGCGAGGCGCTGGTGAAGCATCCCGCGATTCGGGCGGTGGGATTCACGGGATCGCGCAAGGTGGGTCAGGGACTGGTTGCGGTGGCGGCTGCGCGTGAGATTCCGATTCCGGTGTATGCGGAGATGAGCAGCATCAACCCGGTGTTTCTGCTGCCGGGAGCGCTGGCCGAGCGCGCAGAGAAGATTGGGCAGGGACTGATCGACTCGGTGACGCTGGGAACGGGGCAGTTCTGCACCAAGCCGGGGATCGTGATCGGGGTTAAAGGAGCTGATTTCGATAAATTCCGTGGGGCGGCGCAGACGGCGGTTGAGGCCAAGGCGGCGACCACGATGCTGAATCCGACGATCCACAAGGCCTACTGCGAAGGCACCATGGAGTGGGGTAAGCACAAGGTGCTGAAGCCGCTCTCGCGCGGAGGCGCCGCGGCCCCGGGCAGCTATGCCGGGCAGCCGATGATCTTTGGCGTGGATGCACAGGACTTTATCAACTCGCCGGAGTTGCTGGACGAGGTGTTTGGACCGGCTGCGTTGATTCTGGAGTGCAAGGACGAGGCGCAAATGTTCTCCGTGGCGGAGCACCTGAATGGGCAGCTTACGGCGACGATGCATATGGCTTCGAGCGACGCCGGAATTGCGCGGAAGCTGGTGCCGACGCTCGAGCGCAAGGCGGGTAGGCTGATCGTGAATGGCTTCCCGACCGGCGTCGAGGTTTGCTATGCGATGGTGCACGGCGGACCTTCGCCTTCGACCTCGGACAGCAGAGCGACTTCGGTCGGCGCTATGTCGATTGAGCGATTCCTGCGCCCGGTGTGCTACCAGGACTTCCCCCAGGAGCTGATGCCGGAGGCGCTGAAAGACGGCAATCCGCTGCATCTGTGGCGGCTGGTGGATGGGAAGCTGCAGCAGGCATAACGCGGACCGCTGACGCGGAGGTAAAGGGCAGGAAGAGCTTAGAGACTCGTCACGGAGTCTCGGGTTCTTCCTGCTGCTGTTTTGCGGCGATATGTTCCATCTGGCGGCGCCAGTCCAGCTCCTCAACGAAGCCGCGGCTGGAGCGCCAGTCCTCCTGCACCTTGACGAAGAGTTCCAGGAAGACGCGGGTGCCGAGCAGGCTTTCGATGTCCTTGCGAGCGGCGGTGCCAATCTGCTTGAGCATGGACCCTTGATTGCCGATGAGGATGGCCTTCTGCCCTTCGCGCTCGCAGTAGATGGCGGCGGAGATCCGGGTGAGAGGAAGGCGGCCGTCTTTTAGCTTTTTGGCTGACTCCGGTTCCTGAAAGCGCTCGATAACTACGGCGGTGGCGTAGGGAACCTCTTCGCCGGTGAGCAGCAGGATTTTCTCGCGGATGAGTTCGGCAACGAGGAAGCGCTCGGGCTGGTCGGTGACTTGGTGGCGCGGGAAGTAGCGCTGACCCTCGGGCAGAACAGCGACGATCTTTTCCAGAAGCAGATCGAGGCCTTCTTTTTTCCGCGCGGAGATGGGGACGACGTCGGCGAAGGTGTGCTGTGCGCTCCAATGCGCGATGAGCGGCAGAAGCTCCTGCTTGCGCACTGCATCGATTTTGTTGAGGACGAGGATGACGGGACAGTCGAGCTTCTTTACGAAGGAGAGGGTGAACTCGTCTTCGGCGGAGCTCTTGGCCATTCGGCCGGTGAGTTTGGCGCGTTCGCCCTCTTCGGTGCGCGGCAGCTGGTGGGTGACATCGACGAGGAACAGCACTGCATCGCGCGACTCCAGCGCGTCCTGGACCTCCTGCATCATGCGGCGGTCGAGCTGGGTTGCGGGCTTGTGTACGCCTGGGGTGTCGACGAGCACGACCTGGGCGGCTGGGTGTCCGGGCTCGCCCTTGGATTTCTTTTTGGTTGGAACTTCAAGCACGCCATGAATGCGTGTTCGCGTGGTCTGCGGCTTGTGAGTGACGATGGCGAGCTTCTGCCGGAGCAGCGCATTCAGCAACGTGGATTTGCCTGCATTGGGGCGGCCGATGATCGAGACGAAGCCGGAGCGAAACGCCATCCCTTGATTATCTACTTAGCAAGCGGGAATGGCGCTGATTGTGAGAAGCGTGTTCGTCGGCAACACTCATGGCGCAACACGCCAGGGCGAGGCGGTCTTCCACGATGCCAGTTCGTTGCCGGCCCAAGCGGTGGATTTATCGGTATGGCACGACGTACAGGGATTGGGGATCTTGTATTTGTCAGTCATGGCAGGTGGGATGAAGCGGAAGGTGTGAGAGCGGACGAACGATCCAGGCACACCTTCGCTCTCGATCTTGGGCATGTGGCAGGCAATGCAACTGCTCCCCTGACTGCCCGCTTTGTGGTGGGTGTGTTCTTCGAGAGTTGCGGTGTGCGGGCCATTGGGAGAGGCTGGGGAGTGACAGTCGAGACAGATTTTGTCCCCAGGTTCCCTCAGCTGGGCATAGTTTTCGGTTCCGTGAACATCGTGACAGGATGCGCAGGTTACGCCGTGGCGATACATCACGCTCTGGACGAAATCGTTCCCCTGCATGCGGTTTTTGTGAGCGGTGCCATCGGGGAATTGGAGAAAGTCCGTTTGGCCGAGCGTGCCGGAATCGAGCTTCCAGAAGTCTGCTAGCCGGAGCCCGACATGGTAGCCGACGGGCCAGTCATAGGCTTTGCCCTCGATCAGCCCGTTGCCAGGATGTCCCTGGGAATGGCACTGGATGCAGGTGTCGTTGGAGGCGACGTCATCCATTTCAGATGGATTGAGGATGTTATTGCGCGCGGGATGAGCAACGTGTTCGCTGCCCGGGCCGTGGCAGCGTTCGCAGCCGACATTCCATTCCGCAACCTGTTTAGTGTGGATGTCATAGTTAACCGAGTGGCAGCCGTCGCAGGTCGGCCCGGTGGGCCTTTGCATGTTGTCCGATGGATAAAATGCGGTCCACCAGTCCGCACCGGTGTCAGGGACGTGGTACTTGAGCCACTTCTTGTTCCCGACGTCCCATTGCACCGGGAGCGGGTAGTAGTCATCGCCGACGCGGGTAAAGTATCGCTGCTTCCACTTGCTGCCATAGACGAAGGCCACCTGATCAACGGTGAATGGGGCCACGTTGTTGGTGCGGAGATCAGGAATGATCGCATCCGGATGCGTCCTGGGATCGCGCACCACATTTGCCATGGGCGTGTTCTTCCAGCGGTCGTAGATGGAGGTGTGACACGAGCGGCAGGATTCGGAGCCTACATAGCGCGCTGAGCTTGAGACCTGCTGCTGGACGGCGGACTCTCTGGGCGTGGCGGAGCGGAAGTTGCGAATGTAGGCGACGAGCTTCCAGCTTTCAGAGGAGGACTGCGAGTGCATTGCCGGCATGCCGGTAAGCTGCACACCATTCTCGATGATGTAGTGGATGTCGCCGTCGCTCAAGCGCTGAGTGGCGGGCAGGCGCAGATCGGGAACTCGAGGATACTGATTGGCCCCGATCGGTGTGGCACCACGGCCATCTATACCGTGGCAGAACGCACAGCGCGCGAGAAAGGCCTGGCGGCCCTGCTGCAAGGCATTCGGATCGCCGGCGAATGGATTGGTGCGGCGACGCTCGGCGCGGGGAATGGTAAAGTCGCGCAGATAGCGTGCTACCGCAGTCTCCCATGTGCCCGGGGTGGAGGAGGCGCGAAAGCCACGCGAGTAAACGACAGCGGCCGCCAGCGCACATACAGCCAAGACACACACGCATCCGATGCCGACTACTCTCCGTGCGTTCATAGGGTTGTCTCCAGTTGTGGCGTTTCTCCGAGCGGACGGCCCGGCTGGTCCGGCGCAGTTCTGTGGCTTGACGCGAGGCGCTTTGCAAAAACAGCGGCAGCGCCGATAAACACCACCGGGAAGAACTCCAGCGTGTATCTGGGCTCGGAGTTATCGATGGTGAGCAGGAGGATGCAGCGCAACGTCACGGTTGCGATCATGGCCCAGGCGAGCGGGGGATCCGGAGCGAACCTGGATCGCCTCCACTTCAGAAATCCTGCGATGGCGAGAGCAAGATAGAACAGATTGAGCGCCGCGTATCCGACTGCCATGAGGGAGGTGCGCAGATGTCCTCGCCAGCGCCACCACTCGAGAGGTATGGCCATCATTTCGGTTCTGGGACGGAGTGCCATATCGGCGAGGCGAGCGAGCGGCAGGCCAATGTAGTAGCGGAGCGGATGCGAGCGGATGCGTTGTTTCGCAAGGGCTGCGAATCCAGCTTCGGTTGCCGGTGTCTGCACAGCGCTCTGGTTATACGTGTTCAGGAGCTCGAGAGTCTGGCGGCGGACACGGTCAGTTTCTACTGGCGAGCCTGAATCGAAGGCGCGCTCGGGCAGCATGTTGGGGTCGATTCGGTCGGTGTTGTAGTTCCAGTACACCTGGTCGGTGGAAGAGAAATCGATGGCCCAGGTGCGATACCATCGCGCAAATCCGAGCGGGGGCGATTCGCCGGGATCGTTGGCGTAGCGTGGAGCGAGCGGCTGGAAGACGTGGAAGGAACGCCAGTTCCGCACGGTCCAGGGAACGAGCGGAATCAGGACGCAGGCTGCACACGCCAAGACGGGCCCGAGGCTGCGATGCTTGCGCCATAGGACCCAAGCCATCGCCTGCAGGATTGATGCCGCAAGCAGGCCCTGCTCCGGACGAAGCAGGAGGGAAGCGGTGAGCGAGGCACTTAGAAGCCAAAGCCAGCGATTGAAGGCCGCGCCGGCCTGATGCCAGCGCAGGAATGCATAAAACGCTACAGCGATCGTGAGGAGCACCAGGCATTCCGTCAGGATGGCCGGTGCGTAGTCCGCCGTGAAAGGGCAGAACGCGGCAAGGCAAAGGGTCGCGAGGCCTGCGCGTTTTCCCAGCAGCCTTCGTGCTGTCGCGGCGCAGAACGCGCAGGTGATGAGGTCCGTCAGCACCTGTAGATAGCGGATAGCAGAGTAACGTTCCACACCGAAGAGTTTGAAGCAGACGGCGAGGAAGATGGGGTAGCCGGGGAGGCGAATCAAGGTGGGGCTGACGAAGCCGCCGCCGTCTGTATCGAAGCCGTAGACACCGCGTGTGAGCCAGTTCTTTGCAATACCGCCGTACACCAGCCCGTCGCCACTGACGGCCGGTGCATGTCGCAAGAACCAGAGACGAAGCAGCAGACCGGCAGCGAGCGCTGCCAGGATGATGGCTCTCCAACGGTTCCGTTCGTTTTCCATCCAGCGGTCATGATACCCGGCGCAGCATTGCTCCGCCCGCATCCCACGCAACAGGTGACCGCTTAGCCATTTATTCGCGTAGAACCCGGCTGTTAGGATGAGCGATGGGACCACCCAGGCCGTGATTGTCCATCGACTGGAACACCTCAACCACCTATGACGCAGCAAGTCTTCTACGACCCACAACGAAAACGCTGGAAGCGCCTCCGCAAGATTTTCGATTTTCTGGCGCTGGCCGGGTGTGTCATAGGAGCGATCTTCGTAGTTGGGCTGGTGCGGATGACCGCACTGCCCGAATTGTTCTTCAATACCCCGAGACATACGTACACGCCGGCGAGCAGTTATTCGGCGAATCAATCTAAAGCAACCCATAGGCGCAGCACTCGGCGTAAAAATGGCTTGAAAGCGTCGGACATTACGCTGAACTCCGGACAGGGCGTTCGCGCGGCTTACTATGTCGAGGACGACCCGGCGAGCTACTCATCCCTGAAGCAGCATATCCACCAGATCGACATGCTGTTTCCGGAATGGCTGCATGTGGTTACACCCGATGGCACGCTGACGTCGTACTCGATCGACAACCGGCCATTCGAGGTGGTGAACGGCTCCAATATCCACGCGGTCGATCACGAGGGCCGGGTTGCGCACACGATCAAGGCCGCGAATGAAGATACCGAAGTTTTTCCGCTGGTCAATAACTACAATCCGGTCCGGAATGAATTCATGTCCGGGATCGGAGACTTTCTTACTAATGCGGACTCCCGGGCAAACTTTATCCAGCAGGTGGAGAAGTTTCTTGGGGCGAACCCGAGCTACCGGGGTATCTCCATGGATTTTGAGGAGATCCCTGCGCAGGCGCAGCAGGGCTATATCTCGCTGGTCACGGATCTGTATCGCGCACTGCACAGCCGCAATCTGAAGCTGTATATCAATGTTCCGGTGGGCGACGATGACTACGACCTGAAGGACATGGCCAACAACTCCGACGGTCTGCTGCTGATGAACTACGACGAGCACCAGACCGGCAGCGCGCCCGGGCCGATTGCGAGCCAGGATTGGTTTCTGGACAACCTGCGGGAGGTCCTGAAGACGATTCCGAAAGAGAAGGCGATCTGCGCGATCGGCAACTATGGGTATGACTGGACCACCACCATACCCGACCCACCGAAGCGTGGAGCGAAGCCTGCCGAGCCGAAAGTTTTGAATGTGCAGGAGATTTCCACGCAGGATGCGTGGCAGGCGGCGAGCGACGCCGATGCGGAGATCCAGTTGGATCCTGACTCGTTGAATGCCCATTTTGCCTACGACGACGATGACGCGCACGTTCGCCACCAGGTCTGGTTTCTGGACGGAGCCACAGTGCTGAACCAGATGCGAGCGGCGCGTGCGCTTGGGATCGAAAGTTTCTCGCTGTGGAGGCTGGGGCAGGAAGACAACTCGCTCTGGAAGATATGGGACAAGCCGGTGAACTCCGATCCGGTAAAGGACCTGGCTGCCGTAGAGCCGGGCTTTGACGTGGATACCGAGGGCGAAGGCGACATCCTGCACATCGATCGAAAGATGCAGAATGGACGGCGCGAGATCACGATGGATGACGATGACTCCGTGCCGCCACAGTTCCGCAACATTACCGCGGAGAAGATGACGACCATTCCGCTGTCGTACCGGGTGGAGCAGACGGGCTACCATCCGGGAGAGGTCGCGCTGAGCTTCGACGATGGGCCAGATGCCACATGGACGCCGCAGATTCTGGACATTCTGAAGAAGAAGAAGGTCAGCGGCACGTTTTTCATGATCGGTGCGGCAGCCCAGAATAATGCCGGTTTGGTTCGGCGGGTGTACCGGGAGGGGCACGAGATCGGAAACCATACGTGGTTTCATCCGGACATCAGCGAAATCTCGAATGCCAATGTCGATTTTGAATTGAACATTACGGAGCGACTCTTCGCTTCGATCTTGGGCGTGCAGCCGTTGTACTTCCGGCCTCCCTACTCGATCGATCAGGAGCCGGATACGAACGATCAGGCGGCTCCCGCCTCACGTATCCAGGACCTCGGGTACGTGATTGTGGGAGACAAGATCGACACCAACGACTGGGACGAACACCCGCGCAAAACATCCCAGGAGATTATCGAGAGCGTCTTCCAGCAGATTGAATCGATGAAAACGAGGCCGTGGGTGCGGGGCTCCATTATTCTGCTGCACGACGGCGGTGGTGACCGTTCCGTGACGGTGAAGGCCCTACCGGTGCTGATCGATGCGCTTCGGGCGCACGGCTACAAGATTGTGCCGGTCTCGGAGCTGATGGGCAGGACGCGCGCTGAGGTGATGCCTCCGCTGAAGGGTCACCAGATATGGCAGGCGCGAGTGGACGGTGTGGCCTTTGCGATCTGGGCGTTCTTCAACCACTTCGTGATTGCCGTGTTCTTCGTGGGGGACATCCTGATGTCGGCGCGCCTCATTATCATCGGCGTGTTCGCCGTGATCGACCGGATGCGCAAGCGGAAGAACTACGCCACGCCGGACTACGCTCCGCGAGTCGCCGTGTTGATTCCGGCGTACAACGAGGGTAAGGTGATCGTGCGGACGATCCGGTCCGTCATGATGTCGAATTACAAGCACATCCGGGTTGTAGTGATCGACGACGGCTCCAAGGACAACACCTATCAGGCAGCGGTGGATGCGTACCCGGCCGATATTGCCTCGGGACGGCTGACCGTGTTGAGAAAGGCGAATGGGGGAAAGGCAGACGCTCTGAACTATGCCCTGGAGAGGATCAGCGAAGAGGTTTACGTTGGCATCGATGCCGATGGTGTGATTGCGCACGATGCGATTTCGAACCTGGTGTGCCACTTTGCCGATCCGAAGATTGGAGCGGTGGCCGGCAACGCCAAGGTGGGAAATCGCGTGAATCTGTGGACGCGATGGCAGGCGCTGGAGTACATCACCAGCCAGAATTTCGAACGCCGCGCTCTGGACCTGTTTGATGTGGTGATGGTGGTGCCGGGAGCGATTGGCGCATGGCGGGCGCGCGCTGTGAAAGAGGGCGGCGGCTACCACACCAATACCGTAGCAGAGGACGCCGACCTGACCATGAATCTGCTAGAGCAGGGGTACTCGGTGATCTACGAGGACCGGGCGCTCGCCTTCACAGAGGCGCCAGTGGACATGGATGGGCTGATGCGGCAGCGGTTCCGCTGGTCCTTCGGCATTCTGCAGGCGGTGTTTAAGCACATTGGAGCGATCAAGCAGCGGCGTGCGATGGGCTACTTTGCGCTGCCGAACACGATCATCTTCCAGATTCTGCTGCCGCTGGTGTCTCCGCTGATCGACTTGATGTTCCTGGTCGCAGTGTTCGATTACTTCTGGAACAGGTACTTCCATCCGATGGCGGCTTCGGCGGCGAGTATAGAGAAGCTGCTGGTATTCTTCCTGACGTTCCTGGTGATCGACTTCACTGCTTCGGCATTGGCGTTTGCGCTTGAACGAAAGCATCCGGCGAGCAAGGGCGACGCGTGGCTGCTATTCCACATCTGGATCCAGCGATTTACTTATCGGCAGGTGTTCTCGGTGGTGCTGTTCAAGACGATCAAGCGGGCCATCGACGGTAAGCCGTTCAACTGGGACAAGCTGGAGCGTACGGCACAGATGTCCAAGGAGACGGAGCAACTGACTCAAGCTCGGTAAACTCTGGACCAAGTTGGCGACGAGCCGCTACTCGGGAGGATCCGCGACGGCTGCAGCGCTGCGGTGTGGCGGCCTCGGCTTTTTTGGCGCGGTGACGTATGCGAAAGGGTCAGCCTCGGGCGGCTTTTTCCCTGAAAAGAGACGCACGAGTCTCTTCCATGCCTGGTGGAACTTGCTTTGGGGAGATTGGCTCACGGCTTTCTCCTTTGGGAAAGACATTATCACTCGGCCGAATCTGCAGCGGCGCTAAGGGCTGGGTTCCGGACCGGATTTGTGAACTCGCCTTGACAGCGATATTGGACGGGGGTAGAGTCGTCCAATGAAAAGCGAAGAAAAGGCGAAAAAAGATGTGCTGTTTCCGATCCTTCAGCCGCGTTTGACCGGAATCGCTCGGCTGGCGGCTGAGGCAGTACACGCCGATGCTGGACATCAGGTTGAGTTTCGTGCGATTGAAGCGCGCAGCATTCTGAGTCGAGTTGTTTCAAAGAGGCAGTTGCTGCTGGACTACAGCATCAACCCATACCGCGGCTGCGAGTTCGGCTGCAGGTACTGCTATGCGAGATACACGCACGAGTTCATGGCTCCAAGGGGCGGCGAGCCGGGAAGCGAGTTGAGTTTGCCGGATGCGTTCGAGCGGGTGATCTTTCTGAAGCAGAATGCTGCCTGGATGCTGGAGCAGGAGCTGAAGCGGGTGGAAAGGCGCATGCTCCTGGCGATCGGCACCGCGACCGATCCCTACCAGCCGATTGAGCGGCGAGCCAGGATTACGCGAAGCATTCTGGAGGTATTCGCGCGGCAGCAGGGCTTCCAGCTGGGAATTGTCACCAAGTCGAACCTGGTGGTACGGGACGTAGACCTGCTGCAGGAGATTGCGGGGCGGAACTCACTGACGGTGCACATCACCATCACGACTCCTGATGCAGCCCTGGCGAGGAAACTGGAGCCCAGGGCACCGCGTCCCGATCTGCGATTTGCCGCGGTGCGACGGCTGCGGGAGAAGGGGATCGCAGCGGGGGTCTTCTGCTCGCCGGTGATGCCGGGGATCAATGACGCCCCGCGACAGATCGACGCCATGGCGAAGCGGGCGAGCGAGGCGGGTGCCTTGTTCTTCTCGGCGAACCCGCTATTTCTAAAGCCGTGTTCGCGCGAAACATATTTCGGATTTCTGCGGCAGCACTTTCCGGAACTGGTGCCGGAGTACAACAAGCGGTTCGGGAAGGCGGACTTTGCCGCCCCGGAGTACCGCCGGGAGCTGTCGGTGACGGTAAAGGATGCATGCCGGAGATACGGGCTCCGACACAGACTGGATGAAGAAGCGGTGACGCTGGACGGCCGGAAGAAGCCGGCGCGAGCAGCGGCCTCGACTCAGATCTCGCTTCCGATCGGCGCCTGAAGAAGCAAAGCCCCGCAGCGGATGCGGGGCCTTGGCGGTTTCGGGTGTGGAGAGCGGAGGATCGAAGTGGGCCGATCAGGCTGGCTTATGCGATGGGTTGGGCTGAAACATAGCGATCGTCGCGCCGGTGGGATCTGTAAGCATCGTCATCCAGCCTACGTTTGGAATCTCCATAGGGCCATTGCAGATGGTTGCGCCCAGAGACTTCGCCTTCTCGGTAGAGGCGTGGATATCTTCGACGCCGACATAGGCGAGCCAGGCGGTCGGCATATTCGGCATCGAGAAGATGCCGCCTCCCGGGCCGCTGGAAGGCTTGAATGTCGAGTAGATCATGTTGCCCATATCGGTGTCGCTGAATTGCCAGCCAAAAAGGTCCGAGTAGAAGTCCTTGGCTTTTTTGGTGTCGGAGGTACAGAGTTCGAGATGAACAAAGGGGTTCGACATAGTGGCTCCTGTGGAGAGTTTCGAACGCACTCCAATGATAGCCATCGCCGAGCTGTGGAATCGTACCCCGCGAGGTTAAAGTTTTGCCCTCTTAGAGAGGGGGAGCGGCAGCGGTTGCGGTTTGCTAAGCTCCGGCCCGCTACGTCCTCGAGGAGGAGCGGGGCCGGAGCGCAGAAAGGATTGCGTCGACGGCTTCTCCGGTCGACAGCGAAGAGGTATCCACGGCAAGACGTGCAAGGCGGCGATAGATGGGGCGGCGAGCTATGAAACGTGCCTCGGCGGTTGCGGGGTCGGCCAGCAAGGGCCGGAGCTCCGTGGGCTGGGTTCCGGCTGCCGGGGTGTTGAGTGCCTGCAGCATGCAGCGATCGAACAGGGTGGAAAAGGGTGCGTCGAGGAAGATTGTTGCCGTGGCTGGCGTCTGCTCGATGAGCAGGCGATTGGTTAGGATCTCCGGAGCACCTCCGCCGAGAGCGAGCAGGATGTTGCGGCGCCCGAGCGCGGCGGCGAGCGCCTGGGACTCCAACTTGCGGAAGTGAGATTCGCCGTATTGCGAGAAGATGGCCGGCACGGTAAGCCCGGCGCGCGATTGGATCAGCTCGTCGAGATCGACAAAGTCCCAGCCCAGCCGGCCGGCAAGCTGGCGGCCGACGGTGGACTTGCCGGCTCCCATGAATCCGGTGAGAACGAGCCGCTCCAGGCGGGCGAGGTCAAGCGGGGCGGATTGGCGGGACCGTGTCAAATGGGTATCGGAGATAGCCTGGTGTAATGCGGGCTGCGTCTCGACTTCGGCTGGCATGGTGAAGCTCCTTCGAATAGTACGTGAGTGAATCCCGGCGCCCAAAACAAAACCGCGACCTTTGCGGGTCGCGGTTCAGCGGAATTTGCGGATGCTCTGAAAGGATCTGGTTTTATCGCTTCAGAGACGCTCGCACGTCCGACTGACCCGCTCCCCGCCACCAAAAGCGGGGATAGGTGAAGTAGTCGAACTGGAACGAGCGCGAGATCATCCTGCGGAAGAGAGTACAGAAGCCGGGTAGCAGTTGCAAGTCCCTTTGCGGACTACAGAACGGGGGTGGATCGCCGAGATCGGGTGGTTAGGCGAGTTCCGGTCCCTCATTTTCCTCCAAGCCACCCTGCTGGAGTTTGTTCTGGATGTTCTGCCAGACCTTGTCGCTGGGATCGGCGGCGACCTGGAAGAGACTGCGGGCGTGCTCGGCGATGGTTTCCAGATCGTTGACGAGGGCGGCGCAGTCCGGATGGTTGTCGAGGAACTGCTTCAGACGCGGGTCCTCGCTGACCTTTCCGCTTCCATTGGCAAAGAGGTCGGGTAGATATTGTTCGAACTCCTCCGGCTTGAGGGTATCGAAATTGATATCGCTGGGCAGGGGCATTATGCGGCCTCCCCCTCCGTCAAGGCGATTTCGCTGTTTTCGCGCAGGAGCTCGCGGAGCCGCAAGCGCGCTTTGTGGAGCTGGGACTTGCTGTTCCCGGTGGAGCAATTGAGCATAGTCGCGATTTCGTTGTGCTCGAAACCTTCGACGTCATGGAGGACGAAAACCATGCGGTAGCCGGGAGGAAGCGATGCGACGGCCCGCTCCAAGGCGACGCGGTCGACGGAGCTCGCGAGCACCGGGTCACGGCTGCCGAAGTCGCGCTTTGGCGCATCTTCTTCAGATGGATTGATGGTCTCTTCCAGCGAGACGAGGTTCAAACCCTTCTTGCGCAGGTGCATCAGGACGAGATTGACGGTAAGGCGATGGAGCCAGGTCGAGAAGGCGGACTCCCCTCGGAAGCTTCCCAGCTTGCGGAAGAGGTGCAGGAAGGCTTCCTGGGTCATGTCTTCCGCTTCGGAGACGTTGCCGAGCATACGCAGGCAGAGGGTATAAACGCGCCGCTTGTGCAGGGTGTAGAGCTTGGAGAAGGCTTCGGGATCGCCGTTCTTCGCGGCCTCGATGGCCTCTGCTTCGCCGGCGATTGGAGGATTGCGCTTGAACAGCCCGGGAGTTGATTTTGCTGGGGTCGCTGTTTGCGTCATCAGACGTCCTTCACGTAAGGGTATTACTCGCATCGAAGCTTCCTTTGAAAAGGAGACAGCTCCTGTGAGAGTGGCTCCGGAATCGTACCAAGCCGGACGTGCGCCTGCATTCAGCCTATCGCAAATACCGGGGAAGAGTGGTACTTCACTTATGAGCACCGGACAGGCAAAAAGGTTGTGCAGTGGGTTGACTTTACTTGGTTGCTAAGTCACTTTCAATGCTTACTTTAGTTTCGATAAGCAGGTTATCAGGCACCGATGAAACGGGCGTAAAGCGAACGGGCCAGCATGACATCTGTCGTCCCCTGGACAATAGCGCGGCCATCGGGAAACAGTGTGATGGTGTGGGGGCCGCGGCGAAAGCGGAGCAAAAGGTCATTGGAGCGGATGTCGCGGATGTCGGAATGGGCGCTGAGCCGGGCGCGCAGAGCGGTAAAGTCCACGGGCCGGTGGTGCTCATGGATCTGGACGGAGTCACGTCCGCAAAGGGTGATGTGGGCACGGCTCTGGCCGGATAGGTGACTGAAAATCCGTTTGCCGCACACCTCGCACTCCGGACGGGGTGAGGCCGCCGCGATCTCGGCCCGGTCGAGTGTGGGAAGGGGCAGTGAGCTCGCCGAATTCCAGAGATCAAAGGAGAGCAGGGTCCGACGCATGAGTTGAGGATGGCCGGTGAGGTGCTTGAGCGCCTCGGTAACCTGGACGGAGGCAGCGAGGTTGACGGCGGTCGCAAGAATTCCGGCAGTATCGCAGGTTTCCAGGTTGCCAGAGGGCGGCTTGGGAAAGATGCAAGCCAGGCAAGCGGAGGGGCCGCCGAAGCTTTGTGGCGGCAGGATATTCATGGTGGCGGCATACGCACCGATGGCGGCTGCATAGATCCAGGGCTTCCCTTCCCGCACCGCGTAATCGTTCAGAAGGTAACGCGTCTCAAAATTATCGGTCGCATCCAGCAGAATCTGGGCGGGTGCGAGGAGTTCGGAGATGTTCGCGGGAGCCAGGTCCGCGATGTGGGCGTGAACCGTTATCCCGGAGTTGAAGCGCTGGATGTGGCGCCGGGCGGCTTCCGCTTTGGGAAGGCTCTGGCGGGCATCATCTTCGTCGAACAGAACTTGCCGTTGCAGGTTCGATGCCTCGACGAAGTCGCGATCGATGATGGTGATGCTTCCCACGCCCGCCCGTGCGAGCAGCGAAGCGGAGGCTGCTCCCATTGCTCCGCAGCCGACGACCGCGACGTGAGCCGCGGCGAGGCGCTGCTGGCCTTCGACACCGATGCCGGCGAAGAGGATTTGGCGGGAATAGCGTTCGGCATCGGAGATCGGCTCTTCGGGAGAGTTTGCGGATGCGGAGCCGGTTGAGCCCAAAGATTCGTCGTGAGGCATTGTTATCCGTAGTATAGGGAATTGCAGCGGAGCGGCGTTTCGGCACCGGCTTCTGGATTCCGTCCGGCAGCAGGAGCATCGGCCGGGACGTGTGCGGGTTGCGTAGCGTTCTCCGGGGCCCCTGCTTTCAGCCGACATTTGCAGCAGTTTGAGCATCGTAGAGAGAAACCTGACAGAGGTGGAGCAATAGCTCTCCTACGCGGGCAGGACAGGGGTGCGGGCCGCTGCGTTGCCTCCGCTTCGGCGTGGTAAGGGAATTTAGAGGGATTTAGAAGCAAGGAGCGTTTCGTTGCAGGTTCAAGTGGAAGTCGCCGGAGGGGCAGCCAATTCAGCGCAAGCTGAGCGGGTGGCCGGGCGAGGGCGTGCACGGTTTCCATTTCATTCCGCGATATTGGGGCGGGGCTTGGTGGTCGCGATGGCCGCGGCGCTGGTTGCGAGTGAGGGCATCGCGCAGACGGCGCCTACGTCGCCTTCTTCACCGGCCTCTGCGGTACAGGGACCGTCGGCACCTGCTCAGACGCCGGCAGCGACCGGTGCTCCCGCGCCTGCGGGAGCCACAACTCCCAATCCTGTGAAGCCGAATGTGACCGGAGCTGCGCCGCCGATCGAGAGCGACAAGGCACAGAAGCAGCAGGCGGAAGCGGAGGCGAGCTCGCAAAACGCAGCCAAGGCTACCTTGCAGGGGTGGCAGGGGATCCGCGTCGACCGGATCGCCTTTGAAGGCGTCGTGTTTGCTGAAAAGGATCCGCTGCCGACACAGTTGGCGCAGAAGGCAGGACAGCCATTGGATCCGGCGAAGGTTACGTCCAGCATTCGCCGCCTGTTTGCGAGTGGCCGATACCGGGATATTCACGCTACGGGTGAGCGCACTTCAACCGGGATGATTTTGACCTTTGTGGGGACGCCGCGCTATTTCGTCGGGCGAGTGACGATCGAGGGCGTGAACTCCGAGCGGCTGACTTCCGTGCTCGAGTACTCTACGAAGCTGCAACCTGGAGGTCCGTTTACTCAGGGAGACGTGGCGACGGGCGCCGACGGGGTAAAGCAGGCGCTGGTAAGCGCGGGCTATTTTGCGTCGACGGTCACCCCGCGGACCGAGCTGGATGAGCCGAATCGCCAGGTGAACGTGTTCTACAAGGTGGACATGGGACCCCAGGCGCGGATTGGCGATTTGGCCCTGGAAGGGAAGGACCCTGGCTTGACGGCGGAGGAGTTTCGCAAGAAGGCGAAGCTGAAGAAGGGCCGAAAGGTCAATCGAGACACCGTAAGTACCGCGTTGTCGCGCATACGGGGCCAGTACCAGAAGAAAGACCGGCTGGAGGCCACGGCCGCGCTGAAGTCCCAGACTTACAATCCGCCGAAAAAGCAGGTGAACTATGACTTTACGGCGAACCAGGGACCCATCGTAAAGATCGTTGTACAAGGCACTAAGATATCCCGCTCGCGGCTGAAGCTGCTGGTACCGGTGTACCAGGAAGGCACGGTAGACAACGATCTGCTGAATGAGGGCTCATTCAACATCAAGGACTTTCTGTTTCGAGAGGGATACTTTGAGGCCGCGGTAGACGTGCGGATCGAAGGCGAGGGAACCCCGGTTCAGACGGTGGTGTATACAGTGAATCCGGGCAAGAAGCACAAAGTCGCTTCGGTGACGATCACCGGAAACAAATACTTTGACACCGACCTTCTGACGGAGCGGATGCAGGTGCAGAAGGCGGACCTGTACGTCAGGAGCGGACGTTACTCGCCGCAGCTGATGAAGGCCGACGAAAACGCGATCCTGGCGCTGTACCGCGCGAACGGATTCAACAAGGCCACCGTCACTTCTACGGTGAAAGATACCGATGAGGAGGGCGGCAAGATCTCGGAGATCAACGTCCACGTGAACGTGACGGAGGGGCCTCAGCAGAAGTTTGGCCCGGTAACGGTATCGGGTGTCGACTCCAGCCGGCGGGCGGACATCAAGGGCATCTTGAGCTCCCAGGAGGGGCAGCCCTACTCGCTGATGAACCTGTCGGCAGACCGGGATGCCATTTTGAATTACTACCTTGCCCACGGATTCGCTCATGCGCGGGTGGAGGTGAAGCAGCAGGTCATCCCGGAGACCTCGCGCACAAATGTGACTTTGGTGGTCACCGAAGGCGGACAGGTCTTTATCGATAAGGTGCTGCTGACCGGAGAACAGCACACGAAGCCCAGCGTCGTGGAAAAGCAGGTGGAGGTGCATGCGGGCGATCCTCTGGACCAGAGCGCGTTACTGAACACGCAGAGAAAACTCTATGGGCTCGCGCTGTTCAACGAGGTGAACACCGCAATTCAAAATCCTGAAGGCGACGATCCTTTGAAGAACGTGCTGATCCAGTTGACCGAGGCCCGGCGCTGGGATGTGACCTATGGCTTCGGATTTGAAGCCCAGACAGGCACGCCGCCCAGGGGCAAGATCAGCCCGGCTTCGGCAATTCTGTTGGGACTGTCTCCGAACGCCCAGTATTCACAGAACGGACATACGGGCGTAAGCCCGCGAGTGTCGCTGGATGTTACGCGCATTAATTTCCGGGGAACCGAGCAGTCGTTGACACTGCATACGACCTACGGACTATTGGAAAGAATTGCGACGCTCACCTTCCAGGATCCGAAGTTTTTAGGTAGCGATCACTGGTCGAACAGTATCTCGGGCGGCTACTCGAACGTGCAAAACATTACCACCTTCCAGGCGTCCACCCTGCAAGGCGATTATCGCGTGACGCAGAAATATAAAAAGGCAGACACACTGATTTACAACTTCCAGTATCGCCGGGTTGCGGTTAATCCGGCGACGCTGCAGGTTTCGGCAAACCTGATTCCCTTGCTGTCCCAGCCAGTGCGTGTGGGCGGGCCTGGGATCACGTGGTTCCACGACACCCGTGAGCCGGGGCCACTGGAAGCGAGCCGCGGTATGTTCACGTCGGTCCAAGAGTTTCTGGCGACTTCGAAGTTCGGATCACAGACCAGCTTCAACCGGGTGGATGTAACTAACTCGACCTACTATCACTGGGGCAAGCACCAGTATGTGCTGGCGCGGAACACGCGACTGGGATTTGAAGCCGCATTCGGATCCAATCCGAACGTGAACAGTCCGAGCTGTGTCGCGGATCTGCTGGATCGTAATCCAAGCTGCAATCCGGTTCCTCTGCCGGAGCGGTTGTATGCTGGCGGCGCGAACTCTCACCGCGGATTTGGAATTAACAACGCGGGACCGCGCGATCTGCAAACCGGATACCCGGTGGGCGGAAGCGGAGTGTTCGTGAACACCATTGAGTTGCGTTTACCGCCGCCCGTGCTGCCGATCGTAGGCAACAGCGTCAATTTTGTGTTGTTCCATGACTGGGGAAATGTCTATCGCAACGTTTCGGACATCTTCCCCAGCCTGCTGCGCTTTCGGCAGCCCAATCAGCAGACTTGCAAGGCGGTTGGGCCGACCGATGTACCGCCAATTACCACAGCGCAGCCATTTGGGGTGTGCAACTTCAACTATGCATCGCATGCGCTTGGATTGGGGGCACGATATAAGACGCCCGTCGGCCCACTTCGCGTGGACTTCAGCTACAACCTGAACCCGCCGATCTATCCAGTGATTTACGACTTTAACGGTGCGTCCCCCCATTACGCCCAGGCGAGCCACTTCAACTTCTTCTTCAGTATTGGAGAATCTTTCTAGCCATGAGCGCGCGACTGCATATCCGGCTGGGGCGACTGATGAAACAGGTGCTTGTCGCATGCTTGATGTGCGGGAGTGCCGCCCGAATGCCGGCGCAGCAGGGGACGGGCTCAACCTCGGACGCGGCGCAGGCGGTGACGCTCGACCGCGTTGTGGCCATCGTGAACAACGACCTGATCCTGGAGAGCGATGTTGAATCCGAGCGGCGTTTTCAGGCGTTTCAGCCGCTGGGCTCGAACAGGGTTTGGACTCGCGATGAACTGATCAACCGTCTAATCGACCGCGCGCTCATCCTGCAGCAGATTGCAATAGAGCCGGAGGCTCCGGTGACCGAAGCCGAGGTGGATGCGCAGTTGATGCAGTTGCGCAAGACCATCCCTAAATGTGCGGCCTATCACTGCGAAACCGAAGCCGGCTGGGAACGCTTTGTGCAGGACCAGGGGCTGACGTTGCCTGAGTTGCGCGAGCATTGGAAGCTGCGGATGGACGTACTGCGGTTTATCGAAGAGCGCTTCCGGATGGGAATCCGGATCACCCAGCAGGAAATGGATGATTACTACAACAAGACTCTGATCCCGCAGTACCAACAGCAGAACGCGAAGGCTCCTCCG
>Ga0068855_100002100_pt1 | contig 24661 bp, 26 predicted proteins | sample KBSCornC52_FD_66592 | JGI IMG/M metagenome (GOLD analysis project Ga0068855, IMG submission 66592) | Corn rhizosphere microbial communities from Kellogg Biological Station, Michigan, USA - KBS Corn C5-2 | ecosystem: Host-associated > Plants > Roots > Rhizosphere > Soil ...
GGTGGACATGCTTCTTCGGCTAGGCGGGACGCGAGCAGTCCCATGTGATGCCATATGCGCAGTGCGCTCATCGATCCTTTCCCCCTGATTGTTGTGTCTCGACAACGAGCATCGACACGCCTGTCTTCGCTCCTTCGGCAGTCGCTCAAAGCCACCACGGCGCGAATTTAGCGCAATTCGACTCGCTCACTCCTCGCGCGCCGCAAATGTATTTTTTCTTGATGCTTTCCGCAAAACGCATTACGCCAATTTCGCGATCAAAGCGCGTGTGCCATTCACATTTGCCATGAGTGATCATTCGCATTGACACTGCGAAAGTGACCAAATCTGAGCGGGGAAAAGAGCAGCCGAATGGACGCTGCGAATTAGACAGTCAGAGCGCGAGCGAGAGCTTCGTGCTGCGGTACCTCGCGCAAAAGCACGGGCCCTTGGTTTCCGCGCAGGACCTGCAATCGATCTTGCACTTCAAGACGCCGGCCGCCTTGGAGCGCAGCTTACGAAGAGGAAACCTCGGCATCCCGATGCGCCGGATGCCGCATCGCCGAGGCCTCTACGCGCGAGTTGAAGACGTGGCAGCCTATTTGGATGCGTTGCCACAGGTGCATGAAGATTTTGAAGACAGCCGTCCCGAAGAGAGCAGGGATGGAGAAAGGGAGCGCTGAATGAGCAAGTGGAGCTAGAAGCAAAACAGCCCTGGGAACCGGCCACTAACCGGTAACCAAGGCCTCAGTGTTCTGCACCGTCAGGGGCAGTCACACTGTACACCCCCGTCGATTTCGCTTCAAGCGCGTTTTTTCGCGCGGGGGATTGCTTTTCCCTCTCAGTTCTTAGTTGTCCTGCCCCAGTCCGGGTGAAGTTCCGCCTGGGCCGGGTTTTGGGCCGTTGCATCGCTGCAACGGCCCCAGGATGACCTTTGCCGTTCAGCGCTCAAAACCCCGTGAAAGGAAAGAGCGCATGTTCGTTAAGCAACCGCAACTCCACCATCTCACCGAGGCCATCCGCGAGGGATACGGCCAAGGACGAGGGGATCGCTATCGCACTTTTTTGCCCGTGCGTCGAGGACGATCGTCCAAGGTGAGCTATCAGCACTTGGTGCACCTGCCTGTCAGGCGGCCCAACGTGCACCTGATGTCCAAGCTCGAGTACCGCATCGCGCTACCAGCTTGCTGGCTGCAGCCGCTCGAGTTGCGCGAAGGCTTTCCGCTATGGCCCGTCTCGCACCGGCACCCCAACTATGGGTGGAATCCGGAGCTGGACGCCTCTCTTGGCTACATGCCGGGCCTGTACGAACTGGCGCGACAAGCGGGCATTGATCACGGTTTCTACGTGGGCACCAAGTTGCCGTATGTCGCCACCACGGACCTCGTCTTCCTCGTGCGCGTCGAGGACACGTTCCGGCTGGTTTTCATCAGCTGCAAGCCGAGCCACGTGTTGAAGCGAAGTGCGCGCGCTCGCGAGCGTGTCGAGCTCGATCGCATCTACGCGGCCGCAGCGCAAAGCCGTCACGTCGTTGCCACCGAGAAAGACGTGAATCTCATGCTGTGCGCGAACCTCGAATGGATCTGCCCGCTTCGCTCCGAGGTGATCGGATACGGCGACACCGCCGTGCTGCGTGATTTTGCGCGGCACCTCCAAAGTCGGCTCGACAAGGACCCAATTGAACACGCGGTCGCACACGCCAGCCGCAGCACGGTACGCGACAAGGCACGGGCTCACCAGTTCTTCCGTCTGGCCGCATGGCTGGGCCTTATCGACATCGATCTCACGAAGCCGCTAGTGATGTCCGAGTTCGCCCACCTAGGGGGTTGGAACGTTCGCGCATCGCTCGCTTTCAAGTTCTGGGGGGTGTGAGATGCAAGACAGTACTCTGCCCTTCGACAAGGGAATGATCGTCATCGGCCTTGCAGAAGAAGCGCCAGTCATTCCGCGCATCCTCCACTGGACTTCCGACACGGTCTGGCTCGGCGACGTTTCTTTCGCGCTTCCGCTTCGTGTCGAGGAAGAAGGTGATCCAAAAGAAGACCGGCTCGCCGACGAGCCGCGTCAAGCACGCGCGCGATACGCGCGGGCACCATGGATGCAAGACCGAAAGGAGTTCGAGGGCCTCGTTCGAAGCGGGCAGCTCGCGGTGACCAAGCTCATCGAGCCCGAGCATTGGAGGCGCCAGACCGCCCACCACGACGGCAATGTCGATGACGACGCGATGCTTCCGGCGCCCCTTCGCCTTCGACGTGACTACGACGCCTGGTTCAAGTGCGAAAAGCAGCGCTGGTCGCGCATCGCTCCTCTTGCGGCCGACTACGACAATGACATCGGGCGCATCCTTGAGGACGGCGTCTACGGATCGTGGGCGGCGGTGCGTACGCGCGAGCTTGGTCTTAAGTCAACCCGCGCGATCCGCGACCTCTTGCATCGCTTCCTGATCGGCCTGGGGCGGCATGCCGTGATGCCGGCCTACCAGTATCGGGGCGCACCCGGCAAGCCACGCTTCCTTAAAGGCTGGGAATCCGCGGAGATCGCCGAGGGGATGGAAGGAGGCTCGCGCGCGGCGCCATACCTGACCGATGCGAGAGATCGCCAACTTCTGCACACCCTATACGGGCGGCACGTCAAATCGGGCGTGTCACACGAGCAGGCATACAAGCTCGCGATGAAGGACGGCTGGAGCCAGTCCATCGAATACTTGCCCAACGGCGATGTGAGCGTGGTTCCCAAGGAACGGTGCCCGTCGATCCAGGAGTTCATCCGCTGGGGGCAGACCGCGCTCGACGGATCCACGCGCAAGGAACAGGATCAGCGCAAGATGGGCCTTCGCAATCCGATTCGCCTTCGCGGATCAGAAAGACTTCCCACCGGCCCTCGCATCGGCCTGTTGTCGCAGATCGACTCGACCAGTTGCGACCAGATCCCCGTGTCCGAGTCGTGGCGCGGCAAGCTACTTCCCTCGCAATGGGCAACGCGCCTTGTAGAGCCGGGCATCGGCTACACGTATGGCGTCTACGTGGGATTCGAAGCACCCAGCGCACTCACGGCACTGCTCACGATCCTGAACGCCGCAGAAGACAAGATCGAGTTCTGCGACCGCTACGGAATCGAGCTGAAGTCACGCGACGACTGGATTTCTATGGTGGGCACCAAGATCAAGGGCGACTGGGGCGAGCCGAGCGCGCGTGAATTCCAGACAGCAATCGAAGACATCGAAGGCTCGATCATCTATGCGCCTAGCTATTTCCCGGAAGGCAAGGCGGCGGTGGAATCGGAGCATCACTCGATGCACCGGCGGTACGAGCACCGCCTGGCCGGGTCGACTCAGGGCCGCCGCGCACAGCGCGGTGAGCGCGACCCGGCCAAGGATGCTTGCCTCACACCTTTTGAGTTCATGCGGGATTTCATCAGGGAGACGCTGCGATTCAACAACCAGGCGTACGCGCCGCCCGAGTTCCTCGAGATGGTTAAGGACGGTGTGGGGCCCACTCGCAAGGAGCAGATCTTGTGGTGCCGCGAGAAGGGCTATGCCGCCTCTGGGTTTGGTTCGATCGACAGCCTGCGCATCCGCTGCCTTCCCAAGATGAAGGCCTCGATCGGCGTGGACGGCATTCACATTTTCGATCCGACCACCAAGCGCGACGTCTTGCTGGATCTCGTCTACTACAGCCGTGAGCTTGGCGGCGCCGAGGACCGTCCGAAGGACCGCTACGTGTCTCGCGAACGCACCCACTGCTGGGTGCGCATCGACCCGTCAACCGTCGGCCACGTTTGGCTGGACGGGCGCGATCTCATCAAGGTTCCGCTCAACACGCGCGATCCCCTGCTCCCGCGGCTTTCTTGGGGCGATGTGCTGACCATCGCCCACGACAAGAAGCTCGCACAATACTTCTATCGCATGAAGCATTTCGCGCGCGAGGTGTCCGATGCCGCCACGACGCAGCACCGCAACGCCGCAGCGCGCAAGCTGCGCGACGCCCAGCTGAAAGACTCGCCGCCGCCCAGCCCGCAAGGCGCCAAGCCCGCGACCAAGCGCAGTAACCGCGATGAGGAAATCGGCTTTATGCCGACCGAGCCGCTCGTCCTACACGACGCGCAGACGCATCGCCCACGCCTCGTCGTGGTGGGCGCTTCCCTGCCCGACTTCGGGCAAGCCCACGACCCTTTCGACAACCTCATGGAAAAGATTCGGAGTGCACGATGATCAACCCCAAAGACCTTCTCTCGCGCCTGCGGCGCAATCCCTTGCTCGCGCAGCTCAATGTATTTCGCTCGACGACCGAGCTCGCCGCTGCAATGCATCGCGAGCCCTTCGATGCGCAGGCGATGCAAACCATCCCGCCGCACATGCGGCTGATGCTCGCAGCACCGGATGTCGCTGTGGTCTCCAAAGAGCTCGTCAAGATCCATTTCGCGCAGCAGGTGATGCTGTGCCAGGGCTACGCGCAACGCGACCCGAATCGGCCCGAAATGGTCGCAGCGCTGCGTGAACTTGCCGAGCGGGTTCGCCGAGGTGAAGGCATCACAAGTCTTCCGTGGCAGACATTCCAGGCAGGAGGATGCATCGTCGAGGGCGTCACCGGCGTGGGCAAGAGTTTCGGTGTCGACAGCTTCTTCAGCCAGTTGCGCCAGGTGATCACGCACCGCAACGTCGGCGACTGCGCGATCCTGCAGCAACTGGTGTACTTGCGCGTTCACATGAGCGCGGACGGTTCGCGCCACGGCTTCATCCTAAACGCCATGCGCGCGATGGACGAAGTACTGGGCACCGACTACGCGGCGCGCTATTCAAGCCACAGTTGGTCGGTCGAGCGACTCCTCGTGGTCCTGCTTTACCTCTTTTCGCTGCACCGCTTGGGCGTCCTCATCATTGAGGAGGCCCAGGAGCGCAACATGGCCAAGGCTCACGGCCGCGAATTCCTGACGTTCTTCTTGAGACTCTTGAATCACGGGATTCCCGTCACGCTCGTGGGCAACCCACTTGCATTCCGTCTAATCGAATCGTTCTCGCAGGATGCTGCGCGCTTTTCCGTTTACGGGCGCTTCCGGCTGGACCCGATCGACTCGGCAGACAGCCGCGCGTGGAAGACCGATTGGGTGCATGGCCTGTGGACGCCCCGCCTGACGACGCAGCCGGACGAATACTTCCAGCTTGGTAAAGATCTGAGCCTCGAGTTGTTCCTCTGGCAATTGACGGGAGGTTTTCCGCGGCATTTGGCGCGCTTGCGCCGCGAGGCGGAGCGCATAGCACTCCTCTTGGGGCGTGAGGCGGTAACGAAGCAGGACGTCGTCGCAGCCTATACGGGACCCGAAATGTCCGGCGTGGTTCGTCTATCCGAGGCCTTCGTCATGAAAGATGCGAATGCGCTCAAGGTCTTCGACGACGTCGACGCAGGCTACTATGCCGCGCGGTGGACGGCGGCGACTCAGAAGCCGAGCCCGCAGGACAAGCCCGATGCCGCGCCTGCACCAGACGCGAAACCGAAAGGTCGCAAGACAAAGGCGACGCCCTCCGAGGTCACCACCGAGGAAGCACTTGCCGCCATGCGAGCGGCGCTCGAGAAGCAGGGGGGCCAATGAGCACGCTTGCTTACTTCCCAAGAGCGATGCCTGGCGAGCTCGACGTCGGGCACCTTGCTCGAGCTCAGTTGATGTGCGGCTATCGGCAGCTCAGCGCCTTCGTACTGGCATTGGGCGCCTCGCGTTCGAGCAAAGGCAGCCTGTGCATCGCCAACGCCTGGGGGCCCACCATCGTTGCTTGCGTGGCGCGCGCAGCGGGCCAGACTGTCGACGAATACGCACGCAACCACACCCTGCTGGCGCATGCCGACGCGTTTGAGCAGGCCCATGTCAGGCCCGGGCACAAAGACACGTTCACGCTCGCCGTGCTCGCTACACGCCATTCGTTCCACAGGCGGGAGCTGCGCTATTGCCCTCAGTGCTGCGCGGATCAGAAGGCACTCTGGGGGATGTCGTACTGGCTGCGCGAACATCAACTTCCCGGCATGGACTGGTGCCTGGGCCACGGCCGGCTGCTTCTCGAAGCGCCCCACGGGTCGTTCGAGCCCGCGCCTGGAGAGCGATATCCCGGGCGCGTCGTCCGAGCGGAAGTGGAAGGGTATCGAACGGACCTGGTGACCTCCTATCTCGCAGCGACGAAGCAGCTTTTGCGCAACGCTCGGCCCCTTCCAATGGACCCAGTCGTCGACGCGATCCAGGCGGAGTTCAGGCGCGCGGGGTTGCGACATGCGATCAACTACCACCGCGCGGCGGGGGCCATCCTCATACGTCGCGCGCCGCCGGCGTGGCTCGATCGACTGCTCAAGGCGGCAGAGATCTCGCCGCACCAATTGACGCTCGGGATGCGCCGGAAGCGCGCGCTTTCGGTCGTGGCGCCGCTCTTGGCAGCGCTGGCGTTTCCGCGGGGCGATCTTGAAAAGCTATTCGACTCGGCGCAGTATCAAAACCGCGCTCAGGCGATCACCGGATCGGCGCCTGACATGCTTCTTCGCTAGTATTTGCGGCTGACTTGCGGGACATCATCTGGCTGCCCCAACTGCACATAGGCACCCTGCGCGTCTTTTGTCGGTCGAGGCCAAAATTCGGTGACAGCAGCCATGCCGCCACGTATGGCGGCCTAGGTTGGGGGCAAGCACTGACTTCTATGCCGGGCTTGCTTCTGCGATGGACAGATCGAATCTATTGCCGACCGGTGGGCAGCCGCTGAGTCGGTATTTCGCGTTGTAATTCAAAGGCCCGCCAAACTTTCGGTCCCTGCATGAGCCCTCAACCCCACACGGTCATCCAAGCCGACGAACTTCGGGGTCTGATGCTGCGGCCGCTTCGCAATTGGGATGCGTCATTCACGCTCTACTACGATGAGACCAACAACATCCGGCGGCTGACATTGACGGAGGTGGGGCTAAATACGCCCGACAACAAGACATTTGTGTTGGCCGGCATCGTGCTTCGCCCGGGCACCGTAGCGCCCCCCATCGACGACCTTCGAGCTCTGCTTCGACTCCAGAACAATGCACCCGAACTCAAGGCCCGGCACGTCGCGGACGGCGACTTCGAGGCGATGCTGGCTTCCCGCCAGTTGCAGGCGTTCCTGTCATGGCTTCTGGATCACGACTTGCTGGTCCACTACTCCGCACTGGACGTCCTCTACTGGTCCCTAATTGACATCGTGGACACGTTGCTGGGGCAGGACGACTTGGTTGTTTTCCACCAGCGCTCGCTCAAGAATGAACTCTACGACGCGGTCAGGCGAAGTCCCGTGCAGTTCCTGCAGCTGCTGCATGTCTTCGGTTTTCCGAACCTGCAACGCGCCGCGATCGGCCGGTTCATGCAAGCGGTGGTTGACTTCCTTGAACACCAAGCGCCGGTCGACCGGAACCGGGATGCAGCACTCCTGAAGGATCGCTTGCGCGCGGCCGCAGGGCTAAACGAGCTTCCCTTTCTGCATGACAACGATGAAGGCCTGCTTATCGCCAACTTCGCGCCGCACTTTCTACGAAGCGTCTACGTCTTCAAGAATTCCGAACACGTCTTCGATCGCGAGACCTACGTGCAGAAGGCGCTCGAAACGATGGAGCTCCGCTTCGGCGCACGGCGCCTGGATTATCGGTTCGCTGATTCGCGAGCCGAGACCTGCATCCAGCTGTCGGATGTCGTGGCGAGCCTGTTCGGCAAGTACTTCAGCTTTCTGCAGGCCTCGAGCTTGCCGCAGTTGCTAGAACGCCGGGCCGCCTTCAACCCAACGCAACAGAGTAACGTGGCGCTGCTGCGAGAGCTGATCGACCGCTCGGACGCGGTCAGCGACGGGTTCTGCCACACAACCGTTCCGCTCGACACGAACTTCAAGAGCGATGCCTTCCTCTACGATCATCAGGTGCCCGTCCATCTTGGCACGCGATCGGCATGAATTGATTGTTGTGAACGAAGACAAACTCGAAGGAAATGAGAGAAGGTGAGCATGGGAAGAGCATATTCAGATGAACTGGACCGAATGCGGGACACGCTGGCTTGGGCGACCTCGGTGGAGCTGCCCGCTGCCGCTTCCACTGTCAGTACAGGATCATCCAGCGTTTGCGTGGTAATTGGATCTGGTGGATCTTTTACCGTTGCGACTGCCCTGGCAGTTCGCATGTCTGGTCTGGGCCAGGGCTTCGCGCAGGCAATGACTCCGCTGCAGTACGTGCAGCGCGCCGACGGCCTGCCGGCGCACCGCGTTTTGTTGATTTCGGCCGAGGGGAAGAACCGGGACATCTTGCATGCCGCACGCAAGGCGCTTTCAGTGGCTGCGCTCTGCGATGTGCTCACCTTCAGCCACACCTCACCCCTGGCCGTTCTGGCAGGCAGTGCCGCTTCTGCGCGCGTGCTGTCGTTCGACGCGCCGTGGGGGCGCGATGGTTATCTGGCGACCAACACCCTGCTGGCCAGCGTCGTTCTGGGATTGCGGCTGCAAGGCGACAGCATCAACGGCGGCCTGCTAAGCGCGTTTCTACCCCTCTATCGCACTTCCGGCAAGCTGGATGCACTGGCCCGCGAGGTGGCCAACACAGGCAGATTGCTGGTCTTGCACGGCACGAACGGCCTTGTGGCAGCGGTCGATACCGAGTCGAAGCTCTCCGAGGCGGCGTTCGCATTCACGCAAGTGGCAGACTTCCGACAGTTCGCGCATGGCCGCCACATCCAGCTGGCCCGGCCGTCCTCACCGGTGCCTGTCATCGCCTTCGTCAGTGCCGACGACGAAGCGTTGTGGCGCGCGACGCGTGCGGAATTTCCGCAAGAAGTTACTGTCGTGGAATGCGCGTTGCCCAGCGATTTTTCCGCTGCGGCGATCGCCGGCCTGTTGATCGTGCTGGCGCTGGTGGAGAAAGTTGCAGCCATCATGGGTCAAGATCCCGGGCAACCGGAAGTCCCCGACTTCGCAAGAAGAATTCATGCGATCGATTCCTCGAAGCTATTGCCCCGCCCCGTAGGGATCGGCGTCAATCCGAAACTCGCTGCGATCGAAGCGGACATTGGCTTCGAGGCTGCGCAGCAAGCAGGCGTTCGCTATCTCGAGCGGCTGCGGCGAGCGCGATTTGCTGCACTGATCCTGGATTTCGACGGCACGATGTGCGAGACGGCCAAGCGCGCGGAAGGGCTGGATCCCCGATTGGCGCCTGTTGTGATCGACCTCCTGCAACGCGGGATCACCATTGCAGTCGCCTCGGGCCGTGGAAACTCGCTGCATGAGGACCTGCAAGCGCGGCTGCCTTCCGACACCTGGTTCCGATGCCTTCTGGGCTGCTACTCGGCCTCGTTGGTGATTCCGCTCGCACACGCTTGGCCTGTGACAGGGGCCGAGCCGGAATTGGAGGCCGTGCAGCACGAGCTCGAAGCGCTGGGCATATATCCCGACAACGGATTCAAGCTCAGTGCACGCGTGGCTCAACTCACGATCCGAAGCAGGAGCGGCGACGGCGTCGATGCCCTCTGGGTGTTATGTTCCAGCCTAGTCGACGACCGGCCGGGATGGCGCGTGTTCAGGTCCGCGCACTCCGTTGACGTTCTGGCACCGACCGCGGTCAAGACTGCCATTGTCGACGTTTTGGCCCGGCAGCTGGGGCTCGATCCCCTCACGCAGCTCTGTCGCATTGGCGATCGCGGCGAACCCGCGGGAAACGATTCTGAGCTGCTCGCACACGGACTCAGCCTGAGCGTCGACGGCGTCAGCGCCGATCCGGAGTCGTGCTGGTTATTCGGGGATGCATCGTTGGGGCCAGTCGAGCGCGCAGCTCACTATTTAGAATCCTTGGTGGTCGAAGACGGCAGCGCGCGATTCGATGAGCGAGCGCTGGCCCTGTGGGAAAAACAGCTGGCTTAAGCCGGCGTCAGGAGGACATGCATGAAGGCGATACTGGCGAAGCGGCTGGTAGCCGACCTGATGAGGTGGGACGACGAGCGCGCAACGCAGGAGTTTGCGTGGCTCGAACTCATGGTCGACTATAAGTTCGACCACTACCAGGGATACGGGGCCGGGCACCGGTTCTACATCCACTTGGTGCAGTGGATTTCGTCGTTCAAGGCGGTGCCAGACCGGGAATGCGCCTATGCGCTACTTCGCAGCCGATTGGTTTACATCAGCCAGCGCGAAATGCACCACCTGGTCAATTTATCCTGGTCGAAGATCGTCGGCGAAATGCGCGCGGCCATCGCGCGTCGGATGCAGATACCGCTGTACCGGGTGATGCAGGTAACCGAAGCACGCCGGCAGTTCGAGGTGATGAAGACGCGCACCTTGTACGTGGGTGTCAGTGACGGCGCGCGCATCGATGTCTTCCGGCGTTTCAACGAGGGCGCGATCAGCAACGAGCAGGTCGTGCCCATGGCAGAAATTTCAGAAACCAAGCAGAAAAGCCTGTGCAAAAAGCTGCAGGACCGGCTGACCGAACTCCGGTCGGACGAGCCGGCCACCTTCGAGTGGGTGTGCCTCATTGACGACTTCACAGGCTCTGGCACGTCCTCGATTCGGCTGGAGGCGGCCGGTTGGGATGGCAAGGTCGACAAATTCGTCAAGGACAACGCCCTGCAGCAAAAGCATCTCTTCATCGCCGACGGCGCCCACATCCAAGTGCACCATTACCTAGCCTCCGCATGGGCTGCAGAACAAGTGACAGAGCTGCTGCGGCAATACCAAGCGCACCAGGGCAAGTTCACGTTCGTACCTAGCTTCTCGCACCGCCTGCCGCCCGACATCAAGATCGACGCGGCGGCCGAACCTGCGCTGGAGGCCTTGCTGAAGTCCCGGTATGACCCAAGTGTGGAGACGACCCACACCGGCAAAGACATCTGGCTGGGCTACAAACAATGCGGTCTGCCGCTCATGCTCGACCACAACGCGCCGAACAACTCGGTGGCCACTTTGTGGGCACGCAGTAACCCAAAGAAGAGTACCTACATCCCCGCCAATCACATGAGCCCGCTGTTCCCGCGGCGCCAACGTCACTCGGATGCACGCTGATGAACCCTTGGCACAAACGCGCGAACGAATTCATCCGCGACCCGATAGAGCTGCTTCCGCTGATCGCGCCTCAACCGATCCATCACTTCTTCAAAGGGGACTGCAGCCGCCTGTTTGACCGGCTCGTCGTGGTGGCCGGAGCGCCCGGCTGGGGCAAGACCACCTTGGCCCGGCTGCTGGAGTTTCCGACCCTCCTCGCCATGCGCGAGTTCTCCGGCCGTAATGCAGAAGTCAAGGCCCTGATGACATCGCTGTCCAATGCGGGTGTCCTCGAAAACTTGCACCCGACGCTGCAGGCCTTGCGGCTGCCCGCCGGCGGTCAGCTGCGTTCCATTTGGGAACTCCCGTACGACGAACGCCTGCGGCACCGGCTCCTACGGACCATGATCCAGGCCAAGACAGTGCTCGGATGGCTGCGGCAACTGGAAGACGCCAAGATCGATTTGGACGCCGTCAAGGTTCAAACCACCGGTGTCGGAGACGCGGCGCGTGACGATGTCGCGGCGGACAGCGTCGCATCGTTCCGGAAACGCGCTCGCGATACCGAACGCGCCATCTTCAAGCTGGTTGGCGCGCTGGTTCCGCCGACCGAAAGCCAGCTGGGCGAACAGCTGGGAGGCCTTGCGTACGAGCCCTTTGCCGCCATCGAAGCGTTCGAGTACGTCGATGGACGGGCGGGTGAGGGGCGGCGGCTGCGCCCCATGCTGATCCTGGATGACGCGCACGAGCTTCATCCGGCGCAACTGGCCGACGTCGATCGCTGGCTGCGCGACAGGGAAGTGAAAATACCGCGCTGGATCCTTACGCGCGCCGACTCCATAGACTTGGCCGAATATCGTCGCGTCCTCAACGAAGGTGATCGGCCGGACATGCCCGGAACGCAGCCCGGGCGAGACCGACTCACAATCGGGCTGCAGGAACTGGCCAACCGGGATCGTGCTTCGTTCAAGACAACCGCCGAGGATGTTGCGCGCAGGTACCTTTCGCCCTTGGCCGCCTTCAACCGCAGCGGCGTCACCAGCCTTCGTAACTTGCTGGGCGCAGCCGCCGCGCCGGAACTTCCGGCTAGCGACGTACGCTTGATCGAGGCTGACATCGACAAGCTCATGCGAGAACTGGGCGTGACCGTCGAGGCGCGGCGCGCGATGGAGTCTACATATCCCCCTGGCCTGACGGCGGACGTCATAGCCGGTCTGACGCGCATCATGTTGCACCGAGAACTTCGGCGATCGGCCCAACGCTCATTGTTCGGTGGCGCGGTGCAGGACTCCATCGATGCCGACGAAACCAAGCGCGTCAACCGCGCGGTTGCGACCGGCGCAGAGCTGCAGCTGTTGCACCAGTACGACCGGCCGTTCTACTACGGCTTCGACAAGATAACGGAAGCGGCAAACCAGAATATCGAACAGTTCGTCACGTTGGCGAGCACGCTGGTAGACAACCTGGAAACCCAGATCATCCGAGGCAAGTCGCCCCGCATTGACGCGAAACAGCAGGACCGGCTGCTTCGCGATCACGCGCGCACCCTGATGGCCAAGTGGGACTTCCCGTATGCCCCGCGCGTTCGCAGGCTCGTGAATCTCATTGCTGAACGTTGTTTGGACATCACCATGCGACCTAATGCACCGTTAGGGGATGGTGCGAATGCCTACGGTGTTTTGCAATCCGAACTTTTGAGCTTGAATCCCCAGGACGACATCGCGCGCGTGATCCAGTTTGCGTTCGCCTATCAAGCACTCGTGCTGGTCGAGCCGTACGAATGCAAAGGCAAAACCTGGGCACTGCTGGAGCTCGGCGGCGTGGCGATCATCGCCCATGGCTTGCCGCTTAGCCGCGGAGGTTTCGCTGAAGGCACGATCGCACAGCTTCGCACCGCCATGGAGGGCCGGTGATGGAGCCGCGCGTTCTATCGGGCGACGATGTCTCGGAATTCATCGGACACTACTTCCCATCTGTCGGCCCGACGCTGTTCGTCGGCAACATCGGTTTCAGTCCGGATGTGCTGTACTTCCCGACGCTGCTACGCGACAGCGGCAATGTCGACTATCGGTTCATGGTGGAGCAGCGGCCCAGCGTGCCTGAGGCGATTGACGCAATGGCCCTTGGGCGGCTGGCGCAGCTTGAGCAGACCGTGGGCGAAGCCATGGAGTTCGCACAAGTCCCCATCATCGCGGACGATGGCGCCGCAGTGGCCGGGCGCAACGCCTGCACTCAGGTGTTCCGATGGCTGCAGACCAAACCGTACACCGATGTCATTGTCGACGCGACGGGCATGTCGCGCGGCACCTGCTTTCCGGTTGTGAAGCAGTTGCAGGAGTGGTCCGTCCAAAGCGGCGCGCGCATTCACCTCCTAATTGCGGACGGTGCAGGACCCCTCGGTGCGATACGGTCCGTCTCAAGCGATCGCGCCGATTGGATGCATGGCTTTCACGGGACCGTGGAGATCGATGACTATGCAAAGGCTTTGAGGCTGTGGGTCGTGCAGCTTGCGGAGAATCACGGGCCGAGCATGCAATCGCTCTTCAAGGAGTTGGGGGCGCCAGAGGAGGTATGCCCGATCATTCCCTTCCCTTCGGTCAACCCGCGCCGTGGCGACGATCTGCTTTTTGAACTGCGCAGCTTTTGGCTTGACGAGTGGGGGGAGACGCCGCTGAGCCTTATCCATGCCCACGAGTCGGATCCTATGGACGTCTACGAGTCAATTGTTCGGCTCCATCGCGCCCGCGCCGAAGCGCTTGACGGTGCTGGATTACCCTCCCTGACAATTCTGTCCCCCATTGGCCGTAGACTGCCGGGTATTGGTATGCTGCTGGCAGCCCTCGAGTTTGAGCTCCCGATGTTCTACCTGGAGACAGTGGGGTACGAGTTGTTAGGCGAATTGCCTGCCCTTCGGGTGGGAACGCCGGTTCACCGTTGGCATTTTCGGATAGACAAACATGTGGACCACGACTAACACGGAGACCACGCGCCCGAGCATTTCGGGGGCGGGCTTTGTCACGCTCGATGTCACACTCGATCAGGCCTCGCGAGTGACTTATCGTGGTGTCGGCGGCACGACCGGAAACGTGCTGTCCATCCTGGCTTTCTTCGGTTGGCGCAGTATGCCGGTTGTGCGCGTCGGGTCCGACGCCATCGGAAGCGCGGTTCTACGCGAGTTCCGAGAACTGGGCGTCGATGTGCGTCACATGGGTCCCGAGTCCACGCTAGAGACGCCGCTCATATTTCAGTTTGTGGCGCAGCCGTCGAGCCCGCCGCGCTACGCCTTTGAGTGCCCTACCTGCGGCAAGGCTCGTCGCTTCACGCGGGAGCTGGTCGACACTGGCTTTCGGGCCGCGTTGCCCGACGTCTCATCGAGCAATGTTTTCTTCTTTGATCGCGTGACGCCGGGTGCAGTGGCCATGGCGGAAGCGGCACGCGAGGGCGGCGCCACCGTGTTTTTTGAGCCGTCTGCTGTCGGTGTAGATCCGGATTTGTTTGCTAAGGCACTGCGAGCGTCACACGTCGTGAAGTACTCCGCAGATCGCATTCCCGGTTCGCTGTCGGAACTTCTGGATTCGGGCTTTGTCGAGGTCCAAACCATGGGCGCGAAAGGCCTGCGGTTTCGGAGGCACTCGTTGGTGCCGGACTGGGTAACCTTGCCCGCCTTGCGGGTCAACGGTGTAGCCGACACCTCGGGCGCGGGCGATTGGTGCAGCGCGGGCTTAATCCACGCAATGCAGCGCGTGGCGCAGGGCAGCTCTCCCCAGGAGCTTAGCTATAACGAGATCTTTGATTCGCTGCGAAGTGCGCAGGCCATTGCTGCACTGAGCTGCAGACACCACGGCGCTAGGGGCCTGATGCGCGCCGCGCCCGCGGATGTCGCATTGTCATACGCCGTCCAGATTCTCGAGGCCCAGGTACCTGGTCCGATCGCCATGGATTGGCCGTCGGAGCCGACATTTGCGACTGGCGTATCGCCCGTCACCTCATACGGTGCGCACCAGGACCTATGCTGCCAATCGCTCGCTTGAAGTTCGCCTAGCGCGCGGCTTGAGCGCGCCGCTTGCCGCCTTTTCCTGGCGAAGTTGGGCGCGCAATTCCATGAGCATCTGACCCAGCATGTTCTTGCCCTGACCCTTCACCTCACCCCACAGTCGGTTGACGGCGTTGTCCACCGTCGCGCTTTCCACCAAGCGCGCGTCGCCGGTGCTAAGGAGGATTTCGCCCAAGTCTTCATGCTGGGTGAATTTTGCTCGAAGTACCTGGCGCATTCGGTCGAACTTAATCTTCGACCAGTCGGAACGGATGTCCCACCAGTAAAGCCCATGGGCGGCCATTGCCACCAGCGCTGGGCTCGGCGCTGACAGCAGCCAGTCCCTCACTTCCGGTTTTCGCGCCTTGCCGGCTTGGTAGGCGTGCTCCGAGGTTTCGTACACGACGTCCTCGAACTCGACCGGCCGCCTGTACAGGTTGCTGAAGCAGCCGTAAGTCTCGTCACTGGCCCGATAGAAGCGAATTTCGTCCATGCAAACCTCCGAAAACTGGTTTTTATAATATCATGTAAATGATGATAATGTCAAAACATGGGACGGAAAAAGCGCAACCATAAGCTGTTGCGCGAGCAATGCTCGCGAATCACCGTGCTGCTGTCCTTCTTCGAGGGAACTGAAACGGCGATCAGCCACGCGCTGGGCCACGCCAATGCATCGACCCTGAGCCGCGTGCGCGCGGGACTGACGTTCCTAGACAGCGAGACGCTTGCGAAGCTGGGAGAGATCGACGTGCGGGGACTGGCAGTACCAAATCTGCACTGGGTGCTGACGGGCGCCGGCGCACCCTTCCTCGGAAAGCCTGGCCGGAAAGCAACTATGGTTTCGGCCCTGTGTGACCTAGCGTCGCACGCGTTGACCGCACGGCGCCAGCAGCCTGAGAGCTGAGGAGAGCCTCGACGTTGCCCCGTCGCTTTCGAAACGCGCCCCATTTGACTCGGTAAATCTTGGGCTTCCCCCGATAATTTGGGTGTCGATGTGTCCGTTACCCCGGAGCGCTGGGGCAATATGTCATATACCCGCAGGAGTTCTGATGGACGACCTTATTCGAGGCATGTTCGTGCAACAAGAAGCGTTCGAGCGCGCGGCCAACCCGCTTGCACAATTCCGCGAGCTCCTGGGTGCGGGTTCGTCATTGGACCTTGCCCAACTGGCACTTGAACGTGAGCTGGAGACGCGAACGAGTTTGTTGCGCGATGTCAGCGGCATCCTTGGTGCCTTCGCGCCCAGTTTCAGCCACAGCTACGACACTTCAGCGGCACACAGAGCTCTCGCTGGCCTGGAAACTCTGCGCGAGCTTGCTCCCGTGGGCTTGCTGACCAGCAGCATTGGCGAGCTGAATGCCGGCCGCTTGGGGAGGGACGATTTCGCCACCGTGGCGTCGGCCTATGCAGGAGTCCACGGGTACGCGGCCGAGGCTGCATCAATGGCGCACTTGCAGGCGACGACCACCGCAGCCCAAGCAGCATACAGAAGCGCTGTTGGCCTGGATGTCGCATCAGCTCTCGCATTCAGGAACGCCGCGCACGATGAGATCGCGTCCCTGGCCAAACGGGCATCCGAGTGGGATCGAGTGACAGGCTACGCGTTTTCCGGATCCGAGGGCTTAGCGTCGTTGACCTCGCGAATGGCCGATATGACGCTTCCGTGGTTGAAGGCCGCGCATGAAATTGAATCGGTCTCGGCGTTCGCGCACTTGCAGGCAATGGGTGATCTCATTCATGACATCGCTCCATTTTCCGATGGGGTAGCGGCCTGGCTACGGGCGGACTTGGGCGACTGGCGTGACGCGGTAACGCTTCCGGCCTGGAGCGAAATGGATGCCGGAGCTCGCACCGACATCTACGTCTCGCGCGGATTCAACACGGAACTTACGGCGTTCACGCCGCCGGCCTTCCTTCGGGGTGCTGCGATCGCACGGTTACCTGCGGTCGAGGATACCGAATTCGATGAATGGTGCGACGAAGACGCGGACGAGCTCGCGCGCAATCAGGCGGCCTTCAACCGGCTTTTGCAATTTGAAAAAATGCTGCGCAGGCACATCGCAAACGCAATGTTTTTGGCGTTTGGGGAGCGATGGATGGAGCGGCAGTTGCCCCAGAAGATGCTCGAGCGGTGGCGTGAAAAGCAGGAGTCGGCGATCAAGGCCGGCGCCGAGGAGCGCCCGCTGATCGAGTATGCGGATTTCACAGACTACCTCCCCATCATCGAGAAGAAGGACAACTGGCGCCAAGTCTACCAACCGATCTTCGGTCGGCAGGAGGACGTCAAGGAATCACTCCAGCGAATGTATCCCGTTCGCATCGCCACGATGCACGCCCGAACCATCACACTGGATGACGCCTTGCTTGTGATGGTCGAAACCAAGCGGGTCATGAGGGCGTTCGCGAAGAGCAACGCCAACAGGCACTGAACCCCCGCCCCAGATATCGGGGCGCCCTTCTTTCTTCCCGAAATCTCGCGGGCATATTGCGCCGAGCCCCATAAACCGGCGCACGGGGCACCGACCGCAATCCCCAAGGGGATGCGGCGCAACTCCTGCCTCGCAGCCGAGGCAACTCATGTTGCTCCCGCACGATTCGTTCCTCATCGATGTATGTCTCGTGCCGGCAGAGCCCGACATAGAATTCGAGGGTCCATCTCTCCCTAGACTTGCCGGCCATGGCGCGAGAACCGCACACTGCTGAAGAAATTCGCGACGAAGTTGCTCGCTTGGTAAACCGGGGTCGGCCCGTGCCGCTGGAAGTGCCCCTGCCGATTCTGGCAACGCAACGCGATTCGCTTGAAGGTGGTGCGAATTGGGAGATGCCCCGCTTTGCCGTCCACAAAGGCAACGAGGTACCAATCGAGAGAGCAATCCTCAACGTGAAGCTGCGCTGGAACCTTGCACGCGATTCGTGGCCGGACACTACGCCACGAAGCACTTTGTAGTCGACCGTACTCTCTTCGTCTCATCAGCGGAGGTGGGAAGCGGTCAAGTGGCGTGACCGCTAGCCGAGCGCCCGCCACGCGGAGGGATGCGTCCAGTTGCATGAATCTGGGAATCCGAAGGAGAGAGCATGCACGTACGCCTTTTGCCGCTTCTGCTCGTATTGGCTCTGGGGATCGGACCGGCGGCCCACGCGCGCGGACCGATTCAGCAAGCTGCCGATCCTGACGAAGCGGGTCTTGTCGAACACGGGCACTATTTGAATAAGCGCGGCCAGTCTGTGCACTCGCCGGCGCACACCAAGAGCGGTGAAGTTCCGAAGGGCGCATCCGCCCAGTGCCGGGATGGGACGTTCAGTTTCAGCCGCACCCACCGCGGGACATGCTCGCGTCATGGCGGCGTGGCTCGGTGGGTCAATTGAGGACTTCCACGTTTTGTGTAGGCGAAGTCACAAGATTTCTGAGCAACCCTTCGATGTGCCGACGAAAGTGCGCCAAGTACAGTCAAGCCCATTCGCTTTTGGGAGACTCTGTATGCACAAGCACTGGCTTCTCTACCTCGTCGTCGCCGTGGTACTGGGCACTTTGTCGCCGCTCGTCGCCGGCCAAATCAATCTTGTCGAATTGAACGATCCAGGATTGATCGCCTGGTGGTTCATTTTGTCCCCACTGAGAGTTGACATCTCATTTGCGCCCGAACCGGTGTATCGATACGCCCTTTGGATAGTCGTCTATACACTGCAATACGCGGCCCTGTTTGCCACAGTCGTCGGTGTAGCGCAATTCATCCATTTCGCGCGCGACTTTGTCGGCCGGCCGCGACATCATGGGAGTTTGGTGCGTAGGTAAGCATCACCGCGCGCGTCATGCCGGCCGCTCGTCCAACAGACGACGGCACCAAGGCGGGTGCAACGGCCGGCTCCCCCTATGGCCGAGTGCGAGGCACAATGCGCGGACGCCAAATATCGCATCCGTTTTCAAGAGCGAAATTGCTCGCGTGGCCCGCAAGGAAATCCGTGCGGAAACAGATTCGCTGAAGAAGGCTTCTGCGCAGTACCGCTCGACGGTTGCAGCTCTCAAGCGCGACGTTGCTGCCCTTGGAAAACAGCTCAAGCAGCAGTCAAAATGGCGCTCGACGGCAAGTGCCGCTTCGGCTTTCCGAAGATTCTGGCGCGAATATCCGTTTCCGCTCCCGACGCCTCGCGGCGCACAGGGCCAAACTTGGCCTGTCAGCGAAGGACTATGGCGCGCTGATCGGGGTGAGTCCGCTCAGTATCTACAAGTGGGAGGGCGGAAATGTGCGGCCGCGTGATGCACAGTTGAAAGCAATTGCCAGCGTTCGCGGCCTGGGGAAAAGAGAGGCTGCGGCGCGGCTCGAACAAATCCAAAACTAAGCTCTTTGGCGCCCGAGCGAACAGTTAGGCGCCACCTCACGATGTTGCGGAAAGGACGTCCTGCCAAAGCGTGCTAAGTCGATCGTTCATCTGCAATGGGGCAGAATTTCGAGGGTCATTGGGGTCGTAGTTGCCTACGATGACATTCGGCAGTGGTGCTGCGTCCGGCGCTCCATCCTGTCGCCCGGTCAGTGCCTCAGTCGCCACCTTCTGAGCGATCGTGTTGGAGTCGTCCCAGATAACCACATCAGCCTCGTTGTTTGACGGCGACGCATCGAACGCATTCCGAGTGAGGTTGCTGCTGCCGACGACTGCGAAGCCATGATGAGTCGCATTCCGCGCGATGAAGATCTTTGCGTGCCAGCGGTTGGCGTACTTCTTGAGGCTGCGTCGTTGCGCGATCGGGACAGGCGAGCCTGCCACGGTACCGAGACTACTCGCCAAATTCTTGACAAAGTCGTCAAACTCCGTGGCTGACGGGTCGTACGCCCCGACTACTGTGACAGTGCTTGGATCTGGCAACGTCCGAGTGTGCAAAGCTTTCGAGGCATAGAACGGTCCCTTGCTGTTGGTCCTCTCATGGAAGAAGCCACTGCACACAAGGAAGTCGTTGAAGTAGCCCGAACGAAAGGCTCCCGTTAGAGCGGCGCGAAAGACGTTATTCGACGGAACTGTACTCAGAACCAATGCGAGCTTGTACATGACCCTTAACGTAGAAGCGATCGACGGACCATAGGGCGGCGAGAGCCCATGTCAGGGCGCTCTCCGGGAAAACTGCGCTAACCAGTGAGCCAGCGTTGAGTATTCATTCAAGGCGAGCCTGTGCCGGGCATTTTGAGCCACCTCCAAGGCGTCCCTCGTGAACGTAGAAGTAGTCACGATGATGCCTTTGGTCGCGCGATGTTGCTCCACGACCCCAAGCAGACGCTGCACCACTCCAATTCCAACGGTGTTTCCCGGAATGTACCGTTTGCATTCGACCAGGTGCAGCCCTTCTCCCAGAAGGGAGTCCTTCCGCACTGCAATGATGTCAATGCCGCCGTCCCGTGTCTCCGGCGTAAGCTCCACGTCGAAGCCGCTCTGCCGAAACACAGCGGCGACAAGTTCTTCGAACTTTCTCGGCGGTAGGGAATGGAGAACCTCCGGGTGCCGCCCGAAATACGCTAACACCTCGCGTTCGACATCAGTGAACAGGAACGGGGAGGAAATCGCGATGCCTAAGCGAGAAGGCTGATACAGGGTCTGCGCACCTGCGGCTTGACCGGCGGCTCCGTCCTCCGAAGGGCTGAGATACTCCGAGTGGAGCAACGCATCCAGTTCCTCGGTTGTAAGAGGCTCATCATGAAAGAGTTTCTTCATCGCAACATCCGCGAGTTCGATCGTCGCAAACGCTGCCAACGCCGATGGGAAGAGCGGTTTGGGCTTGCGCCTCCTGTAGTACTTCCTGACGTTCGACATAGCACCTAACGGAATTTAGACAGCAGCCCGACGCAAGGTGCTGTCGCGATTTGTATCCTTGTCCTCCGCCTCGATATCAGACGCCGACTATCCCACAGGCGTTATCGCGCAGCCAGCGATTTGGCCCGCGACAAATACCCTTGCCCAATAACCAGTGCCAAGCGCATTCACCTGAGGGGCATAACGATGTTGACGCGGTCAGATGCCCCTGTCTCCGCCTGCCGGGCAGGTATCGCGAGTCCGATCTGCGGGTCAGGATGCGCACGCTGCACTAGCATTCAGGAAGACTCAGCAGGTTGTCCGGCGAAACGCCATCGTTCTCCGTCTTTAGATATTTCTTCCCCAACCTGGTCGCGACGATCACTTTTGCAGTGCGGCCGCCCTGCCGAACATAGAAGGCCCACTTGCCAGACTCAATGCCTTCGATCGCTATTTCCTCCGCCAGACACCAGGCCGTTCCGTCGGCATTTTTTCCGCCCACGTTCTTGATTCGGTCGTGCGGATCGTTTCGTGGCGTCTTGTTTATGCAAGATATTTCGACGGGCTGAGCCATGACCACCCTCCTTCTTGATTCTCCGTGGTTTGGGCATCCTAGCCGCTGCGGGTCGCACGCGCGTCCTCCACGTGGAGGATATAGAAGGTTCTAAGCGCTCGTGCTCATGTCCGCTTCTGGCCGAGACTGTGAAAAACCTCTGAGTTTCGCGATCAGACTTCGACGACCAAACCACTTTGAAACGCACGATTCTCAAACCCCCGCGTACTCAACGGATACCCCCGAGGATTGCAAACCACCCGCGTACCGTTGACGCAATAGTCTGCGCTGTCATGCATGTGCCCATGAATCCAAAGTCCAGCCCTGCCCATCAGCCGGGTCATGTCCGAGCCGAACGCGGGGTTGAGAAGATCGTCGGCAAAGCGCGGATGGATCGATGCCGGATGCGGCGCATGATGAGTGATGACCACCGTTTGTTTTGCCAGTCCATCCTGCAATTGGGATTCCAGCCATTGGACGCTTGCCCGATGCCGCTGCACGGTCATCAGGGGAACCAGGCGCTTGGAATGAAGCCGGTAGTACTCGGGCGTGCCGTAGATATGGATCTGCCGGTAGTCGTTAATTCCTTCTGCGGCCTGCACCATCGCCTCTCGCTTCAGCGCGAATCCGAACAGTTCGAAGTCCGTCCACAAGCTGCACCCCAGAAACCGCACGCCGGCGATCCCCACCGCCTCGTTCTCCAGGAAATGCACTTCCTGTTTTCGGGCCGACTCATGCAGTTTGTCCAGGAGCTTGGTCCAGTGCTGGCCGTAGAACTCATGGTTGCCCGCCACATAGATGATCGGCTTGTCGGCGAAGGCCGCCCGCGCCCATTCGACGCCGCGGACTCCTTTGTGGATGTCGCCGGCCATTACCACCACGTCGGCCGCGGCCACGGCCGCAGCGTCCGGCTCGAACGGCGCGAACTCCACGTGCAGATCCGACAGCACCAGCAGCTTCACCATCCCGCCTCTCCCTTCAGAATCACTTCGCCCAAGCCGTTCTTGATCCCGCAGTAGTCCACCGCCCGGGCGTCGAAGCCCAGGCTCTCCTGAACCTTGGCGTATTCCTCGCTCAGGTCGTCGTGGTGGTGGCCGTGAAAGGTTCGCTTCACGCGCAGGCACCGGGCCAACTCGTCGATCGCGGCATTGCCATGGGGATGGCAGCTCGGCGCTTCATGCGTGACCAGGATGTCCGCGTCCTGAGCCGCCAGAGCCTCGTACTCGTCCGGGTAGATAGCGGCCAGGTACTTGGGTGCCGGCCGATGACCGCCTTGAAAGGCAAATGTGCCGCGCACCAATGCCTGATCGTTGTTGGCTAGCAGCGCTTCACTCGGCGGCATCCACACCCGCTCCTGGAACACACCGCCCAGCCCGGCCACCCGCACTCTGTCCAGCTCGAGCACCCGGCCGTGCAAGGCCACCGCCGCGCCGCAGTCGTGCAGCATCTCCCAGTGAGCGTAGCTGTCGGCATCATGGTTACCGTGAATGAAGGCCACGCTCAAAGTCGGATACCGGCGCCAAAGCGGCGCCAGAATTTCCCGCAAGGGCTTGTGATCGATGTCGATGTCGCCGAGGAACACCAGCCAGCGCGGCGGATTGCTGGCTTGCTCCAGGGTTCGGGTCAGGTACTTGAACTGTCCGTGCACGTCGCCCAGGAACCAGATGCCGCGCAGGGTGGCCTCATTTTCCCGGTCGAATTCCCGGGTCGGGCTTTGAAGTTCGCCTTGCGTCATGGCAGCCGCTCCTTGAGCATGGCGTGCAGGCGCACTGCGTCGTCCGCTCTGAATCCGAACTCGGTGACAGTGGCCAGCAGGTTCAAACAATCGGGCTGGAACCAGTTCGGTCGGTCATCGATCGCGATCCAAGGTGCTTGCGCGTGCCAATCCTGCGCCAACAAGACCTGATTGCCTTGCAGCCACTTCTCGCACTCCCATTGGCGGTGATGAGCGGGTGGAGGCTCAACCACCCGATGCAGTCGCGATACCGGGTGCACGGGCGTCATGCCGAGCACCCGAGGCTGCAAGTCTTCGGAGAAGTACTCGCGCATCTCGTCCAGCGGATGTGCCTCGCGCCAGCTGCTGCTGATCACGATCTTGCAGGTTTTGAACTCGCGCAACACCTCCTCGATCAGCGGCAACTGGGTAAACAGCTGGTCGGTCTCGCACGGGTCCGGGTGCGTCACTCCATCGAAATCCAGGAACAGGATGCAGCCGGCGTTTTTCCGATGATTGGCATTCATTTCTTCTTCCTTCTTTCGGCTCAATGCAGATGGCTGGGACCCTCGCTGGACTTTGCCTCGCCATCCAGGACGTGTTCGTGCAAGTCGCGCCACTCCAGGCGCTTGCGCCCGGCCCACACCGCCTTTGCCAACGCCTCCTGGGTGGCCTGCTGGATCTCGCGTGCCGGCAGGTGCGCCAAGTGGCGCTCCAGGCGTTGGGTGCTCAGCACAAAGCCACGCACGCCCGCTTCGCGCAGCGTGGCCTGGATCACTTCGGCGGCCAGTAGCGCCAGGGCAAAGCCGGCTCCGACGTCGCTATGGGGCTCTAAAGGGGCGGAATGGTGGCCGTCGGGTCTCATGTCGGGCTCCTGAATCTGGGGTCAGGAGCCCGGGGCGCTTCTTGGCGTCAGTTCATGTGTTGCGGCAAGAAGTTCTGCTGCCCGGTCTCCTGGCGGTTATCGCGAGAAGTGGTGGTGTTGGGGTTGCGGTCATGGCGGACATCAGCGAGTGACCGCGCAGGGCATGGAGTCGTAGGTGAAACGCATGCTCATGGCCAGGACCGAACGTTTGACGCTCGACACGCGTCGCGCAGCGCGCACAACGGCCACCGCCTGCACGCAGATGCGCAGGGCGGAGAAGCAATTGGCGTTGAGTAGGACAGCAAACATGTGTGATTCTCGGTCGGAGTGAGGTCAGGATAAGCAGATCATGGAATCGGAGCAAGAAGGTCGGGCTTATGTTCAGCCATTGACCAGAATTCCCAGCCGTCGCTCCCACTCGCGCCCTTCATTCACGGAGGCCAATCGAACTTTGAGGATCGGGCGGTTCAAATCGGAGGTGCCGAGCACCAGGTAAGGATCGGTCATCGACACCGACGAGCCGTGGCTCCTTTCGGTCCAATGCAGCTGCCACTCCCGGATGTACTCGATGTCTTGGATGTCGCAGGCGCCATGCCGGCTGATCGCAACCTTTCTCTTCTCGGTGTCGAAGATCAGGCAGTACGAGTTCGGGTAAGAAAACGGTCCCAGCATCAGAGGATGCTTGGGCTTGGGCGAGGTGGGAAAGGACGTTCCGTACTTTTCGTTGGCATCGGCGAGGACCC
>Ga0068855_100002101_pt1 | contig 24658 bp, 23 predicted proteins | sample KBSCornC52_FD_66592 | JGI IMG/M metagenome (GOLD analysis project Ga0068855, IMG submission 66592) | Corn rhizosphere microbial communities from Kellogg Biological Station, Michigan, USA - KBS Corn C5-2 | ecosystem: Host-associated > Plants > Roots > Rhizosphere > Soil ...
GTCCCGTACACGCCCCCACCCTTCGGCGGTTCAAGAGGATACTTCGCCGCTACTTTTTCGTCGATATCCAGCCCGAGCCCCGGCTTCCCGCTTCCGTACAGATAACCACGCCGGATCTCGCCGATTCCCGGAAACATTTCATGCACCAGTGGCGGAAAATGATTCTCTTCCTGAATCCCGAAAGCTGAGGTGGAAAGGTCCACATGATAACTCGCCATCTGGTTCACGGGATCGTTCTCGCCGCCTTCCTGAAATGCTGTCCTCACGCCGAAGATCTCGCACAGCGTCGCAATCTTTCTCTCCTGCGTGATGCCGCCGATGGCCGCCACACGGCAGCGCACGAAATCGATCAGCCGGCCAGTAATCAGCGGCAGATATTCATAGGGATGCGAGAACACCTCGCCTACGGCTTGCGGCGTGGAGCAGACCTCCCGGATGTGCTTGTAGTAATCGATCTGCTCTGGCGGAAGAATGTCCTCCACAAAGAACATCTGGTATGGTTGCAGCCGCCGCGCCAGTTCCACCGCGTTCGTCCCGCTCATATGCGAGTGAACGTCGTGAATCAGTTTGGCCTTAAAGCCCGCCTTGGCGCGCACATATTCGAAAACCGGCGGAATGGTATCGATGTACAGGTATTCATCGAACGCTTTGCCCTGGTAACCGCCTTCTGCGCGATCGCCCTGACCCGCCGGAATGAATCCACCGCCGCCATATCCGCCTTCGCCGTACTGAATGCGAACATGTGTGAACCCGTTCTCCAGCGATTTCTGCAGTGTCTCGATGCACTGTTCCTTCGTTCGGCCGCCCTGGTGATCGTAAACCGGCACCGCATCGCGCGCCTTGCCGCCCAGCAGATCGTAAACCGGCATGCCCGCGCGCTTGCCTTTGATGTCCCACAGCGCCATGTCCATCGCTGCCAGCACGTTATTGTTCACCGGGCCGTTCCGCCAGTAGGTCCGCATCTGCGCCGCCTGCCACAAATCTTCGATGCGGTCCGGATCTTTCCCGATCAACCATGGCTTCAACGATGTCTCAAGCGCCGCAATCACCGCCATCGGCTGAAAATGGTCAGCCGCCGATCCAATCCCGTACAGACCCGGCTCGCTGGTCATGATCTTCAGGAACACCCAGCGATACTGGCCACCCGCGCTCGTCGTGATCACCTTCGCATCCGTGATCTTCAGCGGGGGCAGCGCGCGTGTACGCCGCTCAATCTCCTGCGCCGCTGCGGTTGGAATCAGAGGCGCGGCAGCCAGAGCGCCTCTTAGAACATCTCTGCGATTCATGCCCGCGATGCTATCACCAGTCGGCCGCGCGTCGGGCTCTCGATAAGCTATTCGGGAGTAAATGGAAAACTGGAATTTCGAAATACTCGACCCCGCCTATGGCGAAGTCACCGAAGGTCCCGCATGGGATGGCTCGGGCCTCTTGTTCACGCGCATCCAGCACAGCCGGATCATGCGCTATGACCCGGCAACAGGCAAGGTATCCATCTGGCGCGAGAACACGAATTGCGCCAACGGCCTCACCTTCGATGCCCAGGGACGGCTCTACGGCTGCGAAGGCGGGGCCACGGAAGATGCCCGCCGCGTCGTCCGGTATGAGCCTGAGGGCGGCTTCACCATTCTCGCGGACAATTTCGAAGGCAAACGCCTGAATATCCCCAACGATGTGGTCGCCGATCCCGTCGGTCGCATCTGGTTTACCGACCCGTACTACGAAGGCGCCGCCGGCCCCTGGAGCTTCGATCGCTCCCACAAGCAGCTGCCGCACGACTCCATCTACCGTTTGGATCCGCAGCGCGGCGGCTCTTACTCGATCCAAAGAGTAACCTTCGATACCACTCGTCCCAACGGCCTGCTCTTCTCGCTGGATTACCGTGTCCTCTACGTCGCACAGAGCGGACGCGAAAAGGAAGAGAAGCGCCAGCTGCGCGCTTATCCGGTCAAAGACGATGGCTCGCTTGGGACTGGCGAAATCCTGCACGATTTCGGCGAGCATCGCGGGATCGACGGAATGCGCCTTGATACTGAAGGGAACATCATCGCCACCGCCGGCTGGGAACTGGGCGGACCAGGGCCCATGATCTATGTCTTTTCTCCTTCGGGTGAAGTGAAAGAAATGCATCCCGTTCCGTGCCGCCGTCCGACCAATTGCGCCTTCGGCGGCGACCGGCTGTCGGACCTCTACGTCACTTCCATCGAGGGATTCCTCTTCCGTACGCCCACCAGCCACCAGGGCCGTCCTTTATGGGCGGGCGTGAAAAGATGACCAGTTGTGAGCCGGACTACGAAAGCATCGCCGCTTGCATTCTCATTTGCTGTACGCGCGTTTATGATCGAAGCGGAGTTCAACCTCATGTCCCCCGCGCTCGACCGCAACACGGAACAAAAAAAGCAATCCACCCGGAAACAATCTCCGCAACAGGAGCCTGATGTAACCGTTAATGACGATGTCACGCAATCGGTCTTCACGAGGCCATCGCATGATGACATCGCCGTTCTCGCTTATTCATACTGGCTCGAGCGCGGCCAGCCAGATGGATCGGCCGAAGAGGACTGGTTGCGTGCAGAGCGCGAATTGAGCGACGGGGCCGATTAGCTCCTGCCCGTCCGGTTCGATTGCTACCGAACCCGCAACCGCCCGGCGCATCGCGTATAACGGATTGCGTTGGCGCCTCTCCTGCCGTGCACCAGATAGAGAAGTTTCCCGATGTTCTTTGAAGTCTGTCTTCTGGCAGCCGCGCAGATCGCCGCTGGTCCGGCGCACGGAGCGGCTCAGATTTCCAACGCTCCCGGCGGGAAAACGCCTGCTGCGCATGAGCGGCCAATATCGCGCCCGCAGGCTGAAGCCCGTATGGTGGCCAGGTTCAATGCGCTGGTGGCCGCCATGCGCGATTTTTCTGTCGTATACAACGGGAGCCACACTGTTAATGCGCGCAAAGCCCGGGCTGTGCGCCGCGCCTGGAAGGAATTCGAAGCTGCGGAATCGGAATGCCGGATCAACGCCGGTCGATGAAAGTCGAATGGCGCTCTAAGAAATCAATCCGGTCGTCGTATCCTGTTCCAGCTGTTTTACTGCGCATTCCCTCACTAACGGACTTTCATCTTCCGTTGCCCGGCTCCATATGCGGCGTCCGCACGAAGGTTCCAGCATGGCGAGCGATTCCGTGGCCGTTAGCCGCACGCGCGCGGAACTGTGCCCGCTTGCGAGTTCATCGAGCAGCGTTGCGGTCCGCGCATTCCCGATATACCGCGCCACCCGGCACATCATCAGGCGCGTCGAAGCCGTGTTTCTCGCGTATTGCGCGATCCGTGAAGATTCCAGGTCGAACAGGAACTGCTCCCGCTGGTTGGTTTCCGGCGGAGCCAGGAGCAGATTAAGCGAGATGGAGAAGTTTTCCGGATAATTCTGCGTGTGAACATCCCTCGACATCCGGTAGAGCATAATCTTACCGGTCGGCAGCGTCGTCGTTTCCAGAAAGCGAAGCTCTACCTTCTCGCCGATTTTTCCCGTCACGCGCCCTGGGTCGTATTCATAAATTGTCGTTTCATAACCCGGCCCGAAATAACCCACGGTAAGAAAAGAGAAGTTATGGTCGTGCGGAACATCGTAGACGAACAGGCGCTTTTGTTCGGCGCGCAAGGTCACATCGTTGGTGAGTGGCGTCCATATGTTGGCGCGGATCACAAAGTCCGGCCCGCTGCCGAGGAGGAGTGTCTGCGCCGTGTACGAATTGGCCAGCTGAAAATTGCGCCAGTCACGCAGGGATTGGTTGAAGTGCTCGATCAGGAATGTTCTGTTGTTCGCGAGCGCCTTCAACTGATCTGCCGAACTGCACACTGAGTCCAGATCGCGAACATTCACGTGGTTCTCGACGTACTCCCGGTACTCTTCAAGCGAACTCACTTTTGTGGTTTGACTGTCAATGGTGAGCGCCATATCTTCTCCTGTTACGAAATATGCGGAGCTTGTTGGGTAACGCGAGCCACGGCCGCATTCAGCTTCTCGAGTGAGCGGATCGCAGCCGTTCTCACGTGCTCGTGCGGATCCGCAGCCGCCGTCTTCAACAAGGTGGCGCCACGCTCGCGGTCGAGAGAAAAAATCGCCTGCAGCGCCGCCCAGCGGACATAATGCGCAGGATGCTCCATCAGCCCCTCGAGCGCCGGTACGGCGCCCGGGTCCTTCATCTCAGCCAGAACGGAAGCGAGAAGTTGCAGCCGGGACACCGAATGATCGGCGGCCACCAGTTTGGTGCGCGCGAGAGTAGCGGCATCGTACTCCCATCGCGTCGTGAGCGTTGCGGCCGAGGTAAAGCAGACCACCAGAGTCGGCGCGGCGCCACTGCTCCGGATCACAAAAATATCTCGCCCCGCTTTGAAGTAACTGCTGTGCCCGAAAGCGATTGTCTCGTCTCCATCGAATCGCAGGCAATGCGGGCCGCTCGCGGCAGCCTCCGCCTCGGGCAGCGGTTCGCGATACCGTCCTGTCGTTACTCCGGATTTCAGCAGCGGAGCCAGAAACAGGTCCGAGGCTTGTCCGAACAGCCGGGTCTGGGTCGTAGGGGCAACTATCTTCAGCAGCAGATTGAAAAATCGGGAGCGCAGCACGAGCATATCGACATCCGAACTGGCTTCCAGCGCATAGTTCGGATCCTGAAGCAGCCGCTGCAGTTCATAATTCACCAGTTCGGTAAAGGCCCCGGTGCGGCAGAGGTCGTCCAGAAACGCGCCGCAACCAGCGAAGCCGTTTTCCGGATCCGACTCGATTCGCTCTTCGGCTTTTGCCAAAAAATCTTTCAGGCCGGAGTTCGCGTCCAGCCTTTCCTGCAGCATCTTACTAAGTGGTAACAAGTTGGAGGGCATTGGGTTTACCTTCGGCGGTCACGAGCAGTGATACCAGAATTTCTGGTATCACTGCCCGGGACATAAAAAGTGACTTTGATCCCGCGCCTTACCTAGAAGGCGATGAGAATGGCCACAAAAACGACTTCTCCCCAATCGAAATCGTTCGTCGCAGGTCCTACGGGTTCTTTGAGTGGCTCCAGGTGAGACATAGTGTTTTTCCTTTCGTCTGATCTGGCCGATCAAAGCTTTCCTGAAAAGTTCTTGATCGGCTGATATACACGTGCATCGGAGCCTGTGTGCGTTTCAGTTGGAGAATGCGGTGCAGCGCGCATCGTTGGCGCGGGTCGCGGCGCGCTCAGGCCCGCCAATGCCAGCCCGAAGCGCAAACGGCCGCGCTCGGCGCTCTCAAAATCGAAGAGGATTTCAGAAACAGCAGACCGCCCTATTTCGAATCCGCCGAGGTGTTGAACCAGCCGTCCGATTTTTCGAGATCGCGCCAGGCCTTTTTGAGCCGCCCCGCCTTGCGCTTATCGACTTTATGGGATTGGTTCCATGTTTGCCCGAAGTCGGCGAGCGCTCTCGCCACATTGTTGAACCGCTGTTCAAACTCGCGCTGTCTTGTTCTGTCGAACTGCCGCTGGAACGCTCTGCTCAGCGCGTCCTCGCGCGCCTGTTCCTCATACATTTTCTCGATCAGATCGAGGGGTTGGCGCTCCGCTGTAATGCCCGATTGCCATGCGAGCGACATGGTGAAGAAAAGCGTCGTGAACATCGATGGTGCTCGATTACTGCTGAGGCATGAGACGTTCCAGTGTGGTCTCCGTTGCTAATCTCGACCGCTGCGGAATCGAGCCGTGATGAAGCCCCGCCGATCGCGAGTTACACTGGTGCCGGGTAATGAAACGCGCTCTCTTCTTGGCAGGATTGCTGATTCTGGTTTCCGCAAATCTCTTCGGCGCCGACCTCTCGGGAATCTGGACTGGGCAAACTGTGGCCCGCAACGGGGATCCCGAGGACGTATCGTTCCGCTTTCAGCAATCGGGCGAGATGATCTCTGGGAAGATGTATGGCGAGAACGAAAGTACGCCGATCTCGGAAGGGAAAATCGAGGGCGATACGATCCGATTCGTCGTCGTTACGGAGTTGAACGGTCAGATTAATCGCACCATCTATTCCGGTCGCATCCTCAATGCTCAGGGCGATGAGATCGAAGTCACTCGCGAGCGGGAAAACCCGCGTCCGAACGAGAAGAAAACACCGCCTATCCGGCTTCACCGCGTCGTCTGAAAACCGCTATTTCGCCGTCGCGCGGCGTTGCTTCCCCAGCATCTTGTTCAGTGCGAGGCGGATGTTTTTATCCGGATCACTGAAAAATATGTCGTCGCCCATGTGCTGGCTTTCGATGATTCCGTTGCGCGTAACGAACGCGACAATCGGAACAAAGTACCCCTGGTCCAGCGGCTGATCCAGCCAGTTCATCACGCTGGTTTCATCCGAGTAGCCCACCGGAAAATCCTGCGCGAAGCGCTGGTGAAACAGCGCAGCGTGGTCCCTGGCGTCCTTTTCGAATACCACCCCGACGACCTCCACTCCACGCGGCCGGTATTCGCGGGCGATCTTGTTCAACTCGCCCGCGAATTTCTCGCAATGCTCACAGCCGTAATTCAGAAAAGCCAGTAAAACGGTCTTTCCGCGATACGCGCTCAGAGGTTTCGATGCTCCGCCCGGCATGTGGATGTCGAGCGGCGGCGCCTTTCTTGGAGCGCTTTGCCCGAAAGCCAGCATTGCGGCCAGCGCGCCCGCGAGCCCAAATCGGATTCCGCTCACGCCTTTGCCGGCGGCGCGGCCGGTTTTGAAGTGCTGACGGCCGGCGGCGTATCCGTCACTTGCCAGTTCGAGTCATTGAAGTACAGAACACGCCCCTGACGGTACGCCATCACGGACATCGTGATCAGCACCTGAGCGCGGGCGCCTGTTTCCACGTCGAGCACCGGCTTTTCGCGCGTGCGCATGCAATCGAGAAAGTTGCCGATGTGCTTCTGCATGATGTCTTCCTGGGGGACGTCGAACTTCACCTCGTCCTCCGAGCCGAATCGTTCCGGCCATGCGGGGTCGATGTACTGGCCGCGCGATTTTTCCGGCTTCACGGTGATGTATGGCGTATAGCGCTCGAACATCCCGTGCTCCACCATCACGATGGTTCCCGCGTGTCCGCGGATGAGCCCGGGAATATGCTGCGAATTGGCCATCGACGAACTCAGTACGATCGAGTGTCCTTGCGGATAGTCGCCGATGAGATGGAATGTATCCGGCACCTCGCGTTCATCGTGAAATTCGTAGATGCCGCCGCCCGCCACCACCTTCGACGGGAACTGCGGTTCGCCCCAGCAGATGTTCATAGGCGCCACCACGTGATAAAAGAGGTCCGTCGCGATGCCGCCCGAGTAGTCCCAGTATTTGCGGAAACGGAAGTAGCGGTCGGGACTCCATGGGCGCGCGGGCGCGCTGCCGAGCCACATCTTCCAGTCGATGTAATCGTCGCCCTTTTTGTCGGGCCCGGCGGCCACATCGATCGGCCAGTTCCATTCGCCGTCGAACGAGTTGCGATGGTATGAGCCCTGGCTCATAATCATCTTGCCGATCATGCCGTCCTGAATGGCCTTTCGCGCTTTGGCCCACTGATCGCCGGAAGTCGTCTGCGAGCCCACCTGCAGAACGCGCTTCGTTTCGCGAACTGTCATCACCAGTTGGCGCGCTTCCTCGATGGTGTGTACCATCGGCTTTTCAACGTACACGTCCTTGCCGCTGCGCATCGCGGCGATCGCAACGGGCGCATGCCAGTGGTCCGGCGTCGCGATATAAACGGCGTCGACTTCCGGGTTATCGATCACCTCGCGATAATCGAGCGTGCCCTTGACGTTATGGAACTGTGCGGCCTCATTCGCGCGCTTCCGGTAGACGTCGCACACCATGGCGACCCGCGCATTGTGGCTCTCGCCGGCTTTGGCGAAATCTTTCGATACGGCAAAGCCGCGGCTGCCGCAGCCGACAATACCCATGTTGATACGGTCATTCGCGCCGATGACCTTGTTCGAAACTCGCGCCGCGGGCCGGGCGGCCATGGCGGCGCGGGTAAGACCAGACGCTGCGCCCAGCGCGGTCGCGTTCTTCAGAAAATGCCTTCGATCGATGCTGTCCGGCATGCGATGCTTCCTTCGATCCCGATTCTATCGGATTCGGCGGAAGAGGCGCGGCGCGAACATCAAAGTCCATCGCCGCGTGGCCGGAGCGCTCGTAGAGTAATGACTAACGCCGACTAAAAACGATAAAACGCAAGGAGAGTATCTCCCGCCTGCGGCAATGTTTGCGTTGAGAATGTGACGGCGCTGCCCGATACCGAGTAATCAGAGCCTTGTTTCAGCACAAGTCCATTGCGGATCAGAAGCAGGCTGTTCGCGGGATTCGGCGTATGCGCCAGCGAGAACCCGGTGTTTACGCCATCAATTGTGCCGGTGGGCGTCTCCTCATCGGCGAAAAAAGGGCCGCTCGGCGGAGTCGGCGTCGCGGGTACGGGATCGATCTCGATTGCGCTGACCTTCGGATTCTGAATCACGGGAAGAAACCGGATATCAATCGTGCCCGCAGTCACCGTAACCGGGTAAGTCTTGTCGACGGCGATGTTGATACCCCCGGCGGCCGCAAACGGATCGAAGTTGTTTTCGACCAGAACACCATTGATGATGATTTTGAACACCCGCTGGCCGACGCCCGTGAAATAAATTTCGGCGAATTTCAGGATGACCGAATAATCGCCGTTGGGTATCGCCGTGGTGAATTCGAGTGTGCCGTTGCCGAAATGCTCGGTTCGGTAAAGAGTCGGGTCGCTGGTCTTCGCAATGGGTGAACTGGTGGAGAAACTACCGCCTCCGATGAAACCGATCAAACTCGAGTCGGCCAACCAGAGATTCCCCTTCGAATCGGTATAGGCGCCTCCACCCGCATTTACCCGGATGCTGCCGTCCGCGCGCAGCAGCGCGGAACAGGCGAGCAAAAACAGCGCACCGCGCGCCATTTGCCAGACTACGTTAGTTCTTTTCGTTTTCATTCAGTGAAAATCAGGAATTCGCCCGGCCCCTTTTTCTGATACAGAACGGTCGCGTGCGCCTGCTCAGATGCGCCCTGCGAGCGAACGCCATCCCCCTGTACCGAGTTTATGGGCCGTATCCCCGGAACCGCTCGGTCGCTGAGGCTCAGGTTGCTGATTTTAAATACTTTTCCATCTTCCGAAGTGGCGTGAACGGCGAAGCGGACGCCTCAATCACGGCAGGGCCGCGCCCTGAGTCGGGACATCGGTTCAGATGTGGGACGCATTCGTTCCATTGCGACGCGTGACGGGTGGACAATAGCACCCGACCGGCCGCAGATTTTTTCGCTTTTTTTTCGCCTCAGGTATAAAGTAAGCCCGCGCCCCCGCCGATAGGAGCCCATGTCTGGCATGCTGCTCTCGGTTTCCGGCGCAATTCAAACGGCCCTCTCGCTCGGCGCGCTCGTTTTCACGATTGCCGCCGCTCTGCGGTCGCCGGCCATCGCGAGCGAAGATCTCGAGCGGGCAAGTATGCGCTCGATGTCGTGGCCGAGCGCGGGCGAGAACTGAGAACCGCGGTTACTCCCGGTAATCCGGCTTGCTTTGGCGTCTGCGCGCCGGCTTGAACATCATGTACCAGTACAAGCCAAAAATCGCCACAGTCGTGATGATTACCGCGATCGTTCCAGCCCAGAATTCCGACATACCTTCCGAAGTGCACGCCCGGTTCCGCCGGTAGCGCGGCGCTCCGGCTCACGGGCGGTATCATTTCGATTCCGCTCGTGTCGCGAAAAAACCGGCTCTTTCTTCCCTTATCGATCCTGTTCGTATCGAGCGGCTGCTCCGGACTCATCTACGAAGTCGTCTGGCTGCAGATGCTGCAACTCGTCGTAGGTTCCACGGCCGTATCTCTTGCGGTCCTGCTCGCGACGTTCATGGGGGGAATGTGCGCCGGCAGCCTCATTCTGCCGCGAATCGAATACGCGCGCAGGCGGCCGCTCGAAACGTATTCGATGCTCGAAGCGGCCACGGCGGTCTCCGGCGCCCTGGTATTCCTCATTTTGCCCGCCATTGAGCGGCTGTACGTTTCCGCCGCCGCGCATGGGCTCCCGAATATGGCCCTGCGCGGCGTCGCGGCCGCCATTTGTCTGTTGCCGCCCACATTCTTCATGGGCGCCACGCTTCCCGTGATGTCGCGCCACATCGCCGGGGAGCCCGAGGCCGCATCGCTGTGGGGCCGGCTTTACGGTTCCAACATCGCGGGTGGCGTCATCGGCTGCTTCACCGCAGGTTTCTATCTGCTGCGCGTGCACGATATGGCGTTCGCGAACGGCGTCGCGGTGGCTCTCAATCTGGCGGTCGCTGGAGTCGCATGGGCGATGTCGCGCCGGGAATCGGCGCCGCCAGCCAGGACACTCGTTGCTTCGGAATCGAACCCCCGCGCAAGCCGAAGCGTTCATCTCGCCATCGCGATCTCGGGATTCTGCGCGCTGGGCGCGGAGGTGGTCTGGACGAGGCTGCTTTCTCTCATGCTCGGCCCGACCGTTTATACCTTCTCGATCATTCTCGGCATCTTTCTCGCCGGACTGGGAATTGGCAGCGCAGCCGGATCGCGGCAAACCGCAACCAGCAGAGATGCCGAACGATGGCTGGCCCATTCGCAACTGCTCGCGGCCTTGGCCGTCGCGATCGGCGCCATACTTCTTGCCCGCTCGCTGCCTTACTGGCCGGGTAATGTCGATTCGACTGCCGGGCCACTGCGCAATTTCCTCGGCGACATGCTGCGCTGCGCGATCGCAGTGTTACCTGCCGCCATCGCATGGGGCGCGAGTTTTCCACTGGCGCTCGCCGCCACGGCCGATAGCCGGGAATCCGGCCGCGTCGTGGGAGAGATCTACGCCGCGAATACGGCGGGCGCCATCGCGGGCTCTGTTGCGTTCAGTCTGCTGCTGATTCCCTGGATCGGAACCAGAGAATCGCAGCGCATCCTGATTATTGCGAGCGCGTTTGCCGCGATCCTGCTGCTCTTGCGCGCGTCGAAGACCCCGAAGCGATCCGTACTGAGCACGCTCGCCGCCGCCGCGGTACTCGCCTGGGTCGTGCCAGCGATTCCGTGGAAGCTGATCGGCTTCGGACGGCGCCTGCCCACAACGTCGGGCGATTGGTCGCTGCTTCGCATGGGCGAAGGCATGAACTCGTCGGTTGCGTGGTCCCTCTGGGAAGGCGGAACAGTTTACTTCCACGTAAGCGGTAAGGTGGAGGCTTCCACCGAACCGCAGGACATGAGCCTTCAGCGCATGCTGGGGCATCTTCCGGCGCTCCTGCATCCACACCCGCGATCGGCCCTGATCGTGGGATTCGGGGCGGGCGTTACCGCGGGCAGCTTCGTGGTTCATCCGGAGATCGAGCGGATTCGCATCTGCGAGATCGAGCCGCTGATCCCTCCCAATTCGACCGAATACTTTCGTCGCGAAAACCACAACGTGATGAACGATCCCCGTACCAGGATCGTTTACGACGATGCGCGCCACTTCATCCTCACCACACCCGAGCGATTCGACATCATCACCTCGGATCCCATCCATCCCTTCGTGAAAGGCATGGCATCGCTCTACACCACTGAATATTTCGAAATGTGCAAGCGCCATCTGAACGACGGCGGGTTTGTCACCCAGTGGGTGCCGCTTTATGAGACCGATTTCGAGACGGTTCGCAGCGAGCTGGCTACTTTCTTCGAAGCCTTTCCGAATGGCGCCATCTGGGGCAACCTCAACACGGACGGCAGCGGCTATGATGTGGTGCTGGTCGGGCATGACGGGCCGATCCACGCGGATGTGGATGCCATTGAAGCGAAACTGAATTCTCCTGCTTACTCGAAGGTCGCCCAATCGTTGCGTGAGGCGGGCTTTCCTTCAGCGGTCGAACTGATCGGCGACTATGCGGCGAGCGCCCCGGATTTGCGGGCGTGGCTTCGCGGAGCCGAGGTCAATCGCGATCGCAATCTGCGGCTGCAATACCTGGCCGGGCTCGGATTGAACAAAAATCTTGCGGATGCGATTTACGGCCGCATTCTGCAGGAAGCGAAATATCCGAGCGGCCTGTTCCGGGCATCGCCCGGACGCGCGCAGTTGCTGCGGGCCCGGTTTGACGATAGCCATGCGCTGCGCCAGCCGGAACCTCAGTGAGCGCGCAGCGCGCCACAGGCGGCGGAGCTGAAACTCCTTGAGAGAATAGCCCCTTGATTTCCTGCCGGGGTCTTACGAAGCGTTTTGGCGAGTTCGCCGCTGTAGACGGGATCTCGCTGGAGGTTGCGCCGGGAACCATTTGCGCCTGCCTGGGGGCGAATGGCGCGGGGAAGTCCACCACTGTCCGGATGCTGACCGGCCTTCTCAAGCCAACATCCGGCGAAGCAACCGTTTGCGGGCTCGACGTGTCGCGGGATTCACTCGAATTACGGCGGCAGATCGGCGTCTTGCCGGAGGATCTGGGGCTCTTCGAAGACCTCTCCGTGGAAGAGCACCTTCGGCTAACGGCTGACGTCTATGGCGTTTCTGATAGCCATTCCGGAAAGCGGATCGAGCAACTGATTACAGGGCTGCGGCTCGAGCCCGCCCGTCACACTTTTGCCGGCCGCTGCTCACATGGCACGCGCAAGAAGACCGCGCTCGCGATGGCCCTGCTGCCCAACCCGAAGGTGCTGTTTCTGGACGAGCCCTTCGAGGCCATTGACCCGGTGACCTCGAAAACCATGCGCGACCTTCTGGTCTCGGCAGCAGCGCGGGGCGTGACCGTCTTTCTCACATCGCACATTCTGCCCGTCGCCGAAGAGATCGCGACCCGCTTCGTGATTCTCCGCGAGGGCCGGCTGGTATTGAATGCCAGCCGGGCGGAGCTCGAAGGCTCGCTCGAACAGGTTTACTTCGACCTCGCCGAACCCGCCGGAACTGTTGCCCTCGACTGGCTGGGGCACGATTGAGAGCAGTTCTCGGGGTTCTGCGGGCCACTTACAACGCCCTCCGTCGTGAGCAGCAATCCAGGCTGAAGGTTCCGGCGAACAATCTTTATTACGCCGCCGTCGCTTCCATATTCATGCTGGATCCCACGCTCGCGATGTTTGTGGCGACGGTGGTCCTCATCGTTTTGTTTTTTCCGCTGAGCGCCGACCCTCTCCGCCTCGCTCCGGCGTTCCGCCTTGGATTATGGCCCCTGAGTCGTGGCGAGAGAGGTCTCGTGCGCGCGATCAGTCCCTGGCTGAATCCGGTGACATGGCTGGTGGCCGCGTTTGCGCTTTGGCGCCGCGTCTCTGTGGGGATGGCGGCGCTGGTTTCGGGAGTATTTGCGCTCGGCTTTCTTGCGCCGTGGCGTCGGGCGGCATCTCGCGGCGGCATTTTGCGTATCGCGCCACGCTTTCCCGGTGCGCTCGGGTCATTGGTTCGCAAGGATCTGCGAGGCCTGTTGACGACGCTTGATTTCTACTGCGCTCTGGTTCCGGCGGTCGCGGCGATTGCTTACCGGGCCGCGGGATTGCTGCCGAAAGAAGCATTTCTTTGGGGGACATTGCTTGTTCTGCTGGCGCTTTCGACGCCTGCGCAAACACTCTTCGGACTGGACGGCCGGGCCGGTCTGACTCGCTATCGGCTGCTTCCTATGGCAGGTTGGAAGGTTCTGTTGGCGAAGGACATTGCCTTCCTGTTGGCTGCCGTGGTGCTGACTGCGGCGCTCGTCCCTGCGGCGGGCCTGGCAGGCGCGCTCGCCGCTCTCGCGTTCGGGCGAAAGACGGCGATTCAGGAGAACCGTACCCAACTGCGCTGGCGTCTGCAGGCCGGTGCATCTTTCGGACCTGCTCTTCTGCAGATCGCCGGGACGCTGGGGGCGGCTTCGTTCGAGCACGCGAGGGGGCCGCTGGTTTTAATTCCGTGTCTCGCGCTTTGGGCCGTGTCGCTCTGGTGGGGCGGAAGGCAACTGGATGCGGGCCAGTTGGCCTGAAGCGCTCTTACGAGTTTTCCAGATCCCTCACATACGCCAGATTCTTCTTCATATCCGCTTCGATCTGCCCCGGCTTCGAACTCATCTCGATATTGGCGTATCCGGTGAAATCAATATCCTGAATGGCGCGGATCAGCGGTGGATAACGAATCACGCCTTCGCCCAGCCATTGGCCCGTGTCTTTCAGATGAATCTGGCAGATGCGTTTGCGCCCCAGCCAGCGAATCTCTGAGATCGGATCGAATCCCGCAGTGTTGGAATTTCCGACGTCGTAATAGACCTTCACCGCATCGGACTTCGATCGCTCCATGATCGAAACGTTATCCATGGCCGAAATCGTGTCCTCCAGCCCCAGAATTACGCCGGCCTTCGCAGCCTCCGGACCAAGCTCGCGCAGCGCATCGGCCACGTAATCCATTTCCGCTCGCGTCTTCAAAGCTCCGCGTCCGAAAAACGGAAGCAGCAGCACCTGCGTTTTCAGCGCCTTCGTGAGCCGGATGCTGTCGGATACCCAGCGCACCGCGGCCTTGTCGCTTTTCAGCACGTCCATGTGCAGCCGGTCCACGCATGTGCCGTCGATCGGAATGTTGTTCTGAGCCGAAAGCTGCAGGTAATGGGCGATCAGATCGGGATTGTCCAGCGGCAGTTTCCCATTCACCAGCAACCGGCCGAACGAAATCTGGACTCCATCGAACCCGAGCTTTTTCGCAAGACCTACGGCATCCGGATTCGCGCCGAGGTTGAGGCTCCAGTCCGGAACGCCGATTTTGAATTGCGTGCGGCGTGCGGCGAGCGGGCGTACTGCGGCGGCGCATCCGAGCGCGGAGGTAAGTAGTGTGCGGCGGCTGATTTTATTCATATGGCGCAAAGGCTTCGGAGCTCCCGGCGGAAGCCGAAATTCCTCGTAATGACGGTATTATCTCTCCACGCCATCGCCCCGGTGCTTTTCAATGCGTCATGGCGTAAATCAAATAGTTCACGCCATATCGATACGCAAGTGCCGTCATGTTCTCGGGATATTCGGGTGAATCCGCGTACTCCCACGCATCGCCCACGTCGGTGTTATAGTTCACCGCCACCACCATCCGGTTCCGGGGGTCAAACATCGTGCGCCATGCCGGCGAAGTTCCATATGGCTGCTGCAGCACCACGTTTCCGCCCGGCCCGATCCTCAAATGTCTCGTGCCTGGGATGAACGTGCGGTCCTTCTCGCGGATGTCGTAAAGAACATGCATCACCGAATCCGACTCCGCGATGTCCGTAATCGCCGAATCCGGCAACACCCGGCGCATGGTGTCGCGGAAGACCTCCCATTGTTCCGGGCCCCAGAAATCGTCCACCACCAGAAAGCCGCCGCGTAGCAGATATTCGCGTAATCGTGCGATTTCCGCGCCGCTCAGCCCCCACCATCCGGTCTGGGTCGCGTAAATCCACGGATTGTCGAATAAGCGGTCATCGGTAAGGCGCATGTGGAGCGGTTCCCCCGTGTCCACACGTGTGAGGCGCTCGATTCCCATCGAGAAATGCTCATCGGCGTCCGGCCAGTCCACCAGCCACCAGCCGGCGCCTGATGCGCCTCGCGACGCGTATCCGAACCAGCGGTGAAACTGTGGCAGATCCGTATATTCCACACGGACGAAATGAAATTCACCTTTTGCCGGGAACACGGGCGGCGGGCCCCCATCGTGACCAGAAAAGCCGCGCCCTTCCAATCGAAAGCGCTGAGCAAAACCGGCGAACGACGCCAGCAGAACCGCCACGATGGCGATACCCATGCGCATTGCAACGAGGTTACTACGCGCCGCCGGGCGCTGTTCAGAACCATCCCGGCCCGCGCCGGCCAACCGCTCGCGCGCGAAACGTACGAGAATCAAGTATGCGCGAGCGATTACGCCGTGCTCTATCGATCGCCGCCGTTGCTGTGCTCTGTGCGGGCGGATTGCTTGCCCAGTCCCGGAAACCGGAGGACCTTGCCCCGGGGAAGATCCTTGTCACTTCGCGGCAATCCGCCGACCCGCTTTTTGCCCAATCGGTAATTCTGCTCGTCCGGTATGAAGATTCGGGCGCGCTCGGGCTGATGCTGAACACTCCCACCGAAATCCACATCTCCGAAGCGCTTGCGCCATTAAAGGGCGCGAAGAAGAGCCCGGACTACGTTTATCTCGGCGGACCGGTGGAGCCCGAAGGCGTTCTGGCGCTGCTGCGCGTTCCAGGCCAGACGGACGCCAATCTCACCCACGTGGCGCGCCGCACCTATCTGGCTTCCAATCGCAAGGTGCTGGAAGACGCCTTGTCAGAGGGGAAGCGCTCCGGCGAACTTCGCGTCTATCTCGGCTACTGCGGATGGACTGCGGAGCAACTCCGTGAGGAAGTGCGCCGCGGCGCATGGTACATCTTCGATCCGAGCGACGATATCGTCTTCGACCCAAAGCCCGGCTCGCTGTGGAACCGCATGATCGAACGTACGGAATTGCAAATGGCTTCCCTTCGCTCTGCGGCTCGTCGGTAATCCGCCACGAACCTCGCGTTCGGAATTCGCCTGAAACACGGTGACAGAGCCTCTTGCAAAACTGAGGAATCGGGAAGAGTCGTTGAAACAATGAGTTAGCAAAATGATTTGGAAAAGGGGTTCGGCTGCGTTAACCTGGTGTCGCCAAACGACCAATGTCACGGAGGCGCACCCCAATCCCATATGCAGCTTAACCCCCGCCAGTTGCTCACGCAATTTGGGCACGTCCTGCAGCAAAGCTTATTTCCGGCGGTGGAGGCGGAGACAGGCGAGTTAAGTTCGGAGCAGCGCCTGCTCGCTTCCGTGCTATCGCTGATTCCGCTGGAAAAGATGCTCTCGGCGCGGCGCGCGCCCACGGGACGGCGGGCCAGAGATCGTGCTGCGCTGGCCACGGCATTCCTGGCGAAAGCGATCCTGAATCTGACTACGACGCGCGAGTTGATGGCTCGCCTGCGCGTGGATGAGGCGCTGCGGCGTCTGTGCGGGTGGGCGAGTCCGGCGGCGCTGCCGCATGAATCGAAATTTTCGCGAGCATTCGCCGAATTCGCCCAGACCGGGTTGCCCCAGCAGTTGCACGAAGCGGTGATCGCGACCACCCAGCGGGACCGTCTTATCGGTCATATCGCCCGCGATTCGACTGCGATTGTGGCGCGTGAGCGCTTCCCGGAGACGGCCAGGCAGAAGACTGCCCGGCGCAAAGAAAAACACAAGGCCAAGCCAGGCAAGTCAACCGGACAGAAGCGGCGTCCCTTTCGCCGGGCCAAAGTCAGTGAAAGGGGTACGCGCATTCAGAAACAGCGTCATCAGAAGCTGGACCGCATGCTGCAGGATTTACCACGCCATTGCGATATCGGGACAAAGGCCAGCAGCCAGGGGCATCAGCAATACTGGCGTGGCTACAAACTGCATCTCGATGTGGCCGACGGACAAGTGCCGATCAGCGCGGTTCTGACCAGCGCCAGCGTGCACGATTCTCAGGTCGCAATTCCTCTGATGACCATGACCTCACAACGCATCGTTCACCTGTACGAACTCATGGATTCGGCCTATGACGCCGATCCCATCCATGAACACAGCCGCAAGCTGAACCATGTGCCCATCATTGCCCCGCACCCAAGGCGCGGCAGCCGGAAACCTTCGCCACTGCCCAAAGTGTTTCCGGATCGCCCGGCGCCGCAGCTGACATGGGCGCAGCAGGACCGCTATCGTACGCGCACCATGATCGAGCGTGTAAATGCTCGTCTCAAGGATGAGTTTGGCGGACGGCACATTCGCGTGCGTGGTCACGTCAAAGTGATGGCTCACCTGATGTTCGGCGTGCTGGCGTTGACGGTTGACCAGTGGCTGCGAATGGCCGCGCCCGGCTGATTGACCTGCCCGGAACCCCCAATCCTGCAGTCGCAAAAACGTCCTCCTGAAGAGGGCCTCGGAGATCCGTTGCCTTCTTGCTTCCTCCGCCGCCTGTTTTTGTCGTCCTGCTCCCCGCGCTCCGGCCTTCAGGCCCGGACCACAACGTTATCCCTCATGTCAAGCCCGCCCAAGCCGCGTTTTGCAAGTCGGTGACAGCTGATCCAAATTTTTTTATTCCTTCACATTCAGTAACTTCCACCCTCCGGCCACCCGGCTTCTTTGCTCCTTCATGCTAATAGTCTTAGGCGAGAACTGATGTCCCAATCGCATTCCCCGCTCGCCGAAGAGCCGCTCGTCAACTCCGCGCCGCCGGAACCGCCTCAGGATCGAAAACGCGCTTTCACCTTCTGCGCTTCTTCTTTTGGCGTCGTCCGTCTCGAAGACGTCCACGAAATCGCGAACCTCAAAGCCGATCTCGTCGCCTGCTACCGGCCTGTCAACTCTCAGGAGATGTTCGCGCTCGAGCGCATGGCCATAGCCCAGCAGCTCATTCTCCGGGCCGCTCGTCTCGATGCCGGCCTCTTCACCAGCGCCATGAACGAGGTCCTCAATCTCGATCACAATCCCATCGTCACCATGGACCCGGACATGATCGGCGACATCGAAGTCACGCGCCAGCAAAACCGTAATTTCTGCATTGCCGAAGGTTTCCGCCGCATCGCGAAAGAATCGGACCTGATGAACCTCGCGCTCCGTTATCGCATCCAGGCCGAGCGCGATTACCGGCGCGCTCTCGAAGAGTTCCAGCGCCTTGAACGTTTGCGTCCGAAACTGCCGAACGAACCGAATCTGCTCAGCGATCCGGACGGCAAGGGCGATATCGTCCCTGCGTGGGAATTGAATCCCTGGCTTCCGAAGGCATCTCCAAAAGGCGAGCCTGTAAGGAACGACGCGCCCCCCGCGGCAATACCTGTCGAACCCGAGCCCATTCCCGCAGCCACAGCGCCGATCGCGGATGTCTCACTTCGCTCCTTAAGCCGGCAGGAGACAACGCGGCCGTATATCCCGGAAGCCGGGCAGCTCGTCATCGGGCCTCAGGCATCTTTCACAGGAACGCGTGTCGTCAGCGCCGCCCCACAGTTCACTGAACTCTCCGACATTTCAAGCCTTGCTCCGGCCACAAGTCGCGACTTCTCATTTTCGGCTGATCTCTTCTGGACTCGACCCCTCGCCCGCGCGCCTCGCGTGAAAAATCCCTCCGCTCCCATGCGCACGGGCCGGCTCAAAAACTCAGAGGCCGCCACACCCGTCAGCTCGGGAACGCGACTTCAGTCGCGTCTCCGGCGTGTGCGCGCTTGTCGAAAGAATTTCTCATGCGGTAGCGAATCTTCCTCCGCAAGCGTGCCGCCGGTACGTCACCCAAAGTGATCGGCATCGCAGTAGAGATGCGCAATCCCGGCTTCATCGACCCCGCGCAATACGCGCGTATCGCAGAACGCGCCCATTTTTCGGTATATACTGGCGAACCAGCGTTCGGCAGAGCGCGACCGATCCGCCGGCCGTCACCCCGGACGTAAGGAGGTTTCGTATGCGAACACGCGTGCTCCTCTCCATCACGGCAGTGGTCATCATCGTCACTACGCCGTTTTTCAGCAAAGCCCAGCAAAACGCTGCCATCAGGATCAAACCCGCCGATATCGGCGGCGTCGTCTCGAGCGCGAACGGTCCCGAAGCCGGCGTCTGGGTCATCGCCGAAACCAAAGACCTCCCCACCCTCTATATAAAAGAGGTTGTCACCGATGATCGCGGCCGCTTTCTCATACCCGATCTGCCCTCCGCCCGCTACTCCGTCTGGGCGCGTGGTTACGGCCTTCTCGATTCGCCGAAAATCGAAACCAGGCCCGGCAAGCTGATCAATCTCAAACCCGTGCTCGCGCCCGATGCCAAAAGCGCCGCCCATTATTACCCGGCGAATTACTGGTACGCGCTTCTCAAAGTGCCGGCCGCGAACGAATTCCCCGGCACAGGTCCTTCCGGCAACGGCATCTCGCCCAATATCAAAACCCAGGGCCAGTGGATTCATCTCATCAAGACGGATAGCTGCGAATCCTGCCACCAGCTTGGCAACGAATACACCCGCACCATCCCGCCGATGTTCGCGCACTTCGATTCGCCGGCCCAGGCATGGACGCGCCGCGTGCAATCCGGACAGGCCGGCAACGCTATGGTCGGCGGGCTCAATCAGCTTGGTCCCCAGCGCGCGACTGCCGAATTCGGAGCATGGACCACTCGCATCGCTCACGGTGAGTTGCCCGCTGAAAAACCGCCCCGCCCGCGTGGCGTCGAGCGCAACGTCGTCATCACTCAATGGGACTGGGCCGATCCCAAAACCTACCTTCACGACGAAATCGCCACCGATAAACGCAACCCGACCGTCAACGCGAACGGCCTCATTTACGGTTCTCCCGAAGAGAGCAGCGATCGTCTTCCGGTGCTCGATCCCGTGCGCAACACCACCAGCCGCGTGAAAATCCCTTACCGCGATCCGGATACCCCGGGCCAGCCCAAACCGCTTCAGCCCTCCACGTTCTGGGGCGATGAAGCCATCTGGGACAGCCACACCACGGTCCACAACCCGATGTTTGATGAGCGCGGTCGCGTATGGCTCACCGCGCGCATCCGCGGCGCCGCGAATCCGCCGTTCTGCAAATCCGGCTCGGCCAATCCCTCTGCCGCCGTCACGCCGCTCGATCGCTCCGGCCGCCAGCTCGCCGTCTACGATCCTTCAACCGGCAAGGTGGATATGATCGACACCTGTTTCAGTACCCACCACCTGATCTTTGCTTCAGACGCCAACAACACCCTGTGGACCAGCAGCGGCGGCGGTGGCGGCGTGGTCGGCTGGCTGGACACGAAGATGTGGGACAAGACCCATGACGCCGCAAAATCCCAGGGCTGGACGGCGCTCGTTCTTGACACCAACGGTAATGGCAAACGCGATCCTTATCTCGATTCCGAGCAGAAGGTGCTCACCGCTCCGAGCGGAGAAAGCCTCGGCGTTTCACCCGCGCTGAGCAAGACCGCAGACCGCGGACGCGATACCCGCCTGAACGCCGCTTTCTATGGTCTCGCCGTAGCGCCGGATGGCACGGTCTGGGGCAGCGTGCTCGGATTTCCGGGCGGACTCGTCCGCCTCAATCCCGGTCCCGACCCTGCTCACACCGCTCTCGCCGAATACTACGAAGTCCCGTGGAACAATCCCAAAGCGCGAGTCCAGGGTTTTTCGCCCCGCGGCATGGATGTCGATGGCAACGGCGTCGCCTGGGTCGCGTTGGGCAGCGGGCACCTCGCGAGCTTCGATCGCCGCAAATGCAAAGGCCCGCTGAACGGCCCTTCAGCAACGGGCCAGCATTGCCCGGAAGGCTGGACGCTCTATCAAACGCCCGGCCCGAACTTCGCGGGAGCAGTCACCGCCGGCAGCGCCGATTCGCACTATTACGACTGGGTCGACCAGTTCGATACCCTGGGTCTCGGAAAAAACATCCCGATCGCGACTGGCAACGGATCCGATTCGCTGCTGGCTCTCGTGAACGGCAGCTTCGCCGTGCTGCGCGTGCCTTATCCGATGGGCTTTTTCGCCAAAGGCATGGACGGCCGCATCGACGATCCAAAATCCGGCTGGAGGGGGAAGGGGCTCTGGACCACGTGGGGTACCCGCACCCCGTTCCACAGCGAAACCGGAAAGGGCACGAACAGCAAAGTCGTCCGTTTCCAGGTCCGCCCTGACCCCCTCGCAAATTAGGTGATTACGGCCTTATTGATAAGTAACCGATCCGCCGCTCGCGCCGCCGACCAGCACATATCCGAAGTCGAGGCCAGACGCTGTGAACTGGACAGGATTCGACACCGAGCCCACGACCAGATATCCAAACGACGAAAGCGACTGCGCATTCGTCGCTGGCAGCGCCAGCAATGTGGAGGATGGAATCGTGAATTGTCCCGCGCCGATCGGCGCCACACAAACAAAGGTCGCGCCGTAGCTCGTCGTCGATGTCGCGCCGGTCGAAGTTCCCGTGATGTAGGCGGATGTTGCGGGGTCGCCGCCCGTCCATGTCAAAGTCAGGGGCTTGGTCCTATCGATCGGCGCGCCGGCGATCGCGGTCTGATTGGACCATACCACCGGTGCGGCGAGCGTCAGGTTCTTCGTGAACGCTCCAACGTCCACTCCTCCGGAGCCGTTCGAAACCGAGTAGGCTCCTGCGGGAATTGCGCTCACATCTCCTGAATAATCGCCCTTCTCGCCGGCGGTCGTCGGCTTCAAAACAATCGGCGACCCGCTCGGAGGAGTCACCGTGATCGATGGGCCGGCATCCAGACCAATCACGGTCGGGATGGGGGTCGGTTCCGGAGTTGTTGAACCGGGCGTTCCGGAATTCAGGGGCGTACTGAAGCTCGTAACCGTGCAGCTTCCGAGTGAGCCCTGGTTCAGAAGGCCGGTGATCGAACCGATCTGATTCGCGGTGTACTTTTCGAATACCGCTGATCCGAAGCCGGAGTTGTTGTTAATCGTTTGCCCCGCGACCTTGATCGCGATGGAATCCTGGAACAGGTCGATCACGCCCACGCTCACCGTGCCTTTGCTGCTGAGCACGGGAGTAAACGCCGATACGGAAATCCCGGAGGGATCGGAACACGCGCCGTTGTCGGACGCAATCGCCATCGTAGTCGTATTACTGACCATGCTGCCCGTCTGCACCACCACCGAAACCGCGCAGCCCGTAATCCCGGAGGGAACCGTGAAATTGATCTGATCCAGCCCCGGCTCGGCCGAGCGCCCGCGATAAACGACGTTCGCCTGCTGGCCGCCCACATAAACCGTTACTGGGGTACCCAGGTCCGCGGGCGTTGGCGCGACTTTATCATCGCCCGTAATCGGCCCGAGTCCGGTGCCCCACAGAATCAGCGTGTCGCCGGCTTTCGCGGACTTGGTGCCGCTGACCACGCTGTAATCCCCGAAAGTAACCACCGCCGGACCCGTGCCGGTCTGGTTGACGGTCGAGATTCCGAAATTCGACTTCACCACCGTGATCGGCGTCGAGCCGCTTCCGTTGTTGTACTTCACCGTCAGCGTTCCGGTTCCGGTCGGCGTATTCGAAGGCAGCACGGCGGCTACCTGTTTATCCAGCGTGTACACCATCGGCGTCGTCACCGTCGTCCCGTTAACCGAAACCTCAATCGACGTTCCACTGAGGGCCGTCGGCAGGGGCAGGGAAGGCGCTACTGAAATGGTCGATGGCCCCAGGTTCGTCCCGTAAACGACGAAGATCGATCCCTGCGCGATCCCGAAGTTCGGTAGTCCCGGCAGAATATTGCTCGCCGGATTCTGAACAGAAGTGGGAGCGGGATTCTGGGCCATGAGGCAGCCGGCCGCTGCCATGAGTGAGAGCGTTAATCGCCGATAAAGGTGCACTTTTCCTCCGAGATATACATGAGCGGAGCCTAAAAAATGCAACACCCACCACGCTCAATCGCGTCGCGCCTTGGTTCGATTCCGCACTTTGCCATGCGCCCCGGTTCCGTAGAATCCAAATATGGATCTGAAGGGAAAACGCATCGCCATCCTGGTCGACACGCTGTACCAGGAGCTGGAAGTCTGGTATCCGCTGCTTCGGTTTCGCGAGGCCGGCGCCGAAGTCGTCACCGTCGCTGAAAAAGCCGGGCACACGTACGGAAGCAAACTCGGTTATCCGTGTGTTTCGGACATCTCATACGATGCGGCGCGCGCCGATGATTTCGATGGCGTGGTCGCGCCCGGCGGCTTCGCGCCCGATTACATTCGCCGCCACCCGAAGGCGATCGAGTTCGTGCGCCAGATGTTCCGCGACGGCAAACTGGTCGCGGCCATCTGCCACGGACCGTGGGTCCTGTGCTCCGCCGGTGTTCTGAAGGGCCGGCGAGCGACGTCTTTTTTCGCCATCAAGGATGACGTGATCAACGCCGGCGCGCGCTGGGAAGATTCGGAAGTTGTGCGGGACGAAAATCTCGTCACCTCGCGCAAGCCGGAAGACCTGCCGGCCTTCTGCCTCGCCGCTATGGAAGTGGTGGCAACTACCCCAGTTACAACTGGCGTTCGGTAATCTTTACCCGCGAATTCACGCGGAACACGATCACGGTCTCCGTCGCGAGGGTCACCGGCTTCGGCCTGGTCGCCATTGCCGTCCCGATACCGGCTCCTGTGCCTATACCCGCTCCGATCGCGGCTCCCGCGCCGCCGCCCGCCACAGCGCCAATAATCGCTCCGAGGGCGGCTCCGCCCCCGATTTTTTCTGCCACTCTCGTGCCCGAATTGGCGACGGTTTTCGTCCAGGGGTCGGTCGATACCGCGATCCGTTGTCCGTCGGCGGTCGTGATCTTCGAGACCTGCAGTTGCAACTCGGAGCGGCCGCCGATACGCGATGGCCGCGCCACGGCCACCACCTGACCATCCACACGCGCGCCGCGTTCCGCGACAATCAGCCCGTCCACGATGAGCGGCTCCGCCAGGGACGCGCTGAACGCGTCTCCCGCTGAAGCCCGATCGCTCGAAAGCGTCTCCATCAGCCGGATCGACAGGATCATGCCCGGCTCGAGAGTCACCTGGCGGGGAGCATGCGGCTCCTCGACCTGTTCGATGAGTTGCGCTGTCTGGTTCGGCGTGGGCGCGGCGGACGCCGCCGGCGTTTCCGGCTGGTGATATGGTACCGGAGGCTGCGTCAGTTCAGCAACCTTTGGTTCCGGCTCCGGCGTCTTGAAAGGAGCCGGCTTTTTGTGCCGAGGCTCGGAGTAGACCGGCGGCGGCGCCGATGTGTCGACGTCAGGCTCCGCCGCCTGCGAAGCATAAAC